>JGI24146J20443_1002385_pt1 | contig 10251 bp, 5 predicted proteins | sample BarGraIncub1131A_FD_20443 | JGI IMG/M metagenome (IMG submission 20443) | reverse complement strand
TATTTTTCGGGATGTNTGATGTTGAAGTAGTAGAGTGCAATCATCACATTCAGATTGAAAAGGTAGTCGCCCTGAACAGCTAATCTCGAACGCCACATTTTACGCAAATAATCCCACGAATAGAGCTCAAAAAGTTTTGCAATATCCTGCATATCAAGATAGATAAACACTTTCTCTATTAGTTCTTCATCGGGGATGCTCTCTGCCGCGATATTGGCATACGACCAAAAGGCATTTGCTTGTATGAGCTGCGCGGCTAACTCCTTTTTGAGTTGTTGTTTATAGCTTTGAATGCTATCTTCGACCTGCATCTTGAGCAATTTCCCTTCAGGAAGATCAAAGAACGACTCCAATTTCAATGCAAGTGACAGAGATAATTCTCGCCGACCGGCAACCACATAACTAAGCAATTGACGCGGCACGCCAATAGCACGGGCAACATCCGATTGCCGGTATCCTCCCTCTTTTATGAGAGCTTCAATATATTGATCTACGTTTCCCATACTGCAAAGATAATTATTTGTCAACAATTATGTTCACAAAAACATCGAAATTTATTTGCAATTATTTTTCGAAAGTCTTGTCGGACATAAAATTTTCACTGAAATAGTAAATAGATCAGCATACAATATTTTGATTTCAAGAGAAAAAGTATTATATTTGCATTCGGATATAATAGTATCTGAATGTATCTGTTTTCAAACTAATCAAATACAATAGTATGCCTTTAATATATAATTTCGATATAGAGACCCCCGAGGAGTTATTGACAATTCTCGCTCAAAACTTGCAGAAACGAAGGCTTGAAAAAGGTTTTTCCCGGGAAGCCCTTACCGAACTTAGTGGCGTTCCGACTCCTACTATTGCCAAGTTTGAGCAGAAGCATACCATTTCACTGACGTCATACGTCGCATTGGCAAACGCATTGGGCTATTCCAAAGCGATAAAAGAACTTTTATCCGAACCGCTATTCAGCACAATGGAAGAGCTGGAAATGATCAATAAGAATAAAAACAGAAAGAAGGGACGCAATGAAATCAGTAAATAAACTGACAGTAACCTATCACAATCGAAACGTCGGAACGCTCAACATGACACCCGACAATCGCCTGTGTGCTTTCCAATATGATAAAGAGTGGTTGGCAAATGGATTTTCCATATCTCCGCTTGACTTGCCTTTAAAACCTGACTTGTTCATTGCCAAGCCAGAACCGTTTTGGGGAAACTTCGGTATTTTTGAGGACAGCCTGCCCGATGGCTACGGACGTTTTTTACTTCATCGTTTGCTAAAAAAACAAGGCGTAAATGACAGCGAACTAACCCCCATGCAACGGTTAAGCATTGTAGGTACATTGGGAATGGGAGCACTGTGCTATATTCCCGAAACATATATCGGCGAAGAGAAATCACTTCCGAAACTGGATGACCTTCAGCAAATGGCATTGGATGTACTGTCTGAGAAATCAGATAAAGATGAAGAGGTGCTTTACTTTATCAGTGGAAATTCCGGCGGATGTCGCCCCAAATGTTTACTCCACGATGCTGAGGGATCTTGGTTAGTGAAATTCAGACACACCTACGACCCCAAAGATATGGGAGTCATGGAATACCGCTACAATGAAATCGCCCGCCAATGTGGTATTACCGTTCCCGACTTTAAACTGATGGATGGAAAATACTTTGCCACCAAACGTTTTGACGTGGAGAACGGTGTCAGATTACATATCGCCACAGCAGGAGCGCTACTTAATGAATCGATCACACAACCCAGGTTGGAGTATAAAACACTACTCCACCTGACCGGCTACCTTACGCAAGATCTCAAACAGGTAGATGAAATGTTTCGGCGCATGGTATTCAATGTATTGACGGAGAACAAGGATGACCATGCCAAAAACTTCAGCTTCATCTGTAAAGAGGGAGTATGGTCATTAGCCCCGGCGTACGATTTGACCCGGTGTGCGAACGGATATAACGGAGAACATGCTACTTCTGTTAATAATCAGGGGAATCCAACTATTGAAGATATGCTTGTCGTTGGAGAGAGTATTCGCATACCTCAAAAAAAAGGACGAGAAATGATATCGAGTATTGCAGAAGGATGCTCCGAAATAGCTTCTAGGGATTAAAAAAAGATTGTTGCTCTTGAAGAAAAAGAAGCTTGTCTTATTCAATTCTTTCCCAAACTAGTGCTATACTGTTCAGTAAAATCACTTACTTTGTTCTTTGTATTACAATAAAGAATGGTAATTAATAATTTTAGATGTTTAAGAAGAGTAAGTTTATACTGTTTTGCGTTTTCATTTTTTGTTCCATAGTATCATTTGGGCAATCAAAAGACGATAATGTTATAATTTCCAGTCAAGAGGATACGTATAGATATCTAAAAAATGGGAACAATGACTTTCAGATTGAAGAGAAATCCTTCATAGAATATACCTGTATTGGGGAAGTAAGACCAATCACTGTCTCCAGGTTTTACAACAACACCTCCGAAATAAAAAAAGTAACAATAAAAGGTATTAAAAGAGTTATTCCCCGATATGAGACGTATCAAAGCAAAAGCCTGTTTTACAGTGATACCCGTGTCTGTTACTTCAATCTGCCGTTTTCAAAGAAAAATGAATCTGCTCAGGTTTCTTTCGTGAAGAAATATAATGATTTGCAGTCTTTGTTGTTTATTCCCATCTCTGATGATCAATATATAAAGAAAAAGATAATCCGCTTTGAAGTTCCGGATTGGATGGAGATTGATCTGACAGAACGAAATTTCGACATTAATATTCAGAAAGAAACCAAGCGGGATGATAAGAGCCGGACTAATACATACATCTATACCATAGAAAATCAGAAAGCTATCACTTATGAGGAAAATATGCCCGATTATACCTATCCATATCTCCTTATTATACCAAGAAGTGTGATGGTTGACGGATTAAAACAACCTCTTTTTAATAATCTTGATCAACTATATGCCTGGTTACATAACTATGTCCTCATGTCCGGAAATGATGAGGATATCGTAAAACAGAAAGCTCAGGAGATTACAAATGACTGCAAAACGGATGAAGATAAGATAAAAGCTCTATTTTCCTGGGTTCAAGACAATATACGCTATTTGGCAAACGAGTATGGCATTGAGGCTTATAAACCGGATGCTGCTCACGAAGTGATTCGGAAAAAATATGGTGATTGCAAGGGAATGTCCAATTTGCTTAAGTGTTTGTTAAATGCAGAAGGCTATGATGCCAGACTTGTCTGGCTTGAAACCAAAGAAATATGCTTTGATTCTTCCGTTCCGTTACCGATTGTAGACCATATGATCTGTGCTTTGAAATGGAACGATACCATCTATTATCTTGATCCAACTGCAAAATTTATGCCTTTTGGCCAATATCCACAATACATACAAGGGAAAACGGTTCTGATAGAGGACGGCAAGAGCTATTTGCTGGAGAAAGTTCCAATTTTTCCTCCATCATTGAATACCGATAGTTTGTTTTGTGAGTTCACAATTGAGGATCATTCTTTGAGATGTAAATCGAAGATAGAATATAATGGAGAGTCAAAACAGGAAATTATGTCTGCGATTCAATCTACGAAAAACATCGAATTAATGAACACCCTGAAAACGTTTTTAGAGAGAGGCAACGTTCAGGATAAAGTCTCTGATATTGAGCTCTCAGGGGCCAATTCTCTTTCAGATAAAGTTGAACTAAAGTATAATGAAGTGCGCAAATCTAACATAAAGAGTATTGCGAATGAGTTGTATATTGGGATGGATTCTTTTCGTGATTTTAATACGATGGACATAGACACTGCTAAGCGTCAAAATGACTACTTGTTTCCATATAAGAGACATCTTGTGAGGAACGAACAGCTTTTAATTCCAGATGGCTATAGGTTAAAATCGCATCCTTCAAATTTAAAAATAGAGGAAGAAGGCTACTCTTTTGTCCTGAATTATACGGTAGTCGATAATAGAATCATCTATCATAAGGAAATAACTATTCTTGAACCTTGGCTAAAAAAGGCCGACTTCTCAAAATGGAATTCTAATATTGAGAAACTCAAGAAAGCTTACTTGGAGCAAGTCATACTAATACAAAAATCTGATAAAAATGAAGAATAAATTACTAAGACCTATTTTGTTAGCCGTCTTTATGCTTTTTCATGTTTTTCTGTTTGCCGATAATTATCAAGATCAGTCTAAAAAACTCCGAAAGGACGTTTGGGCATGGGATATGCCGGAATTTAATAACTATAAGGTTTTGGATCAGTACAAAAATGAATCAGCAGTTATTATTGCTTGGCACAGACAGATTAAAGCAACGATCAAGAAAAATCTCTTTATGAATATCATGTATTTTGGTGATTATAGTCAACCGTTGTGTTATTCCAACACTGACCGGATAATGATTAAGATTAATGATCAAACAGCTTTGAGTGAATATTCGGAACTGTCATTCAAAGAAGAAAATAAGAGTGCCGGCTTTTATCAAACTAACAAATCCCGTACTATTATTGGAGCAAGAGTTGTAAAACCGGATGGAAGCATCAAAGAAATAAATGTGGATGATGCCGTTAGTATCAATGAAGGGAAGAATGAAAAGACAGCCTACAAAAAACTAGCTATTCCGAATCTGCAAGTAGGGGATATTCTTGACTATTTTTATTATAATGAAGTACAATACGAGACACGGAATCTTCCTTCTCAGATAATTGCTCTTTATTCCAGGTATCCCATTCAATCCTATTCCGCTCACTGCGAATTCGATAAAAAACTGACTGTTGAATATCGTTCAATCAATGGGGCGCCGGAATTTAATACATCAATAGATAAAGCAGGAAATACAGTCCTGGAATTATCAACAACGAAAACAAAAAAGGTTGATAATGTGGATGATATGAGCTTTATGTCTCCTTATAGAGATTTACCGATGGTCCGGTTGACCGTGTTGAATAGTTCGTCAAAGTTTATATATAAACCGGCAAGTGCCCGTAAGGCTGGTGTTTATAAAAATGTTTCGTATGAAAATATTCTGAATGATGCAAAAGGAGTTGTTGCCAGTCAAAGCAAAGCTATGTATTGGATGACAGATATCAATAAGAAAGTAAAGGCGGCAATAGCAAACTTTCTCCTAATGAAACCGAATTGCACCAAAGAGGAATTGGCGAACTACATTTTCGGTGTTCTTCGTTTTTATTGGCCGGGGGATTATGCTAATTATCCATCAACGAAGTTTCTGGTTAGATTACAACAATTGTTCAAAGAAAACAACATTGAGAATAAGCTTGTTTTTTCGACTACGAAATATGGAACCCGAAGGGATGATGTGTTTAATGCCGGGGATTTTGAGTTGGCTATCACAGCAAACAATAACCGACAATTCTTTTCTTTGTCTGAGGGGTATGTTTTGTCTGGATATGTCCCTGGCAGATTTGAAGGTGAAATAGCTTCTACTGTGGTTGTTGATGCATACAAAAGCAACCAAAAGAATGGGATAGAAGGTAGAGTAGAAGACTATAAGATACCAGAGACGACCTACCAGCAAAATAAAGAAAGATCAATAACGGATGTGAGATTTAACGGAAGTGATCCTCTCCAACTTGTCTTTTCGCGAAACACAACAAAGACAGGTGATCTGAAGGAGCCTATTCAATCATTACTATTACTTTATGAAGATTGGGACAAAGCAATGAGAGAACATTTGATGATCAAACAATCTTTTATGGGAGAATTGCAGGAAGATAAGAGTCAGCGGAAGCATATCAATGAATATCAATCTTATTTCGAAGCGAAAAGAAAAGAGCAAAAAGACACGATAAAGGCGGAAATAACTAGTTATCACTCTTTAGAACCTAAAGAAGTTATTGACTATAAGATTAATAGTTTAGGCGTCATTGATTCTAGTCCGGAGTTTTGTTATGAAATAAATTACATTCTTGACGGGTTGGTAAAAAAAGCAGGAGATAATCTTATTCTTGATGCTGGTAAACTTATCGGATCACAATGGGTTCCGACTGAGAAAGAACGCAATCGGACGGTTGATGCCTATACCTCAACAGCCCGGATGTTTGAAAATGAGATTCGAATTCAGATACCGGATGGTTATATGGTTCAGGGATTAGAGGTGCTGAACTATAATGTGAACAATGAATATGGCTCTTTTGAATCTGAAGCATCTCAAATAGATCATACGATCGTAATAAAGGCGAAGAAAATATATAAAAAGTCTTTTATTCCCAAGGATGACTGGCAAAAACTTCTGGTTGTGATTGATCAATCCAATGATTTCTGTGCGCAATCTTTAGTTTTTAAAAAGTAGCTATATTTGCCCATCATCATAAAAAACACAATAAGGTATGATTCACAGTTGTTGCTTGAAGAGTATTGCCCTATTCTGTTGCATGGCTGTTACGAGTATTCAGACGAATACAATTTCTGCTGCAGCTGATCCTGTTATCAAAGGAGGCAAGTGGACTATTGCCTATAACCGTGATTCCAAGACGGTGGATTATATGCACGACGGACAAACTATTCTGAAAGGGGTCTTCGTAAAAGTGAAAAGCAAGAATGAGTTTCTTCAAAGCACAGACTATGATACGGTCGTATTTTCCAAAGAGAAGATCTCTGATCTGTTTGGGAAAGGGGAGAAGCATACCATTACTTATTCGGGGTTGAAAGGGCAACCGGACATCCAGCAAGTCTTTTACCTCTATCCGAAGAAAGATTATTTTCTTACGGAGGCTTATCTGATATCTGCCACCTCCACAAGCAGCAACTATATAGCACCGGTCGTAACAACAACTCAAAGCTCCTTTCTGGAAGCAGATACAGCCAATAGGGTCTTGTCTGTCCCCTTCGACAATGACGATTGGGTGCGCTATTCCTCACTGCCTTTACGCACCGATTCTGTCTCTTTTGAAGTGACCTCTATCTTTAGCGGCAAACACCGTAAAGGATTGGTAATCGGTTCGGTGGAGCATGATACCTGGAAAACAGGAATCCGCTATTCGACGGGTGACAACCGAACTGTCAACCGGCTGGAGTGCTTCGGAGGGATCACACATGCACTGACCAGAGACATCAACAAAGCCGGTTCAGACAGACCTTCCAAAGAGCACGGCAGCATCTCCGGTACCCGCATTAAGTCCCCGAAAGTGCTGGTCGGCTTGTTTGATGATTGGCGTAAAGGGATGGAGACGTATGGGGAAGCGAATGCCTTGATTGCTCCGAAAAGAAAAGGAGCCAAAGGGAATATCTTCGGGTGGAACAGCTGGGGAGCCATGGCTGAGAAACTCAATTACCTCGGTGCGATGGATGTTTCAGAATATATTCATACCAATCTGCAAGCAGCAGGATTTAGCAATGAAGGGACTACGTACGTCATTTTAGACTCTTATTGGGACAGACTCAACGACGAACAGTTACGTGCGTTTGTGCAAAAATGTATTGCCAACGGTCAGGTTCCCGGCATCTACTGGTCCCCATTCTCCGATGGGGGGGGTAGAGGCGGTGCCACCATGGAAGGAAGCAGCTATACGTATAACGAAGCTTACCTGTATGCGAATGGTGAGAAACGGAAGATTGCTTCTCTGGCTTTGGACCCGACTCATCCGGGCACCCAAAAGCGGATGAATTATTTTATAGAACGCTTCAAGAAGCTCGGCTTCAAATACATCAAACTGGACTTCCTGAACAATGGTATCCTGGAAGCGGATTCCTATTACGACAAACAGATGACCACCGGTGTGCAGGCATATAACAAAGGCATGGACTATCTGGCTGCATTGTGTGGCGATGATCTGTTTATGGCGCTCTCCATTGCCCCGGTATTTCCTTCCCAATACGGTAACTCCCGGCGCATCAGCTGTGACGCATGGGGAGCGCTCAAAGATACGGAATATGAGCTAAACAGTCTCTCATTCGGCTGGTGGCTTGATCGGGTTTATCCCTTCAATGATGCCGATCATATTGTGTTATTTGGCAACAGTGAAAGTGAAAACAGGATGCGTGTTACCTCCGGAGTCATCACAGGAACCTATATTCTGGGCGACAATTTCAGTCAGAAAGGAACTTTTACAGGTGATGTCAAAGCCCGGGAGAAGGCAGAAAAGTTTGTGACCAACGCAGACATCAATTCGATAGGGAAAATAGGAAAGTCTTTCGCTCCGGTGGAAGGATATACCGCTTCTGCCACAAACAAAGCGGAAGAGTTCTTCATGCTTCGTACAGCCGACGCGCTTTATGTAGCCGCTTTCAATCTGACTTCCGACTCAAAGTCCGTGACGATAGAGCTGTCCCGATTAGGGCTTCCATCCACAGGCAATAAGAGGGTGAAAGAACTCTGGTCCGGCGAAACAGCTCCATTGAAAGGGGCTTCCATCACGACAACACTACCGGCAAAAGATGTGAAAGTCTTCAAAATAAGCTTGTGAAACAAGAAGAAGCAAAATAAACCTGTTCAATCGGTCTTCTGTTACAACTAATTCGTATATATTTGCATCAGTCAAAGATGAACCGAAATTTCATTTCCATTCTCTAGTCTATTATAGTACCTCCTTCCACTTGGATATTGGTACCGCATTTCACCTTTAAAATACGAAAGTCATGAAAAAACTACTACTTCTTTCCATCGGCCTGTTTTTTGCCCTTATGGCACAGGCTTTAAATTTTCAAATTGCAAATGTGAAGTACATTGTCAATGATGACGGTGTTACAGTGCGCGTGGCACCGGATCAAAGCGGGGATTTGGAGGGCAATCTGGTTATTCCTTCCTCTGTGACCAACGGTGTAGTGACTTATTCAGTCACTTCGATTGACAATGCGGCTTTCTATGCATGTGAGAATCTGCTCTCGGTGACCATTCCTGAAGGTGTCACTTCTATCGGAAGCTATGCTTTTGAAAATTGTACCGGTCTTACTTCGGTTATACTTCCATCCACTGTTACATCTCTCGCTGACGGGGCTTTTAATGGCTGCGATTCACTTCTTTCGATCTCTCTTCCGGAAGGCATCACTTCCATTAGCGATAATACGTTTGAAGGTTGCAGTTCGCTTCAATCAGTCACGATTCCGGCAAGTGTAACTTCTATTGGTTTAAGAGCTTTTAGTTATTGTACAAAACTGACTTCTTTGCTGATCCCCGGAACAGTCTCTTCCATTGGGGATGAGGCTTTTGAGTATTGTACCAGTCTCACTTCTCTGACGATTTCAGAGGGCGTGCATTCTATTGGCACGTATGCATTCTGGGACTGTTCAAGTCTTACTTCCATCACGTTTCCTGCAAGTCTCACAAAGATAGGGTTGGCGGCCTTTGTGTGGTGCGACTTATTATCTGAGTTTGTGGTTCCGGAAGCTTCTGAGACCTTCTCTTCGACGGATGGCATTTTATTTTCGAAGGATAAAAAGACCCTTCTGCTCTATCCCAATGGAAAAGCGGAAGGTGAAAGCTATGTTATTCCCGAAGGTGTCACTGTCATCGGGGCCGGCTCTTTTGCCAGTTGTACCAATCTTACCTCCGTAACGATTCCCGAAGGTGTCACATCCATTCAGGAGGAGGCCTTTTATTCCTGCATTAATCTTACTGCTATGACAATTCCTTCGACTGTGGATTCTATTGGAGTTTATGCTTTTGATTCTTGCAGGAATATTTCTGCTCTGACTATTTCGGAGGGTGTTCAATCCATTGGAGCATGGGCCTTTTATTATTGTTTTAAACTTTCGTCCGTGACAATTCCGGCATCTGTGACTTTTGTAGGAGATGGTGCGTTCGGCGATTGTAATTTGCTAAGTGAGTTTGTTGTTAATGAAGATCATCCGGCATTGACAGTAGTGGATGGTGTGTTGTTTAGTAAGGATATGAAAACGTTGATTGGGTATCCAAAAGGAAAGCCGGGAACAACCTATTCTATTCCTCAAGGTGTCACTCGCATAGGTGGTGGCGCTTTTGACAGCTGCGATTCACTTACATCCATAACAATACCGGAGGGTGTCATATCAATCGGTGAGTGGGCTTTCTATTATTGCCAGTCACTTACAACCATGATCATACCTGAGGGCGTCACTTTACTGGAAAGTGGTGTCTTTGAAGAGTGCTCTGCTCTAACTTCCGTGACTCTTCCTGAAAGTATGGATTCTATCGGGGATTATGCATTTTACAATTGTGAAAGTCTTGCTTCCATTACACTTCCTCGCGGACTTTCGGTACTTAAGGAGGATATCTTTGAAGGTTGTTCTTCGCTGAA
>JGI24146J20443_1002381_pt1 | contig 10275 bp, 8 predicted proteins | sample BarGraIncub1131A_FD_20443 | JGI IMG/M metagenome (IMG submission 20443) | reverse complement strand
TTTGCCGAAAATGTCTTTTGTGCCTGCAGGCATAGATGCATAAACGTCCTCAAGGTCCATAAAACTATAGAAACTTACGTCTATTGTGTAATGGCCAAAATCTATCACAACGCTGTTAGGTGTGTCTGTAAATTCTTCTTCATACAAAAAAGGCATACCTGCTGCTTGAGGAATAGTTGTTATATTGCTTATATTTATAAGCTTCTCTTTTCCGCCATTGACACTAACTATTTGATTATCACAAGCACTTTTTATATATAGCTCAAAAGCCTCACATTGATGGTTATAATATTGAATTGGTAATCCTACACATAGATTACATTCTACATCGTCTACTTGTTCGAATGAGGATTTATAGATGGATGCTAATGTCAATACTTTGATTATCTCTCTATCAATTTCACCCTTTACCTTGTTTATGCCCGACAACTTTTTCCCCTGGTTTGTTATAGTATAGTATTTATCTCCAATCTTCACTTCAACAGTGTCATCTGATGCTACTGCTAACTTTTTACCTTCTAATACACTACTTATAAAGCAGTTGTTAGATGAATCCTTCAATGCTGAATATCCATGGTCTTGTCCTAAAAAAAGAACTTGATTAATCATAATATCCTCCCTCATTTCGATATATATTTTAGTATTACTAAGTGATACTTTTATTACTTATAAGTTAATATAAATTATTACTTTTATTACCTTATAATCATACTATGAATTTGAATATATTACAATATTTACAATTAATGTTTTTACAAATTATTGTAAACGTTAAATAATTGAGATATACTATAGTTATATATTGTTTACATTTAATGGAATTTTAGTTGTCATATGTAGGAGGGGAATATGAGGGGTAGAAAAAAAGGGGAGAATAGTAAAACAAGGGTATTATCTATTAGGATTACAGAGAGTCAGCATGAAATATTACACAAAAATGATTGGATAAGAAAAGAGATTTCTAAATATGTTAATGAATATCTGACGGCTTTTGTTAGTTAGAAGTATATTTATGCAAAAGGAAGCTGCTGAAAATCTAAATGATTTAATGGTAAGCGTACACAATCATTAACATTCGACGCTTATCATTAACTATTAATTATAAAGCCCACTAGGTTAGTGCCTAGCGGGCTTCTTTCGTGTTTTATATTTTACTTAATAATTTATTGTGAAAGATAGATTCATTTTACATTGATGTAATCTCATGTTAGCATATGCGCTTTTATTGATTATTTGAGAGACGACAAAACCCAGTAACCATTACAGTTACTGGGTTCCTATGGTGCGTCGGACAGGAGTCGAACCTGCGACCAACTGGTTCGTAGCCAGCTACTCTATCCATCTGAGCTACCAACGCATAAACATCATTACTATATTATCATATTATAGGTTAATAGTAAATGAAAATCTATAAATTATTATTAGTTATATATCCAATTTATATGATAAAATAAAAAACACCTAACAAGTGTTAGATGTTTTTGGTGGAGAAAGAGGGATTTGAACCCTCGCACCAGTTGCCCAGTCTATACCCTTAGCAGGGGCACCTCTTTAGCCACTTGAGTATTTCTCCATGGCTTATTTTTATGTCCATGTAAAAAAAATGGTGGAGGAAGTGGGATTCGAACCCACGGTACGCTTTCACGTACGTCGGTTTTCAAGACCGGTGCCTTAAACCAACTCGACCATCCCTCCACATTCCAACAACAGACTTTATTATATCAGCATAAATATCTTCTGTCAACGTATTTATAATTTATTTCTAGTAAACCATATAATTAATTTTTTTTATAGTAAAAACTGCTTAATATTCGATATTAAGCAGTTTATTTATTATGATATATATGCATTAACTTGGTCGCTTATTTTGAAATCAATGTTTTGTCTCCCATATATTTTACTAACACCTTAGGAATAGTTATTGATCCATCTTCGTTTTGGTAATTTTCAAGTACTGCAGCTAAGGCTCTTCCGATAGCTACTCCAGATCCATTAAGTGTATGAATATATTTAGCTTTATCCTTTTTATCATCTTTATACCTAATATTTGCACGCCTTGCTTGGAAGTCTTCGAAATTACTACAGCTTGATATTTCAACATACTTGTCATAACTTGGCATCCAAACCTCAATATCATATTTAAATGATGCAGTAAACCCTAAATCACCCTTACATATTCTAACTATTCTATAAGGTAGTTCAAGTCCTTGTAATACTGATTCTGCATCCACAAGTAATTTTTCAAGTTCTGCATAAGAATCCTCAGGTTTTGTGAATTTGAGCAATTCTACTTTATTAAATTGATGCTGCCTTATAAGTCCTCTAGTATCTCTTCCTGCTGAACCTGCTTCTTGCCTAAAACAAGCGCTATATGCAACATGCTTTATTGGCAAATCTTTTCCAACTAATATTTCATCTCTATAAATATTTGTAACCGGAACCTCTGCTGTAGGTATTAAAAAATAGTCCGTATTAGCCACTTTAAAGGCATCTTCTTCAAACTTAGGTAATTGACCAGTACCTATCATACTTTGCCTATTAACCATATATGGAGGTAATATTTCTGTATATCCATTCTCATCTACATGACGATCCAAAAAATAACTTATTAATGCTCTTTCAAGTCTTGCTCCTAGACCTTTATACACCGTAAATCTTGAGCCCGTGATTTTTACGCCTCTTTCAAAATCTAAAATATTATTATCTACTCCCAAATCCCAATGAGCTTTAGCCACGAAACCAAATTTTTTCGGCTGTCCCCATTTTTTTACTTCAACATTATCTTCATCTGTATCACCTTCTGGAACATTTTCATTAGGTATATTAGGAATGCTTAACATAATATTTTTAATTTTTTCATCGACTTCAGATAGTTGAATATCAAAATTTTTAATTTCATCTGAGAGTTTTTTCATTTGATTCATAATTTCTTCTACATTTTCGCCACTTTTTTTAAGCTTTGGAACAAGTCCCGATTGAGTATTTCTTCTATTTTTTAATTCTTCAACCTCAACTAACATATCCCTTCTTCTTTTATCAAGGAATACGACATCATCTATTAATGATAAATTAAAATTTTCACCTCTATTTTTCATAAGCTTTTTTATTTCTTCTGGATTATTTCTTATTCTTTTTAAGTCTAACATAATTATTCCTCCTTAGATATTTTAACAATACGCTATTAATTTAATTTCTTTATTATAAAATAATATTTATTCATCATTTTTGTCAATATTTTTTGTGCAAATAATATTAACTCCAGTATTAAGTACGTTTTTACACACTACATCCCCTATTTTTACAGGTGGTCCTACGTGTATTCTACTTAATGCTTTAGAACATTCAATCCATATTCTCTTATTAAGAGGTTTGGTACTTTTTACTGGAACTACATTACATAAGTCAGAACCTTTTATCCTAACTAAAGTAGTTAATATTTCCTCATCTTCATTAAAATTAGTTTCTTCTTTCAAATAAACTCATCCCCTACATACTATCAAATTCTTTTATTCTGTATAATACAATATTAGAATTTTTTGAGTCCTTAACTATCTCTGTCATTTTTTTATTAGTTTCTCTTGCTAAAATAGAAACAATCTTATTTAAACAATGAGACCCTTGACAATTTCCGAATGCAGAACCAGTTCTTCTTTTAACTCCTTCTACCGTTCTCGCACCTAAAGGTCTCCTTATAGCCTCAACTATTTCTCCTTCAGTTACTTTTTCACATCCGCATATTATTTTACCATATTTTTTATCTAGTTTAATAATCTCTTTTCTTTCTTCATCACATAGTTCTCTAAACTTGTAGTATTCCCGCCTCTTATCATTAAAATCTTTCTTGAGCGTACATTTCATCTTGCTAACTACACTCTCACATACAATGTTTGCTATAGCTGGTGTCATGGTAACTTGGCCATAGTGTTTACCTTTAATTTGGATAAGCCCATCATCTATACTACTATCGTCAATTACCATAGATTGTTCAAAAAGAGGCCAATCTAGATACATTTTAACATCCATATCATCTACAGCATTTGTTATTTTAGATACTCTATTTACTGCTTCATCATAACTTATATTCTCTCTCGTACTAATCGCAGCAACAGTATCTCCTTCCATTGTTGGTAGTGTGTAAATTCTTTCCCCTTTAGCATTAATTATAAATAATGCATGGGTAAATCTCTCTTTTTCATTATTATCTAAAAGAATATATTTTAATATTCCTTCGCTGTTATTTACAGCAATCTTTTTTTCATCTATAATACTATAATTTTCCGAAGGAGTTGTATTAATTACCATCTTGCATTTAAATTTGTTTTTATTAGTAATAACAATAAAGCCTTTTGATATTTTTTGAATATCTATTACTTCTTCTTCTAATTTAAACTTTACACCATTATCAAAGGCTACTTCTCCATAAGCTAATGCTAAGTCAAATGGGCAAATTATACCTGTGTTTTTGGAATATAACGCTTTTTTTATATTTACATTTAAATTTGGTTCCATTTCATATATGTATTCTGATTCTAAAATAGATAAGTCCTTTATACCCCTCCCTATTGCTCTGTTATATATTTTTTCAATTATTTCGACTTCCTCATCAGTTTGAGCAATTATTAGCGAGCCACATCTTTTAAATGGAACATTAAATTTAGCACTTATAATATCCATCATCCTATTCCCCATACGTTCAAGCTTTGCATTTAAAGTATCTTCACTTTCAACGCCATCATATACCATAGCGGTGTTTATTACTGCTACGTCATCTGCTATATCATAGTCTTTTTCAATAATAGCTATATTGAGATTATATTTTGAGATTTCATAGGCCACTGCGCACCCTATTAATCCTCCACCCAAAATAAGTACATCATAATCCATTGTAAACCTCCAACTAAAATAAAACTATTTTACTTCTTATTAGTATTATATCCTTTTTTTAAACATGCGACGCGATATATTAAATTTTTTTTTAAAAAATTAACAAAAAAGAAGAGCATCTCAATTTATTTTATTTAATATATCACCTAATTGTTTAATAAATCCTTCATATTCAGTCAATTGTCCATTTTTTTGTGCTACTATTGCCTTATTATATAAATCTTTAGCAGTCTTTAGTTCACTAAATGGTCTTTCATCCATAATAGTACTATCTACTGATTCTGATGCACTATCTTCATTGGTAAAATTAAATATTTGCTCCAGCGCTAACTCTATATTATCATCTAAAATTATTTTATCACCGTATGACACTATGACTTTTTTCATCTCTGGTATACTTTTTTCCCCTTTAGCTCTCAAATACATAGGAGCCACATAAAGCAACGAATTTTTAATTGGTATGATTAAGGTTTCTCCAAATTCAACTTGTGAACCTTGAGTATTCCAAAGTGATAATTCTTTTGATATTATAGCATCTTGATTTATATTTTGTTTGAATAATACTGGGCTATAAATTGTTTCCTTTGGTGGCAATTTATATAAAACCATTTTTCCATAATTATCTCCATCCATTCTTGCTCCAAATAAAGATACCATGTTATTTCGCCCTTTAGTGTTGAAATATTCGAGTAAAACCATTTCTTCTTTGCTTTCATTTGGTAATTTCATCATTAAGTATGAAGCTTCACTTTTCTCATTTTTACCATCAACCTTCTCTTCATTTGTTGCTATAGACCATACATCGTCCCCATTATAAAATACTCCAGGGTCAGTTATATGGTATTTTCCAAGTACATTACATTGCAAACTAAATAATCCTTCTGGATACCTAAAGTGTTCTTTTATACCACTAGGTATGGAATTTGAATTTTTAAATAGTTTTGGAAAAATTTTTGAATAGCTGTTTGCTATAGGGTCATTTTTATCAACTATATAAAAATTAGGAGTTCCATCTACTGCATCAACAACAATTTTTATGGAATTTCTGATATAATTTACACCATTTTGGGGCTGTGAAAATGGATATTTATTTGAAGTTGTATATGCATCTATAATCCAACATAACCTCCCATTGTTTATTACAATGTATGGATCATTATCGTATGTTAAAAATGGTGCAATTTTTTTTACTCTTTGAAGCACATTTCTATTAATTAATATTTTACTATTCGAAGTTATATCGTTAGATAATAAAAACTTAGCACTTTTTTCATTTATTGCAAATAGAAGTTTATTTGCTAAATTCATCTTTATGCCTGCTTTTCCCTCGTAGTTATTCATTTGGTTTTCTCCACCCTTAGGGTAATCTAACTCCCCTACCTTTGTATCAACTATACTATAATCATTTGTGCTTTCACCGAAATATATTCTAGGGTCATTTAATTTTATGCTTGTTTTATTCTCAAGTGGTATATTATTAATTACAAAATCTGGTTGACCTTCACTTGTTACAGAATTTACTTTACTCATAACCACACCATATCCATGAGTATAGACTAAATGTCTATTTTGCCAAGTATTTGAATTATCTTTTAGTGAACCTAAATCAATTTCCCTTGGTGCAATAAATACTTGATTGTATTTCCCATTAATATTGTATCTATCAATATCTATATCATTAAATCCATAATAAAATCTCAGATATTGAAATTGGTTATAAAATTCTAATGCTGGTTTGTATGAATTAATTTTTATATTATCAATAGTATCTTTATTCGAACTAATATCCTCCTTTGTTAAATTGTTATTTATTTCAAAATGTATTTCCTGTATACTAGAAACATTAAATGCTTTTCTTGTACTGTCTATATTGTATTGGATATATGGCTTTTCTAAAGTTTTCTCATTGGATTGAACTACAAATTTTTGAACTGAGATCGTTGAAATGCGTTCTCCAAATATTAATAAAGCAATGAAAATTACTGATACCATCATCAGCTTTTTTTTGTATCTTAAGATGCTTATAAACGTAATTATACCTGTTATTAACGATACCACTGCTATTATTTGATAAAACCTTAAGGTTACATGTACATCAGTATAGCTTGCTCCAAAAACTAACCCTCTTGGAGAATATACTAACTCCCAAGATTTTATTAAGTAGCCCAAAGATACTAGTAATAATATTAGTGAAATTATAATTGCAAGTTGCCTTCTAGCAAATTTAGTTATACCACTACTAAAGTATTCAATTTTTTTAAAATCTTTAAATATATTGAATTTATTTCCTTTATTAGAATACAATATATAATCATTTGCAGTCAGTATAATATATGTTATTATCGTAATAATTACTAAACCCACTAAAAGTGTTATAAGTGCTTTATATAGAGATTCAATTAATGGAAGTTTAAATATGAAAAATGAAATATCTTTATGAAATAGTGGATCTACGGTATTAAACTTTGTACTATTCACAAATTGCAATATCATATACCAATATTTAGTTGAAAATCTAAATGAAATTATAAAAGAAATTATAATATTTAATAAAATACTAATTTTACGTTGTAATTTTTCTTTATTTTTATTAACTTCAACAACTTCTTTTCCTCCTAAAATACTACTTTTAAATGTTTTATAATATGTTAATATTGAGATATAACTTACTATAAATACAGGCATCATTAGCTTTAAAATCGCTATTAATTTAGTAAAATATACTGATAAATATCCTACTTCATTAAACCATTGTATACTTATGGATATATTAACTATATTACCCAAGAAAGCTATGAGTATTACTAATAATATTATAATAAAGGCTATTAATTTTTTTCTTTTCACGAAATCACCTCTTATCTAATTTTAGTAATTTACCTAAACTTGAGTATTTTGTTTCAATCGCACCAACTGGACATAACTCCTGACAACAAAAACATCTAATACATTCCTGCATATTCCATTTTGGATTTAATATGCCATCTTTTGATACCATCTCTATTACCGCTGGCTTTTCAGGACAAACTTCTGCACATCTACCACACCCTATACATTTTTCTTTGATGAGCGTTGGATTTGGTGCTATCATTCCTCTTAAAAAATTAGTTACACCAGGGCTTATAAAATAAAAGTTGCCTCCCTTTCTACATAACTTGAAATCTTTAACTTTCATAGATTCTAAGTCTTCTCCAAGTATGTTTATATCCTTTGCAAGTACAGCTCCCCAATTGGCATCATATGCTTCTTTTAATACAGGTGTATCTAGAGGATTGTCATACCCTATAATCCTAACCGCTGTAGAATCAACAGCTGTTAAACTTTGTCCCATAATTATAGTATTTAATTTATATGGTTGTCCACTTTTAGGCCCATTACCTTCCATAGCAATTATACCGTCTAAAATAGCAAAACTAGTCCCAACAGCAGTATTCAAATCCAAAAGCATTTTGCAGAAATTATTTGCATCAGGCATTCTTGTATGCCAAGTCGCCTTTTGCGACCCTGGTATGCAACCAAATTGATTTTTTACGGCCCCAGTGTAATATGCCATAGCATGAGTTTTAAGCTTTGGGAGTGATATAACAACGTCTGCCTCATAAGAGGCTTTAGAAATATTCCAAGACTTACATAAAATAGAATTATCTAATCTAACATGCACTGACTCTTTAAAGTCTTCAAAATTAACTCCGTATTTATCGGCAACTTCCATAAGACCAGATTTTTCTGCTGCTTTTCTTGAATCTCCAAAACCAGGCGAATCACCAAAGCTAATATTATTAGAATATTCCTTAATAATTCTAATTGCTGCCTCAAAAACAGCATAATGAGTTACTACTGGTGATTCCTTGCTTTCCACACTTAGCATATTAGGTTTTAAAAGCACTTTACTATTCTTTGGTATTAATTTTTTCAAAAACTCATCTCCACCTAGTAATTCAAAACCCTCTCGTAACTTTTTTTCTACTAAATCAACATCATATTCAATACATTTTAAAAGTGCAACATTTTCCATAATAACTACCCCTTAATAATTTATTTTATATAATACTACCTAACGATAAACTAATCAGAAATCAAATAATTTTTATCTTTAAGCTCTTTTATAATACATTCTATAATTTCTTCATTATCTGCTCTTATAGTATGTAAATGTATACCATTAGTCAAATATGATAAAGGCTGAGCACTAGAATCTTTTAACTTCTTTGTAAACTCTTCAATATCCATAAGAGTTTTTACCATGAGCATTGCTCTTATTTCACCATATAAAGAATGATCTACTGTTACATCCTCTACTATCCCACCAAATTTAACAATGCATTCAAGCTCATCATATATATCCTCTCTTTCATGTGAAACTGCTATTACTCGCCTTACATAATTAGTTTCTTCACTTGGTATTAAATATCCCTTTGGAGTTGCAATTATATTTACCCCCTCTGCTCTTATAATTGCAATATCTTTTACTATAACTTGTCTTGTAACCCCTAATTTTTCTGCTAAGAACTGGCCTTTATATGAAATATTATTTTTAATTAGTAAATTTTTAATATATTCTCTTCTTTCCTTTGAATTCATTTTATCCTCCTAGTATTTGCCTTTAATTATATTCTATCACTCTTTATATATTAATAGAATTAAAAAAAGAAACTATCGACTAGTTTCTTAATTTCTATCATCACATTCTTTTAGTAAATTCAATTCTATATCTTCTATTATATTATGGTTATGATGATTTTTTATTAAAAATAAAAATCTATCATCATAACCGTACTTTTTTAATAAATAGTATCCTATATCTCCATGATTGTAATAGGTATTAACATTTCTAATCTTCGTATATGCTCTAATTTTTCCATTTGTTATTTTATGCATTATAACCATCATAGATTTATCTATAGGATTCATAATATTGTATATTTTACCTATGTCATGTAACAAAGCAACTTTTATTAAGTCTTTTGATCGTATATTTCTTTGATTACAAGTTGATTTTACATCCTTAGCTACATTTACACAGTGTTTTTGCTCATAAGTAGGTAATTGATTGAATAATTGCAATTCATAAGTTTCTAAATACATTTTAAGAAAATCTATATCTTCATCATTTATCTTAGAAACCATTGACCAGTAAAACTGCTTTATTCTATATAATGACATAGTATAGCTCCTTTCATATTTAAATTATATTATTACTTTTATACTGTAATACTTTTTATTTAATAAATCTATTATAATTAATTTGGATTAAATTTTAACGAAATAAAAAACAGCCCATATTGGACTGTTTTTTGGTGGAGATAAAGGGAATCGAACCCTTGACCCCCTGCGTGCAAGGCAGGTGCTCTCCCAGCTGAGCTATATCCCCACATATGGTGGACCTTCAGG
>JGI24146J20443_1002374_pt1 | contig 10289 bp, 9 predicted proteins | sample BarGraIncub1131A_FD_20443 | JGI IMG/M metagenome (IMG submission 20443) | reverse complement strand
AAGCCGGTCGCCGCCCGGCAGGAACCGGGTGTAGGACTCGAACGGCATCGGGCCGATTTTCAGGCGGAACTTGGTCTGGTTCTCCCAGACCTGGCAACCGCAGATGGTGTCTATGCCGAGCCTGCTGTTTGCCTTGCCGATGGCGGTGCGGTCCCCCGGCTCCAGCGTTATCAGGCGGTCCACGAACTGGTCGATTTCCGCGCTCACCCCGAAGTAGTAGGCGACGGTTGCGGCAAGGGCCGTCGCCGTGGGGATGCGCCGCGACAGGAGCCCCCCGTAGTACATGGGCGACTCCTCCGGAAGTCCCAGCTGGCCGCCCAGATGCCCAGTGCCGAGCCCCACGATGCTCCTCAGGTAAAAAGACAAACGGTCCTTGGCATCGGGGCGGTAGCTGATCGGGAAGCGGTACTTTTTCCAGGCCAGATAAAACAGGGAGAGCAGGCGGTGCTGGAAGATGTCGAAGAATGCGGCCATGGCCCCGTCCTTCAGGCTTCTTCTGTCGAGCGCCATCTCGTTGTACCAGTGGGGTAGCACCCCGGAGGGACCGATCAGCCCGAAAAAGGCGACCTCGAGTGTCGGCTGGGTCTCCCCGTCCCGGATCCTGAGACCGGCCAGGTCACTGGGAGGGAAGGCGAACCCCGGCGGGACCGAGAATCGCACCGCCTCCCGGGCCGGCCTCAGCTCCTTGCCGATCCCGGCCCCCTCCGGCGCCAGGCGCTCGAGCAGCGTCACGGCCTGGAAAAACGAGAACTTGTAGAATTCCTTGAAAAGACGCTCTTTCAAAGGAGGATGCGCTGACCGTTTCTCGGTGGCCATTGTTTCAGGCTTTCCTTTCTCTGGAGCGTTTGCGCGACCAGGCTGGTAAAGGAGTTGATCGAGACGTACTGTCCCAGGAAGCGCTCGAGAATGCTGGCGAACAGGTAGAGGCCGGTGCCGACGTACTTGTCCTCATCGAATGTCATGGTGACCTGGACACCCCGGCAAAACGACGGCCCCACCCTCTTGGTCAGGTATTCCGACCCGAGCGAGACCAGACCGTTGATCTGCTGCCTGGTGGCCGGAGAGTCATCGAAGTCGTAGAGTTTCAGGATCTCCTTGAGCGCCTCCCCATCCCCCTGCACCAGCGACAGGTGGTTCAGGGCAAGGTGGGAGATGAGGCGCCACTGCAGCGCCCCTCCCAGGCCGGGACGGCGCGGCAGGGTCGGTTTGACGAGGCAGCGGATGGCGGCAACAGGCGCCGCCAGCTCGGTTTCGAAATCGCCGGCGGCGTCCCCTATGGTAAGGCGCGCCGGGAGGTCGCGGTTGGTGCAGGTGAGCCGGACATGGACCACGTCCGCTCCGGGATCCGCAGGCCGGAAATCGAGATCGGCAAACGAGAGGTACAGGTCGGTGCCGTCATCGCCCTTTTTTCCGGAGAGCTGGCGCCGGACGTGCCAGTAGGCGCGGGCACCGGAGCTGCCGGAATCGTCGGCATGATGGTTCAGGGAATAAAAGGGGCGGTACACGGTTTCCCTGTCGGAGCCGACGGCCGAGGCGACCACCTTGTCCACAGTGAAGACCTCAGTTGCGCCGGCCCTTCTCAAATCCGGCACCACCTGGTACTCGGTCCGCTGCTGGTCGACATGAATAGGCTCCGCGGTAATCTTGAATAGGTTGATGACCGGGGCTGCGTGCAGGCAGAAGGTCTCCCTGGTCACCAGAAGGTTCGCCTTGGCCGGCCTGTCGAGATAGAAGCAGATATCGAGGGTGGCGCCGATGCCGCTTCCCGAGAGCTTTTCCAGGCCGGTCAGGTCGAAGAACAGGAACTTCTCCGGGAAACAGAAATATTCGAACAACAGGGGATAACCGGAATAGGTCCGGCCGTCGAACGGAATCAGCGCCTCGTCCGGCTCGAACCCGACCGGCCGTATAGCGTCGGCGTCCAGGGTGATCGCCTCCTGGGCGCCGACGCTGTTGGTCCAGGAGCATTCGATATGGCAGACGTTGTTGAAGAGCAATTCGTACAGGTGATGTACGTGCTGCGCGGTGCCGTTCAAAAAGAAGCGCAGGCTCTGGCAGGCGATCTGGGAGAAGCTCAGGTCGTCGCTCGTCTTTAGCTGCACCAGCAGAGACTGCTGGGCGTTGCGGACCAGTTTCTTCGGCCCGGTCAAAGCGGCGTGCGACACCTCCATCGGCCAGAGCGTTACCGGAAAACCGGTGGAAAACTGGCAGGTGATGCCGCCCACCGGCTTCGAGTAGAGCATGGTGTTCTTTTCGATCCGGTACCCCGTCGGGGCAACCGCCTGCCGGGAAGCGTCGAAGCAGACCACCGACATGGAAGGTATCGGGGCCACGTAGTGGGGATAGAGCACCTGGAACAGCGCCTCGGTGATCTCGGGGAAATGGTCCTCGATTTTCTTGTGGATCCGGCCGCCCAAAAGGGCGAAGGCCTCGATGAGCCGCTCGGTGTGCGGATCCTCGCACTTGTCCGACTCCAGCTGCAGCCTGCCGGCGATCTTCGGGTATTTCCGGCCGAACTCGGCCCCCATCTCCCGGACGAAGGTCAGCTCCCGTTCGTAGTAATGCAGCAGGTCGTCACTCATAACAGGTACGGGTTTTCATCAGATGAACATCCTCGCATTGGCATCGGATACGGTGAAGAGTATCCGAATGCAACTATTCAGCACGGTCGACCACCCACCAACCACCCAAAACATAAAGCCTCACCACAGAGGTGCACAGAAGAAAATCCAAACCGATTCATGTTTTAAACAAAAAGGCTTAGCCTTGTGTTTAAGATTTCCTCTGTGTTCCTCTGTGTCCTCTGTGGTGAGGCATTTGATTGTTTGAATTGCCTTTTCATTGCAGCCTGACAACCACTCGACTATTTCGCAACCAGGTACTCCCCTCGGTTCATGTCGAAAAAGGTATCGAAACTCACCGGTTCCGATCCCTGGTCCATAACCAGCAGTGCAGCGATCCTGAACCTGAGCCGGCGCTCCTTGGCGTCAGACTCCTCGATCCGGACCGAAACCTGCAACAGCCTCGGCTCGAACAACCGGATCGCCCTCTCGATCTCCTGCCGTAGTTCGGTCCGCACGGCTGGGCTGCCGGGATTCTTCGCGGTAAAGTCGGTCAGCCCGTAAACATAGATCGATCTGCCGAGTTCCCTGCAGCATTCGGGAAGCTCCGGAGCAAAGCATTTGGAGTTCAAAAGGTTTTCCAGGTCCCTTCGGACCGCCCGCCTGGCCTGGCTGTAGCTGATCTGGCGCTGCTGGAGAGGCTCACCCGGGTCTCCGGGTCCCAGATCGATGAGCCTGTCCAGCAGCGATCCGTTCATGGTTTTTGCTCCTAGCAGACCTTGTTGGCCTTGATGTCGAAAGCGAAGGGGACTTCGCCCGCCGCGGCTCCCTTGGCATCCTGAGCCGTGTAGGTGACCTGGAACTTGGCAAAGTTCAGGGCGACGTTCTCGGTCAGCCGGTCCTCCCCGCCCGACCCTCCGGTAGAAACCGATGAGACCAGGCAGTCGTTGAGCTTCAGCTTGAGGTACTCGAGCGGTTTCTCTCCGGCCTTGCGCACCACCAGGTTGATTTCGTGGACGTGCTGCCCGTTGCAGCACGCTTTCAGCAGCAGGGGGGACGCCTTGTCGACGTATTTCGTGAAGCTGATGTCCTGGACAGTGACCTTCCCGGCGCCGCCCCCGCCGCCCGTGTGGGCGCTCCCCGACTGCGACGCCCCCCAGCTCCAGGCCAGGACATCGATTTCGTCCTTGTGCTTGTCGTCTTGGGATTCCCCCTTGATGCCATCAATTTTGAGAAACATATCTACCGCCATGACCTTCCTCCTTTGCTAGGTTTGGTGTGCCCTGTGAATGGGCGAGTCCCCTCTGTGGTCACCCTCCCGGCAGCCTCACCCGGCCTGGGCCGGGAGGTTCGCCACCAGCCTCAGCGAGACGGTCAGCTCGTCGAGCTGGTAGTGGGGCTTCAGGAAGGCTACGGCGCGATAGGCCCCCGGCTTTTCGGGAATCTCGCTGACGTCGACCCTCGCCTCGCTCAGGGGGAACTGGGCCTTCATCTCCTGGCCGGCGTTTTCATCCAGCAGGACGAATTTCGCGATCCACCGGTTCAGGTAGTCCTCGGTCTCCTTGCGGGTCATGAAGGCTCCGATCTTGTCCCGCATCATGGTCTTCAGGTAGTGGGCGAAGCGGGAGACCGCCATGATGTACTGTAGCTGCGACGACAGTTTCGCGTTGGCATTGGCTGCGTCGGAGGCGTACCCCTTTGCCTTGTTCACCGTCTGGGTGCTGAAAAACGCGGCGTAATCGGTGTTCTTGCAGTGGACCAGCGGGACGAACCCGAGATCGGCGAACTCCTTCTCGCGCCGGTCGGTGATGGCGATTTCCGTCGGGCATTTGAGCGCCACGTCACCCTCGTCCGTCTTGAAGGTGTGCACCGGCAGGCCCTGGACCAGGCCGCCCCCCTCCACGCCCCGGATCGCCGCGCACCAGCGGTACTTGGCAAAGGCGTCGGTGAGCCTGGTGCCGACGGCGTAGGCGGCATTGCCCCAGAGATATTTGCCGTGGTCGGTACCGTCCACCTCCTCCTCGAAGTCGAACGACTCCACGGGAACCGTCGCCTTGCTGTAGGGAAGCCGCATCAGGATGTGGGGGAGTGCCAGCGCCAGGTAGCGCGCATCGTCGGAGTCCCTGAGCGACTTCCACTTGGCGTACTCCGCGCTCTGGAAGATCTTGGAGAGATCCCGGGGCCCCCCCAGTTCGGTGAAGCTGTCCCAGTTGAACATGGTCGGCCCGGCGGCCGAGATGAACGGCGCATGGGCCGCCGCCGCCACTTCCGAGACCTTTTCCAGCAGGGTCAGGTCCTGCGGGTTGTTGCCGAATTCGTAGTCGCCGATCAGCGCTCCGTACGACGCGCCGCCGAACATGCCGAACTCCTCCTCGTAGATCTTCTTGAAGAGGGTCGACTGGTCGAACTCGCTTGCCTTCTCCATGTCCCTGAGGAGGTCCTTCTTGGATACGTTCATGACCCGCACCTTCAGCATCTCCCCGGTTTCGCTCTGCTGGATCAGGTAGTTGAGGCCCCGCCAGGACGCCTCAAGTTGCTGGAACTCCGGGTGGTGGATGACCTCGTTCAGCTGCTGAGAGATGAGCCGGTCGATCTGGGCGATCCTCAGGTTGATCATCAGCTCGGTGTCCTTGGAGACGACCACGGCACCTTCCATGATCTGTTTGACGAACTCGCCCAGTATGTCGCGCGCCCACCCTTTCTGCCCCTCGTCGCGGGCCAGGCGCCCCTCCTGGATGATCTGGTCCAGAAGGGAAAATTCTTCTCCCGCTGTTCCCTGTGCCGCCGCAGCCGGTTCCATTTCTAATTCCGCCATTATCCCCCCCTTCGGCTATTCGTTGGTTGGACTGTCTGCCGATGCCGAGACGCCGGCCTGCTCCCCAAGTTTGTGCAGCGCCTCGGTGCTGGAAATCGCCTCCTGCAGCAATTCGTCGAGCTTGTCGTTGCCGTCGAGCTTGTTGAGGAGATTCGAAAGCCGGCGCCGCGCGTCAACCAGTTTTCTCAGCGGTTCCACCTGCTGGACCACCTGCTCGGGACTGAAATCGTCCAGCGAGTTGAAGCGGAGCTCCACGGCAAGCTTGGAGTCGTCGTTGGCCAGCTTGTTGTCCACCTTGAAGGCGACCCGCGGCTTCATGGCGGCCAGGACGCTGTTGAAATTGTCGCGGTCTATCTCGACGAATTTGCGGTCCTTCATCTTGGGAAGCGGCTCGTCGGGCCGCCCGGAAAGATCGGCCAGCACCCCCACGACAAAGGGGATCTCCTTCATTTCGCTCGCCCCGCCGACCTCCAGATCGTAGGTTATGTGGACCCTCGGTGCCCTGACCCTGTCAATTTTGTGCTGCAGTCCCGGTTTTCCCGCCATGGTGTTTCCTCCTTAAGGATTCAGTTGCCCTGACCAAGCGCCTTGGTGACGTCCATCGTGCAGATTTTCTTGAAGAGTTCCTTCGCCCTGGAAGCGTCCTCGTCCTCTCCCGAGGTAAGACACTGGTGCAGCGCCTGGTAAATCTCGGAAATCCAGAACGGGCATTCCCACTTCTCCAGCTGCAGCTCCGTGATGGTCGTGTTCAGCTGTTCCATGATCGGGCGCGCCAGTTCCGGCCGCCCCGCCTTGAGACACAGCTTGGCGACCAGGAACCGGTATCGGCTGCGCCCCCTTTCCGAGGACTGACTGCTGGCGGCTGCAACCAGCAGATTCAGTGCCTCCTTGAAGCCCCGCTGCTGCATGATCCTGAGCGCCTCGTCCCAGGCCGGGGCCTCCTGCGCCCCTGCGCCGCCGTTTCGGGTCGGGATGAAGATGGAATCCATCGCTGCAGCTGCAGCCGCAGCCGCAGCCGCAGCCGGGTCCGCGGCCGGGTCCGCCGGGAGGCCGGGGGCAGCTTCAGGCCCGGGAACTCCGGCAGGTGCGGCGTCCGCGGCATCCTTTAGCCCTTTATGTTCCCGGCAGACCTTCATAACCAGGCGCTTGCAGTCCTCCAAGGCCCCTCCGAGATCGGAGAGCCTGGGAGCGTGCTGGCCGTACCTTTGGTCCACTCGGTTTCCAGGCTTCTGAAGGTCTCAAGGGAGGAGCAAATCGCATCGGCGAGGGACTGGTAGTAGGTTGCCGATGACTTGGCCACCGCGGCGTCGAATTCCTCCGCCGGCAGCTTTCCCTCGGAAAGCATCTCCTCGCGCTGCACCCGCTTGGCCTCCGATTCGTAGCCGACCTCACGGGATTGCTGCCACTTCAGATAGCAATATCCCGGCGTCACCCGGGGATCGGTCAGCGGGATCTGCCGGATCGATGCGGAGAGCTTGTCGTTCAGGAACTCGAAGGGCGCCACCCGGTAGTCGTAATCGTCGTCCTCGATCCGGGGGTAGGCGTCGTCCCAGAAGTTGCTCAGCAGTCCGGCGATAAGAAGCAGGCCGGAATTTATCCCCACGAAACCTTCGGTCATGGCAAGCGCCTCGACCAGCCATGCGGCGATCTGCAGGTCTTTCGATTTCCCGGTGAGGGCCACGAGGCTTGCCGAAATGACCTTGCTCCAGTCCGATGACTTTACCTCGCGCTCCCATTCGCCTTGGGGTATCACGTCGTCGGAGCGGCGCGCCTCCCGGATCTCGTCATAGACCGCCGTGTAGCGAAGATCGACCCCCGCCGGGTTTGCCGCGGAGATCGTGGCGAGGAGAGCATTCAGGTCGATAACCGTATTCATGGGTGACGCTCCCGGCAATTTTCGTTAGGTGTGCGATGTCGTAAGGTGTTCGAGGTTGTGCATTCAGTGTGACCAGGCTCTGAACGTCACCGGCCCCCTCTTAACCCGTAGGGGCGACCCGGTGGGTCGCCCTGCTTTTGATCCGGTTCACCCAGGCAAGCTTTCGGGCCGGCCTTGGCAACAGGGCGACCCACCGGGTCGCCCCTACCAAAACCTGTAAATGAAAAATGTTGCAGGTGCCGGCCAATTGCCAACCGGTTTTGTTTAACCTTGCCGTTGGCTTTTCTCAGATTTCCTAGATTTTCTCCGTGGCAAAATGGTTTTTGATGCGGGTGCCTATGCGCTGAAGGTCACCTCGCGCAGTTCGAGAAGCCCTTTCTCCTCGGCGCCGACCTGGAGCAGATGCTGGCCGGCACCCAGGAAATGCCCTCCTCCCAGATCCTGCCAGTCGGTCATCCTGCCGAGGCGGACCTGCTCGTTTTCATGGCGGGCCGAATCGGGGTAGAGAACGGGGAGGTAGCAGTCCGCGGTCACCCCCTCCCAGGTGACGATCCGGGCGGGAGCCCAGAGGAGGTCCAGCAGTTGTACCGGCTGGCGGATGGAAAGCTCTCTCAGCGAGCTGAAGGGGAACCAGAGATAGCGGTCGTGGATGAAGACTTCCAGCAGCCAGAAGAGGCTCCCGTCGCAATCGCTGAAACCCTCGAACGGCGCCCCGTCGGCAACGCCCCGCACTGCAGGCTGCTCACCTGCCAGGGTCGAGGCGAGGTCGGCGAAATACTCGGCGTCCCCCAGGGCGAGCCCCGCCCTGCCGGTCAGGAACTCGGGGAAGAACGGGGGGGCCTGCGTCAGGAACTCGGGGATCCGCGCGCCGCTTGCCACCTCGGCCCTCGCCTTTTCTGCGGCCATCAGGTTCCGGTACAGTAGGAACTGCGCCGAGCGGTCCGGGGCCTGCAAAGCCAGCAGGTCCAGGTGCCGCTCGGCCTTGTCCCATTCCCCCGAAAAGGCGAGCACCTGGAAGAGCAGGGTCCGGGCCTCCAGATCGGCAGGCGAGGCCTTGACCTCCTTGATGAGCTCCGCCCTCGCCTCGCAAAGCCTCCCGGCGCGCAGCAGTTCATTTGATTTCATGGGTAATCCTCCTTGAGCGCCGGCTCCGACCAGAGTCTGGTGAAATCGGCTCGTTTGAGAGGCCGCCTGAACACGGCGTACCGGGGGGCACCCGGTGAACCTCCGATAAATGCGGCAGTGGGTGGACCGCTGCTGCGGTCCCTCAAGATCCGGCCGGCACGGGAAATCGCGTCCCCGGCCGGATCGGCGCAGGCAGTGGCAGGTAGTGCCAGCCACTCGGCATCCCGGTAACCCTGGTCCCGGAGCAGGCATGGCGGGGTCCGGGGATCGGGTTCCGGGTCGGACTCCCTCCCGGGACCGGCTGCGTCCCGGGAAACCCCCCAATCCGTGGCAGGCGCCTTCAGGGAGAGCACCCCCTGTTCCAGGCGGCTCACGTCCGTGAAGACGCCGCAGCAGAGCTTTTCCATCTGCTGCCAGGTCCCGGCACAGGCAGAGGGGACCCGGTCCCAGTTCTGCTCCCATCCCGGGGCCGGACCGGCACCGAGCACCAGGAAGGGATACGGCCTTCCGATACTGTCGCAGCTTCCCCGCAGGAGGCCGCAGGCGATCTGGTCCCGGCCGCCCCCACGCATCCAGAAGCGCCAGAAGCAGGCGGAACGGCCTCCCGGCTCCCCGGCCCCGGCATAGCCGCGGACCATCCAGTCGGCCAGGGAGCCCGCCAGGGGAAAGACCTGACCGATGCTGAGGAAATCCTTCGCCACCGGGTGTTTCCCGGCTGCGGCGAAGCGCCAGGCGCGCTCTCCATGCTTTTTGTTCAATCCCAGCACTGGGTGATCCTTGCCGGGACCTGCCCGGGTCGCGAGCTTGCCTGCCCCGCCGCCGGAATGTCGTGGCCGCCGGAGAGCTGGTAGTTCACCCGGATGAAGCGGAGCCCCATCCGCTCCAGGGCCTGCCTTTCCCGGGGGAATTCCTTGGGATGGAAGGTGTGCCTCCCCCCGGGGAAATCGTGCAGGAACTCCGGGAAGCCGCCTGGCCCGGCGTAGCGCTTGGTGAGGATGGCATCGCCGACATCTATCTGGAACACGACATCGCTGCAGGTCTCGGGCGACCAGACGAAGGTCTTGGAAACCGGATAGTTCAGGTTGTCGATCACCTGGACTCCCGACGCGCACTGCAGCTCCAGCCGGGTACTCTGCGGCTTGGTGCGCGACTCGCTGTTGGCGTCCGTTGGAAGCCCCTTGATGGTCACGCTGTAGTTCTGCCTGGCAGGCGCCGCGGCCACGGCGGCGACCTTGGCCGCCGCCCCCTTGGTGAGGAAGGCGTAGAAGCCCGGCTCGAACGGCACCGAGCCGCCCAGGGCGGTCTTCGAGTAGTAGCCGCGCCCGGGCGCCCAGCCGATGAACGGGTCGGCGCAGGAGCTGACGAACTTCCAGACCGGTCCCTCCCTGCCGAGCAGGTAGCCAAGCGTTGCCGGGTCGCTCGCCCCCTGCACCTCCTTCAGCACCTTCTCCTCCCATTGCCGCTGCAGCGAGCAGGCCGTCTCCATCCTGACGAAGCTCCCGTAGAAGGCGACCGGGCTGGAAATGAGCCGGGAAAAGGTCTCGTCGCTCCTGCCGCCGGAGACAAGCGCGTTCAGCCTCTGGGCCGCATCGGCCGCCTGGTAGAAGGGGGACTTGCTGACGCCGGGATCCTCGGTGAAGACCTGGAGCGCCATCTGGTGCGCCAGGTTTCTCGACTTGGCCACCGGCGCGATCTGCCCCATGGCCCCCAGGTACTCCTGCACCGTCCTGGCGGAGGCCGCCCGGGACTCGGGCGTGTCGAAGCCGCTCCCCTGCCTGCCGACCAGTTCGCCGAGCCGGTCGGCGATCCTCCTCGCCTCCTCCGCGGCGCCCGCCGCAGCTCCTGCCACGGCGCCCGCCGCGGGTCCCGCCGTCTTCAGGATCTGGTAGCGGTAGGCCTGGGAGAGCCAGGG
>JGI24146J20443_1002364_pt1 | contig 10319 bp, 6 predicted proteins | sample BarGraIncub1131A_FD_20443 | JGI IMG/M metagenome (IMG submission 20443) | reverse complement strand
GGGGGATGCGAAACGCAATGTCACCGTACTGCAAGGCTCTGTCACTGTCGGAGACCACCAGCACATGAGCACGCGTCGACTTGATACGCTCCAGAACTGCTATGTTGAGGTCCAGACATGCATCGTTGGGAGCAAACATGATGACAGGCAGATCCGGATTGAGGACGGCCAGCGGTCCATGGATAAGGTCAACAGAGGAGAGACCCTGCGCATTGATATAGCACGTCTCCTTCAGCTTCAGTGCGCCCTCCAGGGCATTCGCGTAGCAATAGCCTGTGCCCAGCACGACAAAGTCATCAGTAAAGGTGTAGCGCAGTGCCTGCTGACGCACTTCTTCTTCTCGCTCGACGATGCCTCCCAGACACTCGAGGACGGTACCGATGTCAAAGGCGTCGCCCCGGACGGCGTGAACCAGAAGCAGAAGTGCCGCTAGTGATGCAGTAAAGGTCTTCGTAGCAGCGACACTCTCTTCGGGTCCCGCCCGCAGAAACAGCGAATTAGGAGCTACTGTCCGATCGAGAGTGCTGCCCTGCACATTCATGATGCCGACTGTAAAGGTGCCGTCTTTGACGGCTTGCTCCGCAACCCTGCAAACATCTTCCGTCTCGCCCGACTGCGAAATGGCGATGACTGCACCACGCCGTATGCGGGGAGGCAGACCGTAGTTCGTGTACAGTGACCCAAGCGCCAAAGCCACGGGAATTCGCAGGAGCGATTCGATAAGATACTGGCCATACATGCAGGCATGGTCCGACGTTCCACGTCCCGATTCAATGACGACGTCAGGATCAATGGAGGCAAACCGCTGCCCGATTCCCTCAATCGACGGCCCTTCCTCGTGCCCAAGGCGATCGAGCACTGAGACCGTCTCACGCACTTCCTGAATCATCAGCCGCTGTTCCACTGGTCCCTCCCTGTCACGCCAAGAGTGCACGCAGCCCGTTGATGGCAGCATCCCGCAATCGTTCACCCTCGCCTTTGGCGATGAATGTCGTGAACGTCTCATAGCCACCCTCGTCATATGCTGCTGCATCGGGGATATATCCCATATAGTCTCCGCAGTACCCGGCGACCAGCACAACATGGTCTGGAAACGCAGCTCGAATGTCATTCCCCAGGCTGGAAAACAGCTCCCCGGGAATCCCGGCCACGAGTATGTCACCAAATCGAACCAGCGACAGACGTGAGTCGATGTACTCCACACTGGCTGCACTTTCGGCTATCGTGGCCGCAAACATCAGTCCCTCGATAGCCGATTCCAGGGATCTCAGATTCCGCACCTGCTCCAATCGAGCTACTTCCAGCTTCTTCCGGGCGTCAGCAATGCTGAGCTCAAGGTTCTGCGCCGAGGGGAACGGCCTGGCTTTGAGCCTCAGGGGAACTTCGACAGCCCGCACCGTAAACGGCCCCTTCATCGGCTCCAGCACATCCAGACTCGCAGCAACACTCTCGGCCACGATGGTACCAATACGCTCCACCTCTGCAAAGTCGGAGCTCTGCCGGTAGAAGCGCGTACTCATGTCGCCGGCAGCCCCATTGACGAAGACAGGCATTGTGACAAAGGGCTCAAAGAGAGGCATGATGCTGGCGGCGAACCCCGGGAAGTCCGCGCTGTACAAGCGGTTCTCCTCATGAAGGACAGTGGGGTGACAGTCAAGGTTGTAGACCACTGCGCATCGTGTGGTTGTTTCCACTTCCAGCACCCGCATCTGCACCCGCTCTGTGGTGCGAACGCGTCGATTGCCACAGATCGGCTGCAGCATACTCGTTATACCGCTATTGATAGTACCTTCGCGAGCCCACCTGCGAGCTTTTCTGGCAGCGGTGACACATCCTGCGACCGTCCGTTCGAACAGCTTCCCGTCAAAAGTCCCAAAAACCTGGGTGTCTTTCGCCGCTCCCGGCAAAGCGACCCGTCCGAGTCCGGAAGGCCCAGAATGAGTATGGGTAGCCGCAACCAGACAACAGGCAGCAGGTATGCCGGTCTCCTGCTCCACACGTCTCCGCACCTCGTCCACGAACTGTCGGTCTACCTCGAGTGAGTCCACGACGATGAGCATCACGCGATTCTCGAGTCCGTCTGCCAGATACACCGCCTTGGCCATGAGGTCGTCATGAACGCCCTCGCCAATGCGCTTGCCAAGAAATCCAGCCATCTGCAACCCCGCACGAGGGGTGATGACGGCGCTTCCACACCCAGTCTCAAACATCGCGATCAGGCACTGTACAATTCATGATTGACTTGGGGCTCCTTACTGGGCTTCCGGCACACGCCTCGAAGAACGCCAAGTCCGCCACGCGGGTATCACACGGAGGATGACATACGACACGAAGCCAATGGCGCTCACAACGTACCCTGGAATCCTTGCCCCGGGTACCATGGACAGAAGAGCTCCTGCCATCACGACCAGCACTGCCATGAACAGACGCTTTGCGGCATTGTCCATCGTCGACCAACTCTGTTGTGCGCGGGGCTCCGGACCGTACCGACCATTTCGTACCGGCGAACCGGCCTTGTCCTTGTGTTCACCCATTTCTGGTTCCTCCACAGTCAACAACCATTACAAGCTGACCAATCTATCAGGAATACGATACTATCGTAGTCTAAATTGGCCAAAAGCAAGGGAGTCGAGCTGCTTCATCTCAATTCCGTACGATGAAAGGGACCGCATACGACGAGGAAGGAGATACTATTGAGAGGCGTATGGGTGAGAGGAATGGGTAGATTGTATCTATCGTGAAACGAGAGGTGGTGGCCATGATGCTGACATGCTTGTGTGAGCATGTGGGAAAGGAGCAGCGTCATGGCGTTATCAATGTAAGAGCAACAGCATGTTGGAAGAGGTTGCCCTGTGCTCCCTCCGTGGTCCAGACAACGAAAGCATGTGTACGTAAGTTCCAAATAATCACATTGACAACCGTAATCCCAACCGCTCCACGAAGATAGAGATCACTTCAATCTGCGTGAGTGTTTACACGGCGTCTAACTCCCTGACGATCTGTTCACAAAGTTCGTGGGTCAGCAGGGAGTCCTCCGCAGTCGGGGAGGACGGAAGTCCCTGGGCTGCGGCACTGAGGAAACAGTCGATGATTTGTGCGAATCCGCGGCGAACGAGGATGGGCTCCCAATCGCCGGAGCGAACACTCTTTTCCTCTCCGTTGTATGAGTGGACGCTTTCCACGAGATCATCGACTTGCCATTTGTTCCCGGAGGCAATGACTTCAAGTCGCTCTTCGGTTTTTCCGCTGTTTCGGTTCATGACTCCAATAGCAGTAAAGCGCGGGCAGGACCATTCGACAATAGCTTGTTCCAGGAGACCATCTTTCTTGTGACCTGTTACCCGGATGTCCTGGGGCGTGCCAGGAGACAAGAACCGCAAGGTATCCACGACATGAATGAAGTCATCGAAAATGAAGGTCCGCGCTGTTTCAGGGGGGTCGACACGGTTCTTCTGCATGAAGATCAGAGATTTGTCGGGGACGGCGCGCAGCTGACTGTAAAAGGGAGCAAAGCGCCGGTTAAAGCCTACCATGAGAAGGCATTGGCGGCGTGCAGCCAACTCAACAAGATCCCGAGCTTCCTTCAGAGAATAGGCAAGGGGTTTGTCAACGTAGACGTGGATACCGCTGTCCAGCAAACGCTGCACGATCTGAAAGTGAGCTTCGGTAGCCGCATGGACAAATGCCGCTTGAATGCCCGTGTGAATCAATTCCTCTACCGATCCCACCTTCTGAGGTATGCGATATTGCCGGCTGATCTGATCGAGCGTTTGGGAATTGCGGGTCGCCAAGACAATATCCAAGTCACCTCTTGCGGCTAATATGGGGAGATAGGCCTTTTGAGCGATAGCTCCCAGTCCGATCACACCTACTTTCATTGGGTTCCTCCGCAGTCGATAACCATTGCAAGTCGACTAGTCTATCAGGAATACGATGCTATCCTCGTCCAGACTGGCCAAAAGCAAGGAAACCAGATCTTGCTCACCGTTGCTACATTGATGGGACGCACAGCACGTTGGTCAATGCTCGAGTTCCCTTTATGATATACTGCCCCTTGTAGTAGAGGGTCGTCGAGCTTCCGCCGTCGAGCGTCACCACGTTTGTGAAGAGTCCGAGCCGGGACAGCGCCAGGCTGACGTCGCCGAACTGCAGGCGCACCTTTGCCGGCGTCACGATGAAATACAGATGCTTCTGGTCGTCCATGCCGATGAATGCACGGGAACCAAGCTTGGCGGTGCGACTAATGTCCTTGTACTTCCGATAGTCGACATATGGCTTGCCTCCGAGCACGACGACGGGTCCACACTGCACAAACGTAGAACCAGTGCAATCACGCGTACCCACGTAGGAGCGCAGGTCTGCTCCGGGCGACATTCGCAAAGCCGCAGCGACGGCAGGATTCCGTGCATACAGTGCTATCTGTCCCGCAGCCAGCGTCCGCGGCGTGAAGTACTTGCCACAAATGAATCGAACGACCTTGCCTTGCTGAAGCACCACCAGGGCTTCAGTCGCGCCGACGGAGAAGCCGCCGGTGTAGTAGTTAGAGTACAGAGAAAGCGATAGTGATGATGGTGCCGCCGGGGACTGGTTGATGCGAGCCACGGAAAGCTCCTTGCCCGTGGTCAGCCGCACAACCACGTGAGCCGTCCCTTCGACATAGAAAGGGGTGTTGTCCGCGTCAATACCAATCGTCGAGACATACGTTCCCGAGTAATAGACAGGTGTGCCCTGATCCTGCACCGACCCGCTCATGATGTAGCTCGTCATGTTAAAGGGTGTCGCGTTCATGAGCGCAAGCGGCTTCAGGCTGCTTACGTACGTGGATGGAAAGCGAGCGGTTCCCAGACCACCCATGGACTGGCAGCTCAGAACGTGGATTCCTTTGCCCGTCATGTCGATACGGATGATATTAAAGTCCACTGTCTGCATGAACACCTGTTCGCGTCGAGTCTCAAAAGTGACAGCGTTAACATCGGCAGGCCCCACCACTACTGGATCCGGGGTAACCCAGGTGAACACCGACTGGCCGTCGACTAAACCGCGCGAATACTGTACAGAGAGCAGTAGCTGCACATCAGCAGCAGCGACCAGCACTTCGCCAAGCAACCCTCGCGGCGTAACGGAGAGTCCAACGGCGTGACCGTCCACGAGAGCCTCGAGACTGCCTGGAGTCACGCATATCATGTGATCGGCGCTCGAAAGAGTAACAGCTGCGCTCTGGGGCACTAGCGACACGCCAAAACCGAACTGCCTCGCGACAAACTCGATCGGGACGAGTGTCTGTTGAGAAGCCTGGTCAATCATCGGGGGAACGAGCATGGTTACCGTGCGACCGGCTACAACCGCCCGTGCACTGCCCGTCGTAAGGACAACCATTGTGCTTCGGGCGTGTGCAGCCGGCACCGGTGCACACAAGAGTATCAGTGTTACGACACCACACAACGCTTTTCGAGACAAGACCCTGAGCTTATGTACCATTTCACAACACCTCCAATACAAACATAGTATATACGCATATTTTAGACGGCCGAGCCTCTCTACTTGTTCCATATCCCCACTTGTCAGAACTTTCCTCCTCAGACTGAGCCCCTCAACGCGCCGCAGGATAGCCGCGCACGCCAGATTTGAGCTTTACAGAGGAAGTTTACGGGATATCATGCATATATGCTGACAGCGGGTAGAGTGGGGACGGTAACCTCAGTGAATAGTGGTCGTTCTGGGCACCGGGGAGCATTCGAAGCGCAGTACGCCATGCGTCGCGCAGTCGGGCTTGCTGTCGTCGCCGTCCTGCTTCTCATACCAACGTCCCGGGTTCATGCCACAACTCCGGTCGTGCCACCACCCCAGCTGGTGGTCGCTGCGAACATCTACGAACCCTTTGCATTTCAGCGTGACGGCCATCTGGTCGGATTCGACGTCGATCTTGTGAATCTCATTGCCTCGCTCAACGGCTGGAGCGTCCGATACGAAACGACAACCTTTGCGGACGAATTGCTGCGTGTCGAGAACGGCACTGTGGACCTGGGCATCGGGTCGATCTTCTGGACAAGTGACCGCGCTTCCCATTACGCCTTCACCAGTTCCTACCTGAACTCCGGCCTCGTCCTGGTCACGCCTGTTGGCAGCGATATCCGCAACCCACGCGATCTTGGAGGCCATCGTGTTGCCGTCAAGACAGGAACAGCTTCTGACGACTATGTTACCAGCCTGGGTACTCGTTACGGCCAGATCCAGATTCAGCGTTATGTATCACCTGAGGAAGTGATTGCCGCAGTCGCCGCCGGTCAGGCTGACGTCGCCGTTCATGATCACATCAATGCTCACTTTCTCATCGACGACCGTTATCAGGGGGACCTCGTCATCCAGAACGGAGGTCTATTCACTCCTTTCCTTACCGGCCGCAGCCCCGTGGCATTCCCAGCAGCCCGGAACATGCTCCCACTCCTGCCTCAGTTCAACGCGACACTGGCAGAAGTGCAGCGCAGTGGCCTGCTGACACAACTGGAGACAAAATGGTTTGGCACCACGATTTCCTTCTACACTGACAGCGATCGGTTGAGAACCACGTTGCTGGTGTTGGGGGGCATCGCGGTCGTTTTGTTCGCGATCTACCTGCTTGCCTCGCGTGAACGAGCGGCACGCGCCACACGCGACCGAGCCGCCTACTATCAACAGCTGTTTGCCGCAGTCCCGGAACCAGCTCTGCTTGTGGACAACGCTGACGGACAGCTGCGCATCGAGGCCGTCAACGGAGCTCTGTGCACTCTGCTTGCTCGAAAAGAGTCTGACCTGCTCGGCGCCACACTGGGGTCCATCATGTTCGTCGGAGAGGCAGATGTGTCGAAAACCCTGACGTCTCTGGAGGACCGAAGCCTGACATCAGCACGGTGGCAGTTTGTCACATCCGACAGAACCCTCATCCCTGTCGAAGTCATAACATCGAACCTGCCGACTCCCAGCAAACGGGTGCTCATCGTCGCCCATGACTTGCGGGATCAGCTCAAAGCCGAACAGACCGTTCGCACAGCCTACCAGCAGTATCACGCTCTGTTCGACGAAGCTCCCGATCCCATTCTGATCTTCAGCGACCACGTCATTACACAGGCAAACACCGCCGCAGGGCGAGTGCTTGGCACTACAACCAAACAGCTGATGGGAAAGATCATCCCCGATATCAGTCCCGCCATGCAGCCCGACGGCCGTCCATCTGCCGACGCCATGCGCACGTTCGAAGACCAGGCCCTGGCCGGACAGGCACAGCGGTTTGACTGGACCTTCGTCACCCATGACGGCCGACAGGTCATCTGCGAGGCTTCCCTGCAGTCCATACCATCTGCCGGGGCTTCAATTGTCCAGGGAATCTTCCGGGATGTCACAGAACAGCGACTCACAGAGGAGCGAACTCGGCAGCTGGAAAAAGAGCTCTTGCAGTCACAGAAAATGGAAGCCGTCGGCAGACTTGCAGGGGGAATCGCGCACGATTTCAACAATATCATGGGCGGGATCATGGGGCATGCGTCGCTGCTCAGGGTCGACGCAATGCAAGGGACTGAACTCTACCAGGGACTGGACACCATTGAACGCGCCGCGAGGCGTGCCGCTGACCTGACGCAGCGATTGCTGTCCTTCTCGCGCAACGGCACACCGACCATCGCCGACGTCGATATGGGCGAGGTCCTGGCGGATACACTTTCTATCGCCATGCCGGGCTTTGACAAACGCACTGTCCTGGTACAGAGCATCTCTCCAGATCTGGCATATGTTCCGGGTGACCGAACACAGTTGGAAGAGGTCATCCTGAACCTGGTCATCAATGCCCGCGATGCCATGGGACACCACGACGGCACACTCACGGTCGACGCCTGCAACGTCATCATCGACGAATCCTTCTGCGTCAGCCACGACGTTCCTGTCCTCCCAGACGGTAACTACGTGCAGATCAGGGTATCAGACACCGGTTGCGGTCTATCACCTGAGGCAAGGGACCACCTGTTCGAACCGTTCTTCACGACGCGGCCTGAAGGAACCGGGTTGGGACTGTCCATCGTCTGGCGTGTCGTGCATGACCACAAGGGAACCATTACTGTGGCTTCAGTACCAAACCAGGGAACGACCTTCACGCTGTACCTTCCGGCCGTCTCCCGGGCCGAAGCACAGGGAAGGGCTCGCCAGACGCCCGTCTCCGGGTCACTGCCACGGTCTGTCCGCGGAGAATCGGTGCTCATCGTGGATGACGAAGATATTGTCCGCAGTGTTGCCGTCAAAGTCCTCTCAGGTCTCGGATATCACGTCATCGACACCGCCGACCCAGTGAACGCGCTCGCTATCTACAAGGATTCATGGCGGTCCATCGACCTTGTCCTGGTCGACATGATGATGCCGCACATGAATGGCAAGGACTTGTTCGAGAAGCTTCGTGAGATCAATCCATCGGTGGCCGCAATCCTGATGTCCGGCTATGATGGGACTGACACTCCTTTCGCCAGTATGGGGTTCGTGGCCTTCATCCCGAAACCCTACACGCTTCAGGAACTGGCCACACGCGTGCGTCAGTCTTTGTCCACTCCGGCCGCTCGGGCGTCCAGCCCGTCGGAGGAACCGACCGTCTGAGAACCGCCTCCGGCGGATGAGTCAGCCACGGCGAATGTTCGCAGGCCCCGGAAGGCGCGGGGGGTAACGAAGATCAGCATCGCCCCCAGAAACACGACGCCAATGACCCCACTGACGAAGAAGCCCATATTGGCACCGAGCGCATCCGAGATCTTGCCTGCATAGAGCGCGCCAATGGGCGTCGAACCCACGAACACGAGGTTGTAGGCAGCCATGACACGGCCGCGCATGCTGTCCGGTGACTGCATCTGGAGCGCCGTGTTGCACATCGTCGACAAAGCCGCCATACCGAATCCACAGAAGACCAGCAGCAGGCCGGTCACGTAGAAATTCCGCTGTATGCCAACGAGGACCATTGCAACCGCGAGGATGAACCCCGAACCATAGATATAAGCAGGGGTCGGTTCCAGGCGTGCTCCACCGAGAGACATGAGTACCCCGGCGGCGAGTGCGCCTACTCCCATTGCCGACATCAGTCCCCCGTAGCCATCTGCCTGCAGACCAAGAGTCAGTTTGGCAAAGCTGGGAATCAAGATGTTGAAATTGAGCAGGAACAGGCTGATCATGCCTGCTATCACCAAGAGGCTTATGATTACTTGATTCCGGGCAATGTACTGGGCGCCTTCGCGCACTTCCTGAGCATAGCTCCCCATCTTGCTCTTGGTCGGCTTGCGGCCTGCTTTCATCAAGAGAAGGCTGATGATGACGGCTATGAAACTGATCGAGTTCAGGGCAAATGTCCAGGGAATGCCCACGATAGCGATCAGGACCCCACCGATGCCAGGGCCGATAACACGGGCGATGTTGAACATCGTGCTGTTGAGGGCAACAGCATTGACGACGGCAGATCTGTCGTTCACCTGTTCACCCACAAACGCCTGTCTGGTCGGCCAGTCGATAGCACTGATAATGCCTGTGACGGCGGCAATAACCAGCACGTGCCAGTACTGCGCATGACCCCCGAACGTCACGACAGCCAGAGCAGCGGCGGCCAGCGCATACATGATCTGCGTAAACAACAGGATCGAGCGCTTTGGAAAACGATCGATGATCGGTCCAATGAATACCGAGAGAATCAGAGACGGGAGAAACTGGATGCTGGTCAGAACCCCAAGCTTGAGGGGTGAGTTTGTCAGTTTGAGAACCAGCCAGGACTGCCCGGTGTTCTGGAGCCATGTACCGACAAGAGATATGCTCTGGCCCGCAAACCAGAGCCGGTAGTCTTTGGACTCAAAAGCCGGTAGCCGCTTTCGAATGTTCACTCAGTCTCTTCCTTTCGCTAACCGAATTATCCGATAACTACAGTCTACTCTCGTTGTTGTAGAGTCAAGAACCTAGTTCCTCACCATCTGGAGCACGGTCTGGACCGTCAGCGTCGTCGCCAGGATGATCATGACGATCGCCTGCGCCCATACCGCGATGTTCTTGCCCCGGCTGTTGACGTACTCACCCATCAATGACTTGTCATTGATCAGCTTCAGCATGAGGATGAGTATCAGAGGAAGCAGGACCCCGTTCGCCGCCTGCGAAAACAGCATGATGCCGATGAGCCTGCTCTCCGGTACGAACATAATCGTTCCTGCGCCCAGAACGATAAGAGTCGTATACAGACCATAGAAAAGAGGGGCCTCGCGGAATGACTTGCCGACCCCCGACTCCCAGCCAAATGCTTCGGCCACGGAATACGCCGTCGAGAGAGGCAGGACCCC
>JGI24146J20443_1002358_pt1 | contig 10361 bp, 9 predicted proteins | sample BarGraIncub1131A_FD_20443 | JGI IMG/M metagenome (IMG submission 20443) | reverse complement strand
CATATCTTTGAAAACAACCAGCCTGTATTCCTTAGGATGAATGTCTTTTCTCATTGTTTTTACCCTTTCATTTTAGGTCGGCAAAATTAGTAATTTGATTCTGTAAATCAAAGCTTTTACCGGATAATTTTTAAAATTCCTTTTTCGTATTCCTGATAATGCGTGCAAAGATAACCATTTGAGTGGTAAAACATATATTCTTTTAAAAAAAGGAATAAAAGTGGTTTATTATTTTGTTGGAATAACTTACCTTTGTTCAAGTAAATATATTCTTTTAAGTAACTAAGAACCAGTTAAAGACTTAAACGTATCAATTATGAAGAAGCACAACTTTAATGCGGGCCCCTCTATTTTACCGCAGGTGGCGATTGAAAACACAGCAAAAGCAATTCTTGATCTGAATGGTTCAGGGTTATCTTTACTCGAGATTTCTCACAGGAGTAAAGACTTCCAGGCTATTCTGGATGAGGCAGTAGCACTCTTCAAAGAGTTGCTCGAAATTCCTGAAGGTTATCAGGTTCTTTTCCTGGGCGGTGGTGCCAGTATGCAATTCTGTATGGTTCCCTACAATTTATTAAACACTAAGGCTGCTTATCTTGAAACTGGTGTTTGGGCTAAGAAAGCGATAAAAGAGGCTAAATTATTCGGCCAAGTCGAAATAGTGGCTTCTTCCTCCGATAAGAATTTTTCATATTTTCCAAAAGGCTTTACTATTCCTGCTGATGCTGATTATTTTCACATCACAACCAATAATACCATTTATGGTACAGAAATCCATACAGATATTGACAGTCCTGTAACGTTGGTTGCTGATATGTCATCAGATATCCTGAGCAGAAAAATGGATGTTTCCAAGTATGGCCTGATCTACGGTGGTGCTCAGAAGAATCTGGGGCCTGCAGGTGTTACTTTTGTGATTGTCCGTGATGACATTCTTGGTAAGGTAGACCGCAAACTTCCATCCATGATGGATTACAGACTGCATGCCAGCGAAAGTTCTATGTATAACACGCCTCCATGTATGCCAATCTTTACGGTTAAAGAGACCTTGAAATGGTTGAAGAGTATTGGTGGTGTTCCGGCAATGGAAAAAATGAACATTGAGAAAGCCAAGGTTTTGTATGATGCTATCGACAACAGTAAAATGTTTGAAGGAACAGCAGCCAAAGATTCACGTTCGCTGATGAACATCTGCTTTGTAATGACAGAAAAATACAAAGACAAAGAAGAGGCCTTCATGGAATTCTCCAAGGGTTATGGTATCGTAGGAATCAAGGGTCACCGTTCAGTTGGTGGTTTCCGTGCTTCTACTTACAACGCAATGCCAATCGAAAGTGTAAAAGTATTGGTCGAAGCCATGACAGAGTTTGAACGTATCAACGGTTAATATCATAAAACGATGAAAAAAGTACTTGTTGCTACAGATAAACCATTTGCAAAGGTCGCTGTTGACGGAATCCGTAAGGTGGTCACCGAAGCCGGCTATGAATTAGTAATGCTTGAGAAATACACCGAGAAAGCTGATCTTTTAAAGGCTGTTTCAGATGTTGATGCTGTCATTATCCGTTCAGATATCGCCGATAAAGCTGTATTGGAAGCCGGAAAGAACCTGAAGATAGTTGTTCGTGCCGGTGCAGGTTACGACAATATCGATCTTGAAGCTGCTACCAATAATAATATAGTAGCGATGAATACACCGGGTCAAAATTCCAATGCAGTTGCAGAACTAGTATTTGGCATGATGGTACTGATGGCCCGCAATAATTACAACGGAAGCTCAGGCACTGAGTTACGCGGTAAGAAAATAGGTATTCATGCCTATGGCCATGTTGGTCGTTATGTTGCTAAAATTGCTTTCGGATTTGGTATGGAGGTTTATGCCTTCGATCCATTTGTAAAGAAAGAGGCAATGGAAGCAGAAGGTGTTAAAGTGGTATCAACTGTCGAGGAGCTTTACGCAACTTGCCAGTATGTATCGCTGCATATTCCTGCAACAGCCCAAACAAAGAATTCTATCAATTTCGAATTGCTTTCTAAGATGCCTAAGGGGGCCACTTTGGTCAACACGGCACGCAAGGAGGTCATCAACGAAGAAGGACTGGTAAAGATGTTTGCAGAGCGTCCTGACTTCAGATATGTTTCAGACATTGAACCGGGTTGTAAAGCTGAAATTATGGAGAAGTTTTCAGGAAGATTTTTCTTCACTCCAAAGAAAATGGGTGCACAAACTGATGAAGCGAACATAAATGCAGGCCTTGCAGCAGCTCATCAGATCGTGAATTTCTTCGAAAAAGGAGATATTTCATGCAAAGTCAATAAATAATCGTGCCGCTATCTATTGATATACAGTATTTTTAAGAATTATTAACAAGTCGGGTTTCTATTTTGAAATCCGACTTGTTTTTTTTATAAACCTACTGTATATTGGTGAACGAAATTATGACCGGATCAACCCTTCCGGAATTCACAGATTCTACACCAAAACCAACGCATGTTAAACTAAATACACACACTAAAAATGGAGAACGAACTGGAGAAAAACACGGCCTTCTTTCGATTTGAGGATCTGCGTGTCTATCATAAGGCATTGGATTACATTGATTGGGTTAATCAAACAACAGCAGAATTTCCTGTTCAAAAAGGCACAATATTAAGTGAGAAGTTTTTCCATTCAGCAATGGTGATAGCCATTAACATATCGGAAGGATCATCTAGAAATAAGAGTCAGTTTGTCTATTATCTTAAACTTGCAAAGAGTGCAATCAGAGAATGTATTATTTATACATCACTGGCTTCTAAAAGAGGTTTTATTGATAACACAGCATATGAGTATTCGCGTAATCAACTCATGGAACTGACTAAAATGATTGGTGCCCTAATCGGATCGCTGCAAAGAAGCTCTTCGTTTGTTGCAGACGAAGAAGACGATTTTTAATTTAATGTTGTCAGTTGTCATTATATTTCAAATCTGACGACTACTAAACACAGATTTTTCTTTACTTTTGAAGCAGATTTTCTCTTTTGGGGAGAAAATCTGCTTTTCTATTCATTATTCGCAACTTAGTAATCAATATGTCTATTCTAAAACCCTTCAAGGGACTTCGTCCCCCTCAAAAAATCGCCAAAGAAGTAGCTTCACGTCCTTATGATGTATTAAATTCGGCAGAAGCGCGCATTGAAGCGAAAGATAATCTATACTCATTATTACACATTATCAAGCCTGAAATCGATCTGCCGGCGGGTATCGATGAGCATGACAGTTCGGTCTATGAAATGGCCCATACCAACTTTGAAAAGTTTCAGGAGTATGACTGGCTGATTCAGGATGACCAGGAGTCGCTTTACATTTACGCCCAGACCATGAATGGCAAAACCCAGTATGGTATAGTGGGTTGTGCAGCCGTTCAGGACTACCTGGACAATGTCATAAAAAAGCATGAACTGACACGCAAAGACAAAGAGGAAGACAGAATGAAACACGTTCGTATCACCAATGCGAACATGGAGCCAGTTTTCTTTACTTATCCTGCTGTTCCTGCCCTTGACGAAATAGTTGCCAACTATATTAAGGAAAACAAACCTGTTTACGACTTTACCGCTGATGACGGTTTTGGACATCATTTCTGGGTGATCAATAATCCTGAACGGGTCAATCGCATCGTGACATTGTTCAGGGATGAAGTGCCTTTTACTTATGTAGCCGACGGTCATCACCGTACAGCAGCAGCGGCACTTGTTGGTAATGAAAAGAAGAAAAACAATCCACACCATACAGGGAACGAAGAGTACAATTTCTTCCTTGCTGTACATTTTCCGGATAATCAGTTAACCATCATTGACTATAACCGCGTTGTGAAGGATTTAAATAATTATACCCCAGAACAATTGCGCTCTAAACTATCTGAAGTTTTCACAATAGAAGATAAAGGAACAGAGATCTACAAGCCTGATCATTTGCACAATTTCAGCATGTATCTTGAAGATAAATGGTACTCTCTGACGGCCAAACCGGGCACCTACAACGACAATGATCCCATTGGCGTATTGGATGTCACTATCCTCTCTAACCTGATCCTGGAGCCTGTATTGGATATAAAAGACCTGCGTACAGACAAACGGATTGACTTTGTTGGTGGAATCCGTGGTTTGGGAGAACTCAAGAAGAGAGTAGACAGCAATGAAATGAAAGTTGCCTTTGCTTTGTATCCTGTTTCAATGAAACAGTTGATCGACATTGCAGATACAAATAATATTATGCCTCCTAAAACTACCTGGTTTGAACCCAAACTGCGTAGCGGACTGGTTGTACACAAACTCGATTAATCAATTATTATCCTTTAAACCCAAAGAAGATGATTAATGATCTGGTAATGCAAACACTTACTGTTGCTGGTAAACCTCTTAAATCAGGAGAAATAGCCCTGGCAGCAGGAATTGACAAAGCTGAAGTGGATAAAGCAATCAAACAGCTGAAGAAAGAGGAGAAAATCTACTCTCCGAAAAACTGCTTTTACGATGTTAAAAAGTAAATGAATAAAAAAAGCCCCAATGGGGCTTTTTTTATTTCAAAGGTATACTAAAAGTAAAAGTAGATCCGACACCGTGTTGTGATTCTACCCAGATTTCACCATTCATCAATGTAACTAGACGCTTTGAAATAGAAAGCCCCAGCCCTACTCCTCCATATTGTCTGCTGTATGTTCCATCGACTTGTGTAAACACTTCAAAAATCTTTTTCAGGTTTTCTTCTAATATCCCTATCCCCTGATCCTTTACGAAGAAGTTGCAATTATCGTCTTTAACCCGATATCCAAAAGTAATTTCACCCTGTTCAGAAAACTTCATAGCATTATTCAACAGATTCACCAATACCTGATCGATTCTAAACCGGTCACTGTTCAAATCAAGTTCAGGGAACAATGGATCAGGATCATATTTTACACTAACAGGAGATTCCATCTGGATGATTCTTTCACGATAAATAATGAGTATATCAGACATCAGCTCATTTACCTTGAACACATTTTTCTCAACATCAACCTGTCCTGATTCAATCTTAGCCATATCAACGATGTCATTAATCAGGTTGGCCAATGAATCTCCGCTTTGTGTAATCATTCGTGAATATATCTCTTTGTCCTCAGTCTCAATATCATCAAAAACAAGCAGATTAGAAAACCCGATTATAGCATTTAGAGGTGTCCTGATCTCATGCGACATATTGGCCAGGAAGGCAGTCTTCAACCGATTGCTCTCTTCAGCCTTTTCTTTTGCAATCTTCAGCTGTTCTTCCATCTCATAGCGGGCCGTTATGTCGTGACTGATACCAATGATGCCCTGTACATTTCCATTTATATCATTGAAGGTAGTCTTGATCGTTTCATACCGAAGCTGCCTTCCATCGGGATATGTAATCAGTTCTTCATTGATCATCGGCTTTCTTGTTTCAAGCAGTAACCGGTCAGTCTCATGATAAGCTGTTGCCATTTCGGCACCCAGCAAATCAATGTCAGTATGACCTATGATCTCACTTTCGGTATGTCCCATGTAGTCCGCAAAGGCATGATTACATCCGATATACACACTATCTCTGTTCTTGTAAAATATCAGATTGGGAACTGCATCTATCAGAGAACGCAATAAAATCTGTTCCTGACTGAGCGCATCAAAAAAGTGATTACGTTCTTTGATCATTTTATTCGCAGATGTTGCCAGTTCTTTGAATTCCTCGTAATTGATTTTTTCCAGATCGACCATAGAGAAATCATCTGCTGACTTGGAAAAGACCTTTTTAAAAGCTTTTACATTTTGACTGACAGATCGATTTATAACCCTGTTAATTATAAAGAGCATTAAAAGAATGAAAATAAAAATAACACCTACTAATTGCAGGATATCATGTTTAATTTCTTCCCTCAGTTTACTTCTTTGAATATTTGCAGTTTTATTTATCTCATCATAATAGACCCCGGAACCAATCATCCAGCCCCATGGTTTATAAATTTTCACGTATGATATCTTATAACCGCTGGTATTGCTGGAATGCATCTTAAATGGATACTCAAAATAGTGACCGAACCCATCAGAAGATAATGTATCTTTCATCTTTTTATAGTGGCCATACCAACCAGAGATATCTGATTTTAAGATATCAATCGGTTTTTCCTGAAGCTTACCATCAAATATTAATGCTTTACCGTCAAGTGTATTTACAAAGACATAGCCTTCCTTTCCAATTCTAGTATTACTAAGTCGGACAAGAATTTCCTTTTTCAACTTACTCTCCATTTTATTAAGAGCTGAAGAGTTCAAACTATCTGCATGTATAATTTTTAGTGCGAAATCCATGTCGAAGATCACTTCATCAACAGTATTCTTTATCTGTGCTTTTTGATCATTATAATACTGTGTCTGGATCTTTAAGGCATCCGTATTAAATTGTTTTACCATTGAAGTTGTCCATATATATCCCATAAAAAAAATTGGAATAATAGACATGATTACCATCCATGTAATAACAACTACTGATAAACGACGATTGGCGTTAAATTTACCTTTGAAAAGTATCATATTATAAAATTCTCATTAGGTTCCATTTTAATAATGCATATAGTCATCAAACAACACCTGCAAATACGATTTCCCCTCTTTCATAATACTGTCCCTTTCATTGACGGGTAAATGCATCTGATAGTAATGTTTCATTCGTTCATCATAAGCAAAATAGCCTGATTTTCTGACCCAACCTACCCCCTCTTCAAATGAGTAATAGCCATAGGCAGGACTTGTTGGATTCAACAGATCGATACTCCATCTGAAAGGCTTAGCATCAAGATTTAGCTGACGAAGCAAAGTAGCTGCCAGATCATGATGACCTCCCAGGTGATCACATTTATAACCACGGTATTCAGGTTTTATTACATCACCATAGAATAACATCGGGATATGATGATACATTGGCGAGGTGAAAGGCCAGTTTTTATACGATCCATGACTGTGGTCAGCTACCAGAACAAAAAGTGTATTCTTATACCATGGCTCTTTCCTTACTTTAGCAAAATATTTGCCAAGACAATCATCGGTATAATAGGCCGAATTGATATACTTGCGTTCTTTCACATCCCAATGCAACATTTCGGGCATGGGCTGATCAAAAGGAGAATGCGAACTAAGGGTGAACAAGGCTGAAAAGAATGGTTGCTTGTTTTTATTCAGTTCCTGATGTTGTCGTTCAAGGGTAAACTCATCGTGCACACCCAGTTTCCCTTTTATGACATCATTACCGAAGTCATATATTTCCTCGATCTTGTCAAAGCCATTCGACATGATATACCCCTTGATATTGCCATAGATCAGTTGTCCGCCATAATAGTAGGAAGTCTGATAACCTTGCGACTTCAATACCTTGGTGAGGCTGGGCATTTTGGGATACTTATCAGGTTGAACGGTAATGCTTGAAATAGCATGTCCGGGGAAACCTCCAAACAGACAAGCCATCCCCTGTTCAGAACGGGTTCCACTCGATATTAAATTTGTAAACAGCACTCCTCCCTTTTCTAGTTTATGGAACTGGGGTGTTATTCCCGGAGTCCCGCCCAAAGATTCTATCAGATCTGCAGACCAGCTCTCCAGTATAATCAGTACAACATTGGGTCGTTTAGTTGTAAGAATGTCGGGTGTTGTATCTTTTGGTGTAGTCAGAATCCTTCTTACTTCAGCTTCTGCTTCTTTTTTGTCATACAATTGAAATGGATTCTTATTCAGATTACCCATGTTCTCGCTCACACTGATAAACAGGTTGAAAACCGAATTCACAGAAGCCAGGTTCAGTATGTTAAATTTGGAGTAATATGATTGGCTTTGATTAATGGGTATTTGTTGAAATCCACCCCTCATTCCCAAGAGCATAAAGGGTACAACCAAAACAATAAGTCCAAGAGGTCGTAACCAATATTGATAAGTAAACTTAATGTCTTTATAAAAGAACCTGCGGTACATGAAGATAGCTACAGTTGTCTGAAAAACACCAATGACAAGAAGTAAAAAGAAAGTAAGTGTATCTGCTGAACCGTAGATTTCGGCAGGATGTGTAATGTACATGAGTGCCTTGTAATGAAGCTTTGTACTCCATTCAGGATAGATCCCCAATTCTGTGATCGTAATCAAAGTATAAAGGATAATGATAATTGTAGTATAAATCCTGTTTACCTTATTCAGCCAGTTAGCGCTGTAGACCGACTGTACCAAAACAATAAACAAAGGAATAACCAGAAGATAACAGGCTGTGGCAACATCAAGCTTTAGCCCATACCAATAACTGGCGAGCATTTCCCAAAATGGAATTTTATCGGAAAATAGTTCTCCAATATTGAATAATAAAAAAATTGTTCGTGCAAAAGCAAAAAACAGAATCCAATATATGAGCTGTCGAAGCAAGGACTTTAATAATTTAACCATCGATAGTACAAATAAATAGTAGGGATGGCAAAAGTAACGAAATAAAAAATATCTTTATACTGTTAGTAGGGTATAATAATAATTGCTTGTATTATATCTGAAAACAAATAAGGATCCTAAAGTTTCACTTATGAATATCAACGAGAAAGGTATTGATCAGTCCGGATCTGATATTTAATCAATGGTACAGCTATAAACACGTTATTTGTTTCCATATCTCTCTATTTACCGGAATTCCATTTAGGAGGTTTTCATTTCTGATCTTTACTACATTCTCTCCAGGATATCTGATTTTGGTAGTTTCTGTCTCCGGTTCAGATTTTTGAAGATCTTCAATGATCTGATGGATTGAGTGATCAATAGCATGAAAGTTTTTCAGGCTTTTAAGATTGATGGCAATAAATACCTGTGAAACACTATGCTCAACCTTGTCTTTACTTATTTCATGGGTCGACAGACCTCCTGAGAGTATCGTAGCCATGATATCGAGTAGCAAAGACAGACCGGCACCTTTCCAGTAACCTATCGGCAATGCTCTTTGAGACGCAATAATATCATCCGGATCTGAAGTCAGTTTTCCATTACTGTCAAAGCCCCCCGGATAAGGCAGCTTCTTACCCTCACGTTGATAGGATTCCATTTTCCCATACGAAAACTGTGTCATGGCGAAGTCAAGAACAATTGCCTCATCCCTATAAGGCAATGCGATGACAAGCGGATTATTCCCCTGGCGGAAATCTTTAGCGCCCCAGGCAGGCATATTCGCAGTGGTATTGGTCCATCCAATAAACACAAAGCCTTTACTGGCAGCCTGCCAGCCATAAGTTCCCCCACGCATCCAGTGGTTTGTGTTAGCAAGTGCAACCAGCCCTATCCCATTCTCCCGGGCCATCTCCATGGCTCTATCAGTGGCAAATAAAGCATTCAGTGGCCCCGGACCATTCATGCCATCCCACTGCTCCAGAGAACCTGCTCTGTGTAACAAAAGAGGGTCCGCCTCAGGCATGATATATCCTTCCTTAATGTTCTTCACAAATCCGGGAAAACGATTGATGCCATGTGTATAAACTCCCTCCAGACTGTTAACAGTAAATAGTTCAGCACATATTTCTGCCTTTGGTACTGAAAACCCATTGCTCAGAAGGATCCTTGAAAACTCAGCTTTCATCTGATCCTGAGTTATAAAAATATTTTTCCCACTATTATTCATACGACTATTCATAATACGCTATAAGAAATGATTAGAAACTGCAATTTACCAATTTTTTGGACTCTTGTAATACAAATTTACTCAGGATAGATTGTCCACATTATAATCGGGACACACAGAAATACCGGCAACCGGTTAATATCATTATGAATAATGAGGTTCTTCTATCTCTACAATCACCTTTTTATCACCTTCAGGACTTGAAACATGTTTTCCTTCCAGATCAATACCACAGATTTTGCAGACAATCATCTTTGATTGCACAACCTTTTTCTTTGGAGAAAAAGCAACTACAATGAAAGCTATTAATGGAGTGAAAATTACTGCTATATGAAAAACATTCTGGGAACTTACTATCTTATTTTCTGCAGCAAATGCTGCTCCAAAACATCCAAAAAAATAAGATACTGATAAAAGTATTGGTATTAACATGGGATATGGATTAGATAAATTCCAGATAGCGAATTTACACTATATTGAACGTGAAGTCAAGCAAAAATATTCACCGATTTATATGTTGATAATAACTTTTTATGTTAAATATTACGACACCATTGATTATCATTGCATTACTCCCTACTAATTTATAATAAGATTTATTAACTGTTAATTATTTAGGCTATGTTGTAAGAAAATGTAGGGGCCGCCCTTGTGGCCGCCCACGGAAAACATAAAAAATCTTCATTACTCGTGG
>JGI24146J20443_1002356_pt1 | contig 10364 bp, 9 predicted proteins | sample BarGraIncub1131A_FD_20443 | JGI IMG/M metagenome (IMG submission 20443) | reverse complement strand
CCTAAGCCTTTTGGAAGGAAAATTACCGGACAGCCGGTCTGCATCACGGCAGATGAGATTTTCCGCACATAAGGCATTATCATTTCGAAATACAGATCGGACGGGATCAATCCGGCATGCGTCTCGAAAATCTGAAAGGCAGAAACGCCATGTTTCACCTGATTCTGTGCATATTCTATTGACAATTCCGTGATCAGATTCAATAGTTTATGCGCCAAATCCTTGTTCTTATATAATAGCGCAACGGCTTCAGGAAAAGTATGATTCGAACTCAACCCCTGGACCATATAACAAAGTGTCGTAAAGGGCGCTCCGCAAAATCCGATCAAAGGAGTGCCGGATGGTTTCGTCCGTTGAACTTCATCAATTGCCTTGTAAATGTATTCTAGTTTAGACGCATCGGGGTTTAGAATACTTACCGGATCACTTAAATCTTTCAGCGCCTTTTCAAACCGCGGACCAGAATCTGTAAATTCCAGCTTCATGCCTAATGCAGATGGTATTACCAGGATATCCGAGAACAAAATGGCGGCATCGACTCCCAGGTCATATACCGGAAGTAAAGTTACTTTGGCAGCCAGTTGAGGTGATTGCATCAATTCACTAAAACTGTACTGTTCACGCAATTTCAGGTAACTGGGCAATACACGACCCGCCTGACGCATAAACCAAACAGGTGGACGTTCGGTTTTTACGCCATTCAAAGTCTTTATAAATATTGAGTCGGACATAAAAATAGTAAATGAAATTCTTATTTAAGTTGAATTAAAGCCTTCAAATTTGCCTCGATAATAGTGTCAATGTCCTTATCCGTATGGGCATACGATACGAACAAGCTCTCGAACTGAGAAGGGGCAATGTAAATTCCGCTTTCAAGTGTCATCTTGAAGTAATTGGCATACTTGCCAGCGTCTGACTTCATTGCCTCATCCAACGAAGTTACCTGCTTTTCATTGGTGAAAAACAGCGTCATCATCGAACCTACACGGTTAATCACTCCTTTTACACCGGTCTTTGCAAGATTATCCCGCAATCCGGATTCGAGCTTTGCAGCTTTTCTTTCCAGTTCAGAATAAAAATCGGGCGTTTCGTTGATTAACGTCAACATCGCAATACCGGCTGCCATCGCTAACGGATTGCCGGATAAGGTGCCCGCCTGGTAAACTGGTCCGATCGGTGCAAGCATATCCATGATATCTTTACGACCACCATAAGCACCAACGGGAAGTCCGCCACCAATGATTTTTCCCAAGGTTGTCAGGTCAGGAATCACACCAAAATATTCCTGCGCTCCGCCTTTTGCCAGCCTGAAACCGGTAATTACCTCATCAAAAATTAAGAGCGCCCCAAATTCTTTGGTGATGTCTCTTAGTCCCTGGAGAAATTCTTTCGTTGGGGCAACAACTCCCATGTTTCCTGCAACAGGTTCCACGATAATTGCGGCTATTTCATTCCCTTTTTCCCAAAACAGAGATCTGACCGAATCGAGGTTATTATATTCTGCAATAAAGGTATCGTGTGCTGTTCCAATAGTAACTCCCGGACTATCAGGAAGTCCAAGGGTGATGGCTCCTGATCCGGCATGGATCAGAAAACTATCGCCATGACCATGATAATTGCCGGCGAACTTAACCAACCCATCGCGTTTTGTATAACCTCGGGCAAGGCGAACAGCGCTCATGGTAGCTTCGGTACCTGAATTAACCATGCGTACCTTTTCGATAGAAGGAACCATTTTAACAATCAGTTCTGCCATCAACGTTTCGTAATCGGTAGGTGCACCGTAACTGGTCCCTTTTTGTGCTGCTTCATTTATTGCCGCAAGAATAGCCTCATGGGCGTGACCGAAAATTAATGGTCCCCAGGAAGCAAGGAAGTCAATATATTGATTTCCATCAATATCGGTAATGACAGTTCCTTTTGCCTTTTTAATGAATACTGGATTAAGATGGACGCTTTTAAAAGCCCTAACCGGGGAGTTTACCCCCCCCGGAATTGACTCCTGAGCCCGTTTAAAAGCATCTATACTTTTTGTGAATTGCATTCTATTGTTTTTTTAATGAATTGATCAATATTTTCCGTTCAGGATATTTGCTGCTTCAACGGCATGATAGGTAATGATAATATCGGCACCGGCCCGTTTGATGGAAGTCAATATTTCCATCATCACCCTTGGTCCGTCAATCCACCCTTTTTCGGCGGCTGCCTTTAACATGGAGAATTCGCCACTTACATTGTACGCAGCCACAGGCATATTGAATTCATTTTTAACACGATAAATCACATCGAGGTAACTAAGTGCCGGCTTCACCATTACAATATCCGCCCCTTCTGCAATATCCTGCGCAACTTCCCGAATTGCTTCATTGGAATTCGCAGGATTCATCTGATAGGTTGCCCGGTTGCCAAATTTAGGTGCGCTTTCTGCTGCTTCTCTGAATGGACCATAAAAACCCGAAGCATATTTTGCAGAATATGCCATGATTGGAATTTTCTCGAAACCATTGGCATCCAACTGTGCCCGGATCACACCAACACGTCCATCCATCATATCGCTTGGGGCAATCATGTCGGCGCCTGCTTCAGCAAGCGAAACAGATTGTTTAGCCAAGGTGATCAGTGTTGAATCATTGTCAACATCGCCATCGATAATTGTTCCGCAGTGACCGTGGGTTGTATATTCGCAATTGCAGACATCTGCTATCACATATAGATCTTTTAACTCCTTCTTAATGGCGCGGATGGCTTGTTGTACGATTCCATTGTGCTCGCAGGCTACACTTCCGTCTTCGTCTTTGTGGGCGGGGATTCCGAAAAGTAATACTGATTTTACACCAGCCGCATATATTGTCTTACATTCTTCAACCAAAAGTTCAACAGAAAGTTGGTAATTGCCAGGCATTGAATTAATGTGATTTTTTACATTGGTACCTGAACAAACGAAAAGCGGCATCACAAAATCATCAGCCGATAGTTTTGTTTCTGTAACCATTTGTCTTAAAACGCTGTTGTATCTTAATCTTCTTAATCTTGTAACTGGAAATGTCATGACTTTTGTTTTTAATTGATTATAATTGATAATATTCAATAATTGCATCTCTAAGCCCTTCTGCATTCGATTTTTTGGCAGTAATTAAGGGTTCAAACCCTGCTTTCTGAATGGCCCTTGAAGTGGTTGTTCCAATACTTGCCATTTTCAACTTTTCAATCTGATCCGGATTGAAATAGGAACAGAAATTGGTAAATGTTGAAGGACTTGTAAAAATGATCAGATCGTAAAGTCCGTTTTTTATAATTTCAACGATTTCAGGATCACCATAAGCGGGCTTAACCGTTTGATAAACATTGATCCTGTTGACAGTGTTTTCAATTGATAACCGGTTGGACAACGTATTATCTGCGAGGTTCCCCAACGCTAGGAGAATATTCAGATTTTCAGGTTGATATTTTTTATAAAACTGGATCAGAAGTTCATCTGACGTATTTTCGTCGCAAATAAGTGTTGGCGTGTAGCCATAGTATTCGAGTTCCAGTCCGGTTTTATAACCAATAACAGCCAGATGAACGGTTTTCGGCAATTCTGTATTTCCCTTCACATCAATTAAATGCCTGAAGAAATTGACAACCCCGTTTTTACTGGTGAAAAATATCCAGTCAAATTGTTCCAGGCGATTCAGTTGTTCAATCATCCCGGTATCCAATTTGGAAGGAGCGATCTCAATCATCGGTAGCGAAAGCAATTTCGCGCCACAGGCTTTAAGAATATCCGGCAACGAATCCCCGGGTTCAATGGCTCTTGTAGATATGATAACCTTATCTTTTAAGGAGACATCCGACTGCGCGAATACGATGTTTTCATCACGAATGGCTTTTAAAATTTCGCCTCCGCCACGATTGTGCAAACTTTTAGCCAGCTTCATCGAAACGTAAACAGCCTGACTGATATTTCCTTCTGCCGAGTCTTTGATATATTGTGTTCCGTCGATGCTCGAGATAAATCCTGTTATATGAAATGTGTCGCCATCAAAACGGGTGTAACTCCCCACCGGTATCTGGCATCCGCCTTCGAGCGTGCGCAGAAATGCCCTTTCGGCATCGGTCGCGATTAAGGTCTTTTCATCATTGATCTTCGAAATAATCTCTTCGGTAACCGGATCGTTCTCCCTGATTTCAATCACAATAGCTCCCTGGCTACAGGCTGGAATCATCAATTCAGGTTCGAAAAGGTCTGAAATGTATTCGCCCATTTCAAGTCGTTGCAAACCGGCCGCCGCCATTATCATCACATCACAGTATCCTTCCTCCATTTTCCGGATACGGGTATTCACATTTCCACGTATTTCAATGATTTTGAAATCCTTATTTATTCTGAGTAGCTGTGCTTTTCTTCGCAGACTCGAGGTGGCAATCACATCGTTAGAGGTAAGATCTGCAATTTTCCGGCCGTTGGTGCTGATAAGTGCATCGCGAATCTCACCACGTTTTAAAACAGCCCCCAATTTGGCTCCTTCCGGGAAAACGGTTGGTAAATCTTTCAGGCTATGAACGGCCATGTCGATTTCATGATTGAAGAGGGCTTCTTCTATCTCTTTGGTAAAAAGCCCTTTGTCTCCAATTCTTGATAATGCAATATCAAGAATCTTATCCCCTTTTGTTTTAATGATTTCGATCGTGAATTCGGTGTCAGGGTAGTGCGCCTGAAGTTCGTCTTTTACCCGATATGCCTGATATAATGCTAATTTACTTCCTCTTGTTCCGATTCGTATGGTATTCTTCGCCATTAGTTGAGATCAAATAATTTATTTACCATCGTAATGTACTCCTGTTTCTGACCGTTATTCGTGACAGATTTTACATTTTCGATCATTAAACCAATAAACTTTTTGGTAATCAATTCTCCGTAAATAGTGGCATTTTCATGGTCAATTTCCTTTTTGTTTTTTAAACCATCAAGCATGGCTTTGTTAACTTCCTGAAACTGACTTGTTATATTTTGAAAAGTGGGCGCTAAAACGTGTATCGCGTGCCATTTTGAAAATTCCGAGACTGATTCTTCAATGATAAACTCTGCATGACAGATTTCCCCTTTTCTCATGTCCAAGTTATCTCCGATTACTTCATTTAAAGCATCAATGTCATAAACATGAACGTTTTCGATGTCGCCAACTTCCTTTGAAACATTTCTGGGTACTGAAAGATCAATAAATAGCAAGGGCTCATTGTTGCGTTCTGCCATTGCCTTCCTGACCATCTCTTCTGTGAACAACGCATTCTTTGAAGCTGTTGAGCTTATTACGATATCATTATTAACGAGAAGTTCGCCTAACTGTTCGAAATTGCCAACTTTACAATGGTATTTGTCAGCCAGTTCACATGCTTTCTCCTGGGTACGGTTAACTACTGTAAATTGATTGCACTCTTTTTTAATAAGGTTTAAAAGGGTGAGTTCGCTGGTTTGTCCCGCACCAACCAACAAAACAGAATGGGAACTTAAATTCTGAAGTTTCTTTCCGGCAAGTTCTACACCTGCATAGCTGATTGAAACGGCTCCTTTGTTAAGCGCTGTATCTGTGCGAACCTGTTTCCCGGTTTTCAAAGCATCATTAAANAGNTTGAAAAGTACNGAGCTGCAGAGTTCATTTTGTTTNCTTATNTTGAAGGCATCTTTTATTTGTCCAACGATNTGGTATTCACCTAGAGCCATNGAGTCAAGCCCTGAAACAACGCGAAACAGGTGTTGTACGGCATCGTCATTTTTCTTCTGGTANAAATGGATTTTTACAGCAGGCGCAACTTTGCGATTACTGATAAGGGTGTCGCCGATCAGATCAAAATCGGAAGCAAGGCTTTTGTCATCAAGTTCAAAGTAAATTTCCGTCCTGTTGCAGGTGGATACAACCACTGCACCATGGATTCCTTTTGCTTTGAGTTGCGGCACAAATCGCTTGATATCTTCTTCGCAAAACACAAAGCGTTCTCTTATCTCAATTGGTGCCGATTTATGATTTAATCCAAAAAGTCCTATCATTCTATTTTCCTTTCTTGATGAATAGATTGCAATACTAAAAATAGAATCTGAAGCAAATCTGAAGTAGCAAACAGAATTGGGGCAAAAGGTGGGTTTTTAATGAAGATGAATAGTTGTGTATACCGGTTGTATAGGAGGGAAAACGGTTATCGGGGAGAGATCCGATTTTCACGACAAATTGTAAAATGCTAATTTATAATTGGTAACGGCAAGTGGTGCAAAATCACAAAATGTTAAGGTAAAACAAAAGATGTGAAGCAATATTTTTTTCATTATTCAAATATTTAGTTATTTAGATTTGTTATTTATTACGGTTGCGCTTAAATAAATATCCACTTCAAAAACTGAAAATTGTCTCAGACACGACTGGAATGTAATGCTACTTAAAATCAACATGCATCACGTGCATTTCATTTTTATAGCTGTATCCAATTTTATAACCGTATAACGTACAAATCTTCTGAACGATGGCAAGTCCAAGTCCAAGTGATTCGGGCGAAGTAGAAGCTTTATGAAACCTTTTAAACAGCATTTCGGGATCCATTTGAAGGGGTGGTCCGGAATTGGCGATTTCAAAGCGGTTTTTTGAAAGTTCGAGGATCAGATCGCCTCCCGTGATATTGTGTCTGATCGCATTTTTTATTAAATTGACGAGTAGAATCTCAGCCAGATAGGGGTTTATCAGGATTGTAACTTCGTCATCAAAACGTTTGGTGATTTTGATTTTCTTTGATAGGATCAGATCTTCAAGGCTTTCGAGTTGATGATTGATCATGATGGCAGGATTGACAGGATTTGATTCGGGAAATTGCCTGTTTTCAATCTTCGCCAGCAGAATCAGCGTTTTGTTGAGCCTCGACAACCTGTTTGAAGCCTCATAAGCATCGGCCACAATTTTGTATTGCTTTTCCTTCATGTCGCCCCATTGCAGCAGCAACTCCATTTTTGAATTAATAATGGCCAACGGGGTTTGAATCTCATGCGACGCATTTTCGATGTATTCCTTCAGGTTCAGGTAATCATTTTTAATTCGTTCCGTCATTGTAAGTAATACCCTGTTCAGGTCGGCGAACTCTTTAATATCAGAGTGTTTCAGCGAAAAAGCCTCAAAGGAATTAACATCGTAGTTATTGATCTTATCAATGCTGTCGTAGAAAACTTTCCAGTCCTGCCGGGAGGAATGCCGGTTGGCGATGAATAATAATGATAATTAAAAGGTTCATCATCATTACGATGCGAACAATCAGCCGGTCGGTTTCTTCGAGCGGTTTAAATATCTGAATAAAATAAGATTGGTCGCCGATCACTTTTACGAATCCAAGCTGACGGTAGATGGCGTACTTATTTTCATCAGGATTGAAAATCAACGTGTCTGAAAAACTGATCAATGGCCGGGGTTTATTCAGCAGGGTGATCAATACCTTTTCGCTCAGATTAACAGTTGGATTGGTTGTTGAATGAGCCGAGTCCAGCTCTTTAGTGATGCTCTTCTTCCGCTTTTCAAGCTCGAGGTTAATATTCTGATCGACCTGCTCACGAAGAACATAGTAAAATGCGACCATCCCAAATAAGAAAATAAAGAGGGAGATGGACAATAAATTAAGGGTGATTTTGTTTAAAAGTCTCAATTCGATTCAAATTTGTATCCTAATCCATAAATTGTTTTAATATAATCTTCGCACCCTTCCTTGAGTAATTTTCTCCGGAGGTTTTTGATGTGCGTATAGATAAAATCGTACGAATCTGCAAGATCCATATAGTCGCCCCACAGGTACTCAGCAAGCCCCGATTTCGTAATTACCTTGTTTTTGTTCGAAATAAAAAATAACAGAAGTTCGTATTCCTTTTTCGTCAATGTTATCTCCTGGTCATTTACAAATGCCTTGTGTTCGTCCGGAATCAGTTTTATCTCATTCATGATGATCTGATTGCTTCCACCGTAACTAACCCGACGGTTGATAGATTTTAAATGAGCATTGAGTTCGGCCAGGTGAAACGGTTTTGTCAGGTAATTGTCGGCTCCAATTTCAAGCCCCTCAATCCGGTTTTCGAGTGAATTAAGTGCCGAAATAATGATGACTCCCATCAAAATCGATTTCTTTTTAATAAACCGTATCAGGTCAAGCCCGTTTCCGTCCGGTAAATTAATATCCACAACGATACAATCATACTGGTATAACCCAATCTTATCGATTGCATCAAAATAATTGTAAATCGCTTCACAGTTATGCCCCTCTTCGTCAAGGTATTCAACCATCGAATCGGACAGCGCCTTTTCATCCTCCACAATCAGGATCTTCATATCTAAACTTCAGTCATTTTATTAATTGTACAACAAAGCCACCACGTTCTTGTTCCCGGAACTTTGAAAATGTGAATATAGCAATTTTTAAATGTGTAACATTTTTCATTCTGAATATATTAGTTTTGCGGTAGAACTAACAGAACTGCATTGAAAGATCTTTTGTTGATAGAAGGACTCGGACGGAGGGACAAAGTAATATTCGATCATATTTTCAATTATTACTACTCCTCGCTTTGTGCTTTTGCCATGCAATACCTGCACGATAGGGATGCCGTTGAAGATCTTGTGCAGGATTTTTTTGTTACAGTCTGGCTGGAAGCTCCGAGAATGCAAGTCGCTACCTCTTTGAAATCGTACCTCTTTGCCGGCGTCAAAAATCGTTGTCTCGATTTCCGGAAACACCACAAAGTCACCGAAAAATACAAAGCATTTATACTCTTCAACGCTGAAAATGAAGACAATTCGTTCGAACACTATTTTGCCGAATCCGAATTGAGGCAGGCCATTGAAAAGAGCATGACAAAACTTCCCCCACGTTGTCGCGAAATCTTTGAATTAAGCCGCCTCAATAATTTGTCGAATCAGGAAATTTCGGATAAACTGGGAATTTCAAAACGTACGGTTGAGTTACAAATCAGTAATTCACTGAAAATCCTCCGGGAAGAGCTTGTCGAATTTCTTCCAATGTGGTTGATTGTATGGTTGATCGGATAATTAGGAGGGAGTGAAGGGGAGAAAAAGAGACGGAGCGGCCCTTGAAGAGGTTGCAAATCCTTCAAGCGGTTATTATTGAGAATGGAGAGATGGACCGAAGGATTCAGAACTGAATATTTGAAAACGAGGCAATTGACTTCGGAACTTCATTTCTGCAATTTATCCCTGTTGCGAAGGCTATTTCCCAACTTCTAACTACAATTTAATAATATTTAATTTCCGCATATGTGTGCCAATGTCTTTAGTCGTCTTAATAGAGAACAGACCTAATGCGCACCGCATTTATCCAATTATGAGTTTTTAAAGAATGGAGATTAGTAAAAATAGAATAGAAGAGTTATTGCCCGGGTATTTATCAGGTGACGTGTCTGATAAAGACCGGGTAATGATGAATGATTGGAGAAGTGAATCGCCCGAAAATGAAGTGATCTATCTCGAAAGTCTGAAAGCATGGGAAGCAATGATCCTGCTGAGTGAAATGGAGCAATTCAACTCCTTTGAAGCCCTGAGAAAAGTCAATGCAAAAATATCACTGCCACAGTCGGCTAAATGGTGGATCAAACTTCAGCGGGTAGCCGCCATATTAATGCTCCCTCTACTTCTACATTCTGGTTACCTGACGATCCAAAATCATGCAAGAAACAATCCGCAAGAGCAGGTGATGATGCAAACGATCTCCTCCCGGCAAGGGATGGTCACGCAATTTTCCCTTGCCGATGGGACAAAGGTCTGGTTAAATTCAGGTTCTCAACTGCAATTTCCCAGTCGTTTCAATGGTGGCAAACGGGAAGTAATGTTGAAAGGTGAAGCCTTTTTCGAGGTCACCAGAAATGAAAAACAGCCTTTCCGGGTAAATGCGAACGAATTGAAAGTTGAGGTACTGGGGACCTCTTTTAATGTTGTCAGTTTTGATGACGATACCCAGTCAGAGGTTGTATTGGTTACAGGAAAAGTGGCGCTCTCTTCCGAAAACGGTCACATTAATAAAGAGTATGGTACGATGCATTCCGGACAAAGGGCTATTTATGAAAAAGAGAATCATGAAGTCATTACACAGGAGGTTGATGTAGAAAAGTATATTGCATGGCGTGAAGGGAACCTGATTTTCAGGGACGATTCAATGGAAGATGTGGTCAAAAGACTAAGCCGTTGGTTTAATGTTGAGATTATGATTAATGATCCTGAAATAAAAAATTACATCTATAAGGCTTCCTTCCGAAACGAAAACCTGGTACAGGTATTGAATTTATTGAAACTATCTGCTCCCATTGACTATCGGATTACTGATCGGAAAGAGCTAGCAAATGGAGATTTCAC
>JGI24146J20443_1002355_pt1 | contig 10365 bp, 6 predicted proteins | sample BarGraIncub1131A_FD_20443 | JGI IMG/M metagenome (IMG submission 20443) | reverse complement strand
TTCAGCCTCGATTTGGAGTTCTGAAAGTGCAGCCTTTGTATTTTCCGCAAGAGTCACGCATTTTTTGCAGCCTGAACATAAAATTTTGATAGTCATGATATAAATCCTCCGTAAAATCTAAATTAAATTATTTTGGTATAATCAACGCTTTGTTTTTATCTTTTTTTTAAAAACTGTTGTTTACATTAATAGATATCCAAATGCATTAAAAACATAACCAATTATAATAATCCCGACCGTTACAATGCCGATGAAAATACCAAGAAGTTTTGTTTTTACAACTTTTTTTAACATAATAATTGATGGAAGTGAAAGAGCCGTAACCGCCATCATAAATGATAGAGCAGTGCCAATACCAACACCCTTTAAAACTAAGGCTTCTGCAATAGGTAATGTACCAAAAATATCCGCATACATTGGCACACCGACGAGCGTTGCAAGCAAAACAGAGAATGGTTTATCTTGCCCTAAAACTGCTAAAATAATATTTTCAGGAATCCAGTTATGAATAGCCGCACCGATGCCAACCCCAATTAAAACATATAGCCATACTTTTTTAACAATTTCTAGAACCTGTTCTTTTGCAAAGTCAATTCTCTCTCTTCTTGTTAACTCAGACTGTTCCGTTTTATTCGTTTTATTGCTAAAAACAAAGGGTTCCACATATTTTTCAAGTTTGGATTTGCCGATGATAGTACCGCCGATAACTGCAAGTAAAAGACCAAAAAGTACATAAGCTATAGCAATTTTCCAATTAAATATACTAGCAAGTAGAAGTACTGAAGCCAAGTCTACAAGAGGGGATGAAATAAGGAAAGAAAAAGTAACTCCAATTGGAAGCCCTGCGTTTGTAAAACCGATAAAAATGGGTATAGATGAGCAAGAACAAAACGGCGTTATGGTTCCGAGCAGTGCACCTAATATATTTGCGGTTATACCGTTAAATCTGCCAAGTATTTTTCTTGTACGTTCAGGGGGAAAATAGCTTTGAATGTACGAAATGACAAAGATTAAAACTGACAATAGTATAAAAATCTTTATGGTATCGTAAATAAAAAAATGAATACTGCCACCTAGTCTGCCACTGATATTAAGCCCAAAAACTTTTTCGACCAACAGCTTAATAATAAATGATAACCATTCCATTTTAAGTAATTGATCATTTAGAAATTCTAAAATAAACATATCGAATTATCCCCTTAGCATTTATCGCAGATGTTAACTTGTTCCTGATTTTCGTTTGAACAGATAATTATAAATAAGTCTCTGACAGACTCAAAGANCTCTTTGTTTAATGAATATCTCATCCATGCACCTTCTCGTATGCCTTCAACAAGACCGCTGTCACATAAAGTTTTCATATGATACGACAGGGTTGGCTGTGTAATGCTAAAACTCTCAAGTATTTTGCAGGCACAAAGCTCGCCTTTGCATAGCATTTCTACAATTTTTAAACGTGTTTCATCAGCTAATGCTTTAAATATAAGAACATAATCTGCGTGATTCATTATAATTCGCCCCTTCAAATTGATGCTTATCTATAACATAGAAATATGTCTATATTAAGTATATGACAAATATAGATAGTTGTCAATATGATTATTAGCAGGTAGTTTAAAAACTACCTGCTAATAATCATACAAATAACAATAAGGTGACTTTGTGTTCGGCTTAAACAGTCAGAATGATAGTACTTGCGTTTTTGATAAAATTAAGCGCAATTTAAAATTACAGTTGTTTTGAATATTCCATTTTCAGCAGTGAAAGAAAATATGCTTTCATATTTTTCAGCTATTGCTGAAATGCTGATTCGTACCAAAAAGGTATGTTATCAAGTGGGTTTTCCCTTAAAAAATATCTAAACAAGTAACACATAATTGCCACTTTAGACTTAATAAATTGGCAATTATGTGTTGACGCATGGAATAAATATTAGTATAATATCATTAAAATACTGCTTATATGGCTTTAAAGCGGCAAAAACATTGTGAAATATAATGGATACACTATAATCCTGCAAAAAGGATGTGACTTTTTGAATACCATTGCCAAGACACTGCTTTCGATGAATAAAAGCTTTATCACACTTGACGAACTAAAAAAAATATTTAATAGCGATGATTATAAAGTAATATATGAAGCTATAGAAGTACTTATGGAACAAAATTTTCTGTGTGCAGTTAAGGCGAGCGGCAAAAATGGCCGTATCCCATCGCTTTACATGAAATATAAGATAATTAAAACACCGCCCGATACTGCGGAATACAAAAACGAAATTATGCGGCTGCATTCAAGCCTGAATATTTCGGGATATTTAAAGTATATCAATATTTATATACAGCATAGGGAAGCTGTTACTATTCTCAGCGATTTTTTAAAATTAAACATTAAGACTTTGCTTTTACCTATGTCGCGTAATGAGCGTTCATACGCTATTTGGAAAAATGAAAAGGCACTTGATGCCTCTAAGTACACCATATACAGTGCGGTTGTTAAATTTAACGGTCTTGAAGAGCGGCTAAATTACTATGGCACACCTGAACCGTTTTTTGATTATGTTCACACAAAACATGAAAAGATGAGCGTCTTGATTTTAGAAAATAAAGACACATGGTTTACACTTCGAAAAATCATGTCAACAATAGATGAAAATGTTGCTTTTTTCGGAAAAATCATAGATGTTCTGCTTTATGGGGAAGGCAATAAAATCAATAAAGAAGCTGCCATAACTGCATATAGAGATAATGTGCTATGCAGCGACGTAAACTTTTACTATTTTGGTGATCTGGATTATGAGGGTATTTATCTGTACTTAAAAGTCAAAGAGGTGAACCCGGCTGCAAAGATTGAACTGTTTGTACCGTTCTATACGTTGATGCTGGATCTTGCAGATAAAAACTTAAGCGAAATCAGGGCAAATCAGAGGAAACCTGCCGAATTGCAGAGCTTTATAAACTACTTTCAAAAGCCCTATGCGACAAGAATTGAAAAGATTCTTGCAGAAAACTGTTATATTCCCCAGGAAATTGTGAATTATCATGTAATTTTAGATCTTTTAGATAAAAGGTGATTTAAAAGGATGTACGAATTTCTTACAGGATTCTATGAACGTATGGAGTTTATAGCAGTGGTTGATTCCATCGTCAACAGAAAAAACAAAAACAACGAGATTGAAGATTTGTTTTGCGATCATGAGCTTGATAACATGATTATGTCTGTTTTGCTGTTCATTATGGAAAAGACATTATTGGAGGATGACGATTGCACAATTGACAGCATTTCGGATTTTCTAATGAATACAAGCGAAATTTATAAAAATGGGCTTTCTCAAAATCAGATTGAGATGCTGTCAAGGTATATTGTGAAAGATATTTTGCAAAACAAGGGTGAAACCCGCACCTACAACGCAATGGATTTTGGTGGCGGTATTAAGCCGCTACGCATACGGCTAATTAACGATAAATTAAATAACAACAACAAAGTCATTTTCAGTTTGAGCGATCAGGGCTATAATTTTCTGTTTCGCACGAAAGAAGTAGATAAAGAACTCGGCTTCACAATGGAAGAATTAAAACTCCGAGAGCTCATAAAACGCAAAAACTATAAAAAAGCTGTGGAACAAAGCCGCGAACTTGTCCGTATGTTGCTTAGCAAAAGAAATGATCTTAATCGATTTGAGCATAGTCTTAAAAGCAGTATATTTAGTGTGGATGTTGCCGAATATGAAAGCCTTATCAACGATACGCATGGAATATTGGAGCAGGAATATCAGATAATGAGCGATATTAGGCAAATGATAGACTTATCAAAGAAACATTTGCGAGAAGAGGAACTTTCGAGAGGGTTTCTCGACAATGATATGAAAACTGCAAAAGCGGAGATTTCTGCCATTTCCAAAAATATCAATAATACAATTAACTTTCAGCGTATTCTGATTGTGAAGCTAGTTAGCCTAAAAACGGTTTATCTTGAGATACTTAAAGAAGCGTTTTCTCAACAGCAGGTTAAAAGATTTGATTTTGAAAAAGAGATATTAGGGCGGCTTGAAAGTCTTGATGATCTTGCCCGAATTTCTGACATTCGAAAAGGACTTCTTAGCACACTATTTATGCCTCAGGTGGATGAAAGTTTAAATCTTCTTCGCATCTATGACAGACAATCAAAGTTGCGAGAGTTAATGGAACAGCAGACAGGGTACAGTGAGGATGAAACAGTACCGGATAGTGCAACTCAAAGAATCGAACGTAAAAATTTTGCTTATGTGCTGCTTTTTCAAAGTCTTTTTGAATTTGCACAGTTACATTACGAAGGCTTTACGCTTGCTGAGTTTTTTGAAAACATACGCAAAGCATTAAACTTTGATTTGCTCAAAGAGGATAGGCTAATATATACAGCTATGCTAAAACTCTATGAATACGAAATAATTGACATAGATCAGTGGAAACTTATGACGGAAGATATTTCTCCTGAGGGAAACGGTGAATTTGATTTATCTTTTTGCCTATACAGCATCGAAAAAACTTCAAAGAATTTTTACGGAATAAAATCCATAAGAGTGACAAAGTCAGATGATATTTACACATTTAAAACTCAAACAAAAAGTCAAGATATGTTAATTAATGAAACAGTGCAAATGAACGATTTGAATTTTGAGGTGATTTTAAGTGAATGAGGCTCTTAAAATATTTAAAAGGCTACTTGAAAATGGCGAAGTAAACGACAGTAATGATACAGAATTATTTCTTTTATTTAAAGATAATAAAATAAGGGATATCTTGCAGCAATTTGAAACCGAGCTGGAGTTTAAACTTGTTGAAACTCCTCATGCCGTCTATATGGTTCCAGATATAGAAAATGATGTTTTGTGCGTTTCAATGAAAAGCATACGTGAGGGCATTTCGCAAAACGCCCGCCTACTGGAAGCTTACACCCAGTGCTATATCATTATGGTGCTATTATTTATGTTTTATGGCGGCAAAAATAACGACCCAAAGCAAAGACCGTTTTTGCTACTCAGAGATTTAACCGATGAACTTGATAAAAGGCTTGGAGATGCACTAAAGTGGGAGAACACCACGGAAAATGCTTCAGAGGCAACGCTTGAAGAACGCTATTCGGTAAACTTCAGTAATATTGCGAGAGAATGGGCGGACAAGCCCGTTTATGATGAAAACAGGCGTAAAACTCGCAGTTTCATAGTCATCACAGCCTGCAAACTATTAGAAAAGGAAAAATTGCTACTTATTATAGATGAGGAACGAGAAATAAGACCAACACAGAAGCTTGACGATTTAATGTTCTACTATTACCTTGGTGAGCAAAGGGTAAGTGAAATCCATGCTTTATTTGCAAAGGGGGGATATTAGTGCCAAAACTAAACAGAGTTCGAATCGCAAATTTTTCCTTTGGTGCGAGGCATATTACAGATGAATTGTTTAATTTTTACGACGGTGAGAACGTGCTACTTAATCTTGCAAATGGTGGCGGTAAAAGCGTTGTGGTGCAGGCGATGCTTCAGCCTGTTCTGCCGTGTGAAGTAATACACAAAAGGCATGTTGAAAGCTATGTGGCGGGTAATAAATCACCGATATTCATAATGCTTGAGTGGAAGCTCGACAATACGGTGCACCCCAAATATCTTATGACTGGAATTGTATTATCGAGAACCGATTCAGGGGACGACAATTCNGGTAAGGTAAGGTATTTTACGTTTGCCGGCGAATATGCACAAGCAAATGACTATGATATAAAAAACATTCCTTTGGTCAGCCATAATGGCAGAGAAGTATCCTATCTGTCTCATGACGCTGCCGCAAATGTTATTAAAGAAGCTGAGAAAAAGGGTAAACTGCAATATTTTCATTCTGAAAACAAAAAGAAGTATTATGATTTACTAAAAACTTATGGTATTTATGAAAACGAATGGAAGCTTATTGCACGCATGAATGATGAAGAAGGCGGCATCGATAAGCTTTTCGAAGAATGCCGTACTTCAGACAATATCATTGACAAATGGGTTTTAAAGACGATTGAAGAAACGATTCTTGGCAATGAAAATGCTGAAAGCCTTTCGAAAATGTTCCACGAGCTAATAAAACAGGTCATGGAGCAAAAAGAAAATCTCAACTCTAAAAACGAATTACAGGCGTTTCTTTCGGAAATTGGTTACTTGTTGCAGCCACTCGAGCAACTCCTTATAGCTCTTGATGAGAAAGATAGCAAGGAACAGGAAACTGCGGATTATTATTTTGCCGCTCAAAATAGTATAAACGAACTTGCACTATATGACGGGGATATTTTTAAAAAGCTTGCGGCTATAGTAGAAATCCTTAACCATATAGAGCTTGAGAAGTTATCGGAAGACTACTATAATAAATCGGGAAAATATGAGGCTGTACTTAAAAGCTGTGAAATGTTTAGTGAAAATCTTACGCAGTCTAATGAGCAATACATGCTTTCGAAGAAAAACAAGGAACTCTGCGATGCCGCTAAAAAGTACGACAAAATCATAAAGCTTGCTGATAAATTAGCGGCTTCTTTGTCACATCTAAGTACTTTACGCGATAAAAATGGGAGTGATGTGCAGCTCAAAAATGTTGAATATTCTCTAAAAGTAGCCTATGAAAAAGAGCTTGCTCAAATGGAACTGAGTAGACTTGAGTTTTGCTCTGAACTCGTGCACATAAAAGAATCGGAGCAATCGTATCATTCAAGAAAAAATGAACTCATTGAATCTCAGAAGAAAAATCAAAACCATCTTGGCTGGCTTAATTCTAAAACCGAAGAATTTAAAAAGCTCGAGAAATTATTATTTTTGCGTTTGTCAATTTTTTTAAATAGAAATCTTCTTTCGATACTGGAAGAAGACGAGATAAAAGCGGTTCAGAATACCTTTTTTAAGCAGCAACAGCAGCTATCGAGTGAAAAAGAAACTCTGGGTGAGCTGGTTAAAACAAATGCTGCAAGAGAAGTTGTAATAAAAGTTCAGGAAAGCAAATTGCATGAGAATGAACTAAAGCTTGCGGGGAAAACAGAAACATTAAGAAATGATTTTTTGAGATATAATGCAGAGGAAAGCGTGCTCAAATCGGTTCTTGAACGCAGAAACATCGATTTTGAGCGGCGGTTTGACAGTGAATCGCTATCTCATGGGATAAATGAGCAAAAACTTTCTATTGAAAAACGGCTATACGAGGCTTCAAAAGAGCTTGATGTGAAAACTGAAATGCACAGGGCATTATTGTCGGGTGGAATCCATGTTTCCACTGAAATATGTAAGCTACTGTCTGATGCCGATGTCAACTACAAAACAGGTGAGGCTTATTTACGAGAGCAGTCCCGTGAGACACAGGAAAGGCTGCTGAAAATCAACCCAATGCTACCTTTTTGCTTACTTGTACCTAAAAATGANCTGCCAGGCCTTTCGAAAATTGATGCCGATTATTTTATTCGAAATATTGTGCCCGTGATGGCCTTTGAAGATGTTGAAACCCAGTTTGCCTGTGGTGAAAAAATGGCAAAGCTTAGCGATACTGCAAGGGCTTTTTGTTTTTTTCGTAAAGAGAGCTTTGCGTTTGACAGTAAAGATGAGTTTGAACAGTACCTTTTAAAAGAAATATCGGAATATGATAAGCGAGTAAAAGCCTATCGTCTGGAAACAGACGGAATTGTTAAAGATATCGAAATTGTATTCAGCTTCAAATATACTGCACAGCATAAGATCGGCCTTCAAAAAGAAATTGCAGATTGCCAAAGTTCTTCGCAGCGTATAAGGGAAACGATTGAGACTCTTTCAAACGAAGAAAAAATATTAGCCGAAAAGACAAACAAAGCAATTAGAAGAATGAGTGAGTGCGAAAAAGAGGCTGAAAAATGTGCTGCCGATGAGACTGCTTTCGCAGATTATCTGAGTAGCGATGAAGAATACCGTTCAAACCTGCGTGAGATAGGCAAAATTTATGCTGATGATGAGAGCACAAAAAAAGAGATAGAAAAAATTGAAACGCTGATGCAGGAAGACCGCATTCATAAAGAGTCACTTAATAGCGAATTGCAAGACCATAAACGTGAAATGGACGAAATGAGACACAAGCAAGAGCGGTTCCAAGGCTGCGAAGCGGCGGAGTTACTGGATGAAAGCCTTAGTATGCTCGAACAGAAGCATTTTATGCTGACATCGTCTTATGCCAATGACATTCGAAAGTTTGAAGATGATATTAAAAGAGACGCTTCGGAAAAAAACGAGCTGCAAACGGAGCTTGACAAGCATTATGGGCAGTTTGATATATGGGAATATCAGAGTATTTCTTACAGTGCGGCAAGATATGACACCTTGTGTGAAGCATACGATAAGCGGGAGAAAGAGCTCACAAACGCAAGAGATGAGTTTCATAATGCCGAAATTCAAAAAGCACGGGCCGAAACATCACTTGAAGATGCAAAAANACGCCTTAATGAAAAGGGACTCGTGCAGCCATTTTCTGAAAGTGAAATAAGGCAAAACTACGAAGTTAGAATTGCAGACGCAAAAGCACAGCGTCAAACGCTTTTAGAACAAAGTAAAAAAGCAGAGTCGAAAAAGAAAGTATTAGAAAACGCCTGCGTTAAAATAACACATATCATTGACATATATGATTTTAGACAAAAATGCAGGCTCACTTTACCGGAAGATCTGCTTTTTATAATTGAAGGCAATACGCAAGAACTTAACAAATTAAAGCATGATAACAAGAAAAAAAATGAAGATCTAAATGAAACTTTTGAAAAGATAAATAAGACCTTTGAGAATAAGCATAAGGTCATCAATAGTTTTCTCAATGGCCTTGTCTGGAAACGTAGTGCGGATGACTACCTAAGCTATTTTAGTATCTATGAAAAACTTACAGACAGCATCAAGTTTTTAAATGACACTATTTCTGTAATCAACAGTGCTCTTGAAAACATGGAAAGATATAAAAACAGCGTTATAGAGCAGTGCCATATGCAGGGTATTATGTTATACAATGAAATCAAAAGGATATCAGATTCCTCGTATGTAAGATTGCCGGAGAGAAAAACGCCTGCACAGATGCTCAGAATTGAGGTGCCGCAGGAACTTGACCAACAGACGCAACAGCGTATGTCCATGTATATCGATAGCTGTATTGATATCTTAAGAAAGCAAGGCACGGTGCAAAAAGCAGGAAACGAACTTCAAAGGCAAGTCGCCAACATGGTATCAAACAGGCAACTACTTAATGTAATGATAAACAAGACAACAATTGCTGTAAAACTCTATAAAGTGGATATCAATCAAAAAAACAGCGGTCTAAAGGCATGGGAAGAAACCGTCGTTGAAAGCTCCGGAGGCGAGAAATTCGTCGCGTGCTTTACGATGATATCTTCTTTAATTGCCTACACGAGGGCAAAAATCAAAGAGGAAACCGGAGAAACGCCGGATGGAGACACAAGAGTCTTTATTATCGACAATCCATTCGGTAAAACTTCCTCAAAACATCTTCTTGAAGTGATGGTAAAAATCGCAGAAAAGTTCAATACCCAGCTTGTCTGCTTATCGGATTTGAGCCAGAGCTCCATTACAAACAGATTCGCGCTTATCTATCAGTTGGCGGTTAAAACAGCCATGTACAGCAATAAATCCTATCTGAAAACGGAAGAAATAATTAAAAACAGCGATGATTTACATTCTAATGAGAGATTAGAACATATCATCTTGAAAACACAGGAACAAACCAGCTTTCTTGATGTATAGACGTAGTTGTATCTATACTTAATAATACTATAGCGTAAAAATTATTTTTCGGTTCCTTTATATGACGAGTTATCTTTTCTATTATGCAATATTTACATAATAATTAGTCTGTTAATGGTGAAGTATATTCATATAACAGATTTATGATAAACCTACTTGCAAAACCTATTATAATTGAATATAATAAGATTGATAAACATTTAACAATCTAATATAGGAGGCATCAATCATGGCAGCTGATATTAAAACCACCGTAAAAGAAAACACCTTAGATACTGGCAAAATTATAGGTACACTGGTATCAAACGCTCAAGCAGCTCTTGAGGGCTATATGCAGCTTGGTCAAGAGCAAGTGGATAAAATTGTTCACGCTATGGCACTTGCTGGCCTTGATGCACATATGCGCCTTGCAAAGCTTGCTGTTGAAGAAACAGGGCGGGGCATTTACGAAGACAAGATAATCAAAAACATGTTTGCAACAGAATATATCTGGCATAGTTTAAAATATCAAAAGACGGTTGGCATTGTAGATGAAAACGAAATGGAAGGCTATGTTGATGTAGCCGAACCTGTGGGCGTAGTGGCAGGTGTAACGCCTGTTACAAACCCTACAT
>JGI24146J20443_1002353_pt1 | contig 10368 bp, 8 predicted proteins | sample BarGraIncub1131A_FD_20443 | JGI IMG/M metagenome (IMG submission 20443) | reverse complement strand
GGGGGAGTGCCTGCGGATAAAAGAGGGATAGCGGCTGGAGTTCGAACAATGATGACTAATGCGGGTATGGTACTCAGTATTGCAATCTGCATGGCCATTATTTCATCTAGTATTTCACCAGATGCTATGCAAGCTCTTTTCGTGGGATCTCAAGTAGGAGGTAAAGGAATTGCTACGGAGCAATTTATTGCAGGTCTACGAACAGCATTTACACTCTGCTTCATTTTTAGTTTATTAGCTGCATTTATGTCTTACTTAAGAGGACCTAGTGTAGTATGGGAGGAAACAGAAGAGGAAGTAAAATCAAAAATTATTACATCTTAATATAGTTATATAGAATATTAGAAAACATATAAGAAGGAAAACGATGGGTAAAGTTTCATGAATAAATTACAATGATTTTTAAAAATACCGTATTATTCAGAAATGAATTTTGCGGTATTTTTAGTTAGAAAATTAGGAATAAACATCTGAAAGTTCGATACGTATACTTTGATCACCACTTCTGACCTCGCTATTATATAGTACATTTTCCTTTAGCACCTTTTCTGAGGGAAGTATAAATGTAAATGTACTTCCTTTTCCGAATTCACTTTCAACAGATATACTACCACCATGTAATTCTACAATCGACTTAACTAAACTAAGGCCAATACCAGTACCCTCTGTATTCCTTGATAGTGATTTGTCTACCTGTTTAAATCTATCAAATATCATATTCAAATGCTTGTATTCAATGCCGATGCCATTATCTGTTACGGATATTTCAACAAATTCATCTTTATCCTTAACAGTTACAAGTATTTCATCACCTACATCTGTAAATTTTATGGCATTTGATATAAGATTTAAAACTACTCTCTCTATCTTTTCAGGGTCACATGCAATAGTCTTTTCTTCTATATCTGTATCAAAAATAATAGTTAAGCCTTTACTGTCAGTGAAATTAGTTACAGACATGACTATTGCTTCTACAAATTCAACTATATTTTTATTTGATAAATTTAATTTAAAGAACCCTGATTCGATTTTGGACAAATCAACTATGTTATTTATCATTTTAGATAATCTATAGGAATTTTGCTTAATTGAGTCTATATATTTAATAATTGAATCCTTTTTCTCATCTAAGGATCCGCTAGTGCAATACATATTAAATAACTGGGCTGTTGCAAATATAACATTTAGTGGAGTCTTAAGTTCATGGGAGATGTTAACAAGAAATTCTCCCTGTAATTTCAAAGCTTTCTCCATTTCCATATTAGACTTTATTTCATGAGTAACATCGATCACTAAAATTAATATCTCTTGGGTTTCGCCATTTACTTTAAGCATGGGTTCAAATATAATGTTCCAATACACTTGTTTTCCGTTAATGAAATAATTTCTCTTATTTAAATGCTTAGTTTTATTTTCTTTTAAAGCGCAAATTATAGTCTTATAACATTCAGTTGTTTTAAAATCTTCATATAAATTTTCGATGTTATTATTTTTAATTTGATCGATTGATTTAATATTTGGCTTAACCAATTTAAGGATACTAAATGCCTTCTTATTAATATCCACAATTTTTAGATTTGGACATGATAATCTAACAACAGGTAAATCAAAAGTATCTATTATTCTGTTTAGTATTTCAAATCGGCTTCTGATAGCCTCTTCATGCTTGTAATAGTCGGTCATATCCCTACAGCAAAGCATTCCTAGTGCAAAATTTCCTTCACTGTTATATATGGGAGTTCCACTAACATCTATTTCAATTGTTTTATTAGGAAATTTTACTGCCATTCTCATATTTTTAAACTTTTCGCCCCTCATAACTCTATGAGCGGGAATATTTTCTAAGTCAATTCTTTCTCCATCCATATCATAGAATTCGGATTCTCTATACCAATCACTAGTTATTTCCATGTAATTACAATATGGATAAAATATTTCTCTATGTGATTTATTAAATAATGTATATTTACCTCTTTTATCAAAAAGTGAAACACCATCAGCTATATTTTCTATAATACCTTCTAATTCCTGTTTGTAATTATCAATTTGCTTAGATTGCTCAATTGTCTCAGTAATATCATGGAAACAGGTTACTGCCATAGTTAAATTTCCGAAGGCGTTATAAATTGGGATTGAACTTATTTCCACAAAAAACTCATTATTAGGGTGACTTATGAGCATCTTAACATTTTTTACTTTCTCGCCCCTTAAAGCTCTAACTGATGGGAAATTATCAAAGAATATCTCATTGCCTTTCATATCAAATACTTTGGTATTTTTAAGTGCATCGCTTAAATAAGTTCCTGTATCATATTGGTAAACTAATCTCTTTGCTTCTGGATTTATCATTATGAATTTGCATTTGTTATCCACAAACATTACACCCTCAGATAGATTTTCAATTATAGTATTTAGTTCTATATTTTGTTCTTCTATTTTATGGTGTTGCATAATAATCCTGTTTTGATTCTCCAGTTTTTGATTTTTCAAAACACTTTCAGTAACCTCAGTGGTAGTTTCAAATATATATTTAATACTTCCGTTTTCAAATATAGGTACGATACTTGAATCCCAATAAGTTATATCTTCTCGTGAATTATGAAATTCAAGTTCTTTTATATGGTTAGGCTTTTGGGATTTAAGAACAATATTTAAACTAATTTCAACTTGGCTTCCTACAAATCCAGTTCTAAGTTCAAAGGCACGTCTACCGATACCATTTCCCTCTTTATTAAAAGGAGAATCCATAAAGTTAAGATACTTTTGGTTTGATTTAAGTAATACTAAATCGGGTACGCTGTAAACGGCTACACCACAGACGTTATCAATAAATGTTTGCAGTACAAAATTGAGTTTGTCATTAAGTCTAGAATTTGGTTTCTCAATAAAAGTATATATGGTTTCAGTTAGCTCTGTACCATGTAAAGGTGATATAATCACTTCTCTTGCTTCAAGGGATTTTGTGAATATATATCCTGAATATTTACTGCATATGTTACTAAAAGGAAATTGTGAATTGATCTTTAGTAGTTGTCCTATTTCTATAAGTGATTTTCCTAATAATTCATTTAGCATATAGCCTGTGAGGTTAAGGAACTCGCTATTAGCCTCTTTTAGCATGTTATTACACGAATAGAAACATGGTTCGATTATTTTGTTGAAAGTATTTAGCACTATATTACCCCCATTTTAACAATACCTTTACAATCCGATTATTTTAAAACAAACATATTACAAAATATATATGAATTCTGCTTATTTTAACATTTTACCATATTTTATATTATATTACTATAATTATTGTTGAATATGTGCTAATTTTATGAATATTTATGTAATAATTTACCATGTTTTAAGCGATTAGTTTAAATAGTTTATTTAATAGATTAGTCAACTTGATAACTTTTTTTGAAAAATAAATATTGGAATATTATTACAAAAGTGTTATAATAATAATTATTCCACATACTGGAATATTGTTGAAATTTACTTATTCCAGTGGTCTTTTAGATAGAAAGATATTGATTGAAAAAATTAAAGCAATATAATAACTTTTGGCTGAATTTACACAGCCCATATATTTAAGGGGGTAAAATTGTATGAGGAAGTTTAAATTAACTGGGAAATGGCTTGTAGTAAGTAGTATAACATTGGTAGTTGCGATAATAGCCGCGGGGGGTTACTATGCACAGCATAAATTAGAGAATGACAAAAGTCCAGATGTGGTACAGGCAGCTCAAATGAAAAAAGTGTTAGTTAATAAACCTGCTGTGATAAAACAAAATACTGATACCCAACCAATCAGTGATGAAGAGGCGATTGTTTATAATACAATGCATAAAATGATAAACACTAAAATTGTTGCACAAGACGGAAAAATATGGGGCGAAATACCAATAACCACTGATAAGTGTAATCAGCTAATTAAAGAAGTTACAAATAGTGGATATCCAGATAAGGTCACGCTTTTACAGTTTCTTACTCGTTGGAAGGAAGAAAATTTCGTTAATGGAGTTGATGAGCATAATTATCTATGGGAGGGGCTTAACGGAACAATAGGAAAGGCGAAATCATTAAGATTTTAGTTAGCTATAATAACTACTTAATAAGTTGCCATAGTAGTAATAAAAAAACGCATAATATATTAAAATATATTATGCGTTTTTTTTATTTTATTAGATTTTTGGATCTTAAAAAGTCTTCTGCAACCGTTCTAGATTGCGCTCCATTATCTACTTTATAGTTCATATTTCGCATATCATCATCGGTAATTTTACCATCTAAAAGATGTAATACACCCTTTAGCTCAGGATATTTTTTCAATGTATCTGCTCTTACTATTGGAACTGCGTAGTAAGGTGGGAAAAAATTCTTATCATCTTTTAATAGCTTAAGGTTAAACTTTTTAAGTAACCCGTCAGTTGAGAATGCATCTAAAACCTGGGTTTCACCTTTTTCAAGTGCAGTATATCTAAGTCCACCATCTATACCTTTTACATTTTTGAAATTTAGACCATATGATTTTTGAAGTCCAGGAAAACCATCTGGTCTATTTGCAAATTCCATTGTAACTCCGGCATTTAAAGTAGAACTTACTTTCGCTAAATCTGAAATTGCATTTAGATTATTTTTTGTAGCAAAATCTTTTTTTACTGCAATTACATAAGTGTTATTAAATCCTAAGGGGTTCATTAACTCAAAACCATAATCTTTAGCAAAATCCTTTTTTACAATGTTATAAACTTTAGTTGGATCGGTCATAGTAGGTTTCTTTAGTATATTTACAAGACCTGTTCCTGTATATTCTACATATAAATCCACATCTTTTGATTTCATAGCACTAAATACTACATTAGTTCCGCCTAGATTTAATTTCCGTGTAACTTTAATTTTCGTTTTAGCTTCTATTAAAGAAGCTTCCATATCTCCAAGTATTAATTGTTCATTAAAATTCTTAGAAGCTACGACGATTGTGTCTTTACTCCCAAAGAAGCTTGTAGCTACAGAAGATACAATGATAATAAGAACTATTATAGAAGCCCAAATTTGAAATTTTTTGTTTCCAAGGAATGTTTTACTTTTTTTTGATTCACTATGGTCAACTTTTATTCCCTCGGGAACTACTATATCCTCTACCTTACCTATAATGAAGTCTAGAGCGATAGCAAGGAAACAAGCGGGGATAGCTCCGGCAAGGATCATGTTATTATTAACAGTTTGCACACCAGAGAAAACTAAATATCCTAAACCACCGGCGCCTATGAAAGCTGCTATGGTCATAAGTCCAACGGCCGTAACTGCTGATATTCTAATACCTGACATAATAATTGGCATTGCAAGTGGAAACCGAACTTTAAGTAGTACTTGAGTATTGGTAAGTCCCATACCATCCGCGGCTTCTATAAGTGCAGGGTTTATGTTAGTTAGTCCAGTAAATGTGTTTTTTACAATTGGTAAAAGAGAATACATAACTACCATAATAATTGCTGGTTTGCTACCAATACCAAGTACAGGTATCAAAAATCCAAGCAATGCAAGACTGGGAACCGATTGAACTACATTTGTAACACCAATAACAGGAACTGAGAGTTTTCTATACCTAACTATGAGTATACCAAGGGGTATAGCAATTACTACAGCAATCAATATCGAAAATATAGTTAGTTGTATGTGTTGAATAAATAAGTCTATTATCTCAGACTTTCTATCAATTACGAAACTTATAAAAGAATTAAAACTATTCATCTACTTCTACCTCCATATCTATGAACTGATTACTTAATATAGATAAAAGACTACTCTTTGTAAGAAGGCCTGCTAGTTTATTGTTGTCATCCACTACTGGTACAAAATTTATATCTTCTTTTTTTATAATTTCTAATATATCTATTATTGAATCTTCTTGATTCACTGTTATAAGATTTCTTTCCATTATTTCTTTAATTCTTATAGTTTTATCTGGGTTTTTTCTAAGAGTTGTTCTAATTTGTTTTAGGGTAACAAGCCCTGATAAGGTGTTATCTTTATCTATAATAAGTAAGCTATCTACGTTACTAGTCTTCATTATTTCAATTGCTTGAAGTATTGTTCGCTCTGCAACTGATTTTATAGGTTTTGCTATCATAATATCTTTTGCCTTAATTAATTCAGGTTGATTCCATATTCTGTTTTTACCTACGAAGTCGCGTACAAAGTCATTTATAGGATTTTTTAATATTTCCTCGGGAGTATCAAATTGAACAACATGACCACCATTCATAATACAAATTTTATCTCCGAGTTTTAAGGCCTCATCCATATCATGAGTTACAAATATTATGGTTTTTTTGAAATTTTGTTGTATATTAAAGATCTCATCTTGGAGTTGAGATTTTGTTATAGGATCCAAAGCACTAAAGGGTTCATCCATAAGTATTACATCAGGATCCATTACAAGTGCCCTTGCAACACCCACTCTTTGTTGCTCTCCTCCACTTAACTCATTAGGATATTTATTTATAAATCCTTCAGGATCGAGTCCAACTAATTTTAATAATTCAATGACCTTAGTATGTATTTTATCTTTTGGCATTTTTTCAATAGATGGTATTAAGGCAATATTATCCCCTATGTTTAAATGAGGAAGAAGGCCTGCTTGCTGTATAACATAACCCATGTTACGTCTTAACTTTATGGTGTTTTTATCTTGGACCTTTTCTCCATTAATTAAAATTTCTCCAGAAGTTGGCGTTAGAATTTTTTTTTTTTTTTTTTTTTTTTTCTTCGTCTTGTATAGTAATATTTATATCCTTTAATATTTCTTTACCATTAAAACTTTTGTTTACATTTTTAAACTCAATCAAAGTAAAAACCTCCCTTTTTATTACAAAGTAACAACTTAAGTATAACATTGAGTTGTTACTTTGTAAAGAATGTATGAATATAATTTGACATATTATTCAATTAATGAGTATAAAATGGAAAAAACCTCACATCACATTTTGTTACAAATTAGTGAAGTAAGGTTTAGTGATAAATTATTAGTTCCCATAAAGAAAGGTTTTTATCCTATAATAGCTACACTCATCACAAATCACCACAAATATATCTTTATCTTCAAAAGTAGTATGTGGTCCAGGAGAAAGTATTAATTTCCCATTTCGTCTTATTCCAATTACTGTTGCTCCTGTATTTTGCCAAAACTTAGTCTCTGCTATAGTTTTACCTATTATACACATTTCACAGTGGATTTCAAACTCGAAGGGTATAAAGGGGTTACTATTTTTGAATCTACTAGAATAATCTATTAGCTCATCAATAGAACAATTTATGTTTTTATCTAGTTCCTTTTTCTTTTCAAGTAAAACTTCAATATTTTTTTTAATAGAACTTATGGAGTCTATATCTTTGAAATTATTAATTAATTTCAAACAATTATCTACTGAGTTTATAACTATCCCACTGCCTTTTGTTACTTTAACAATATCCATATCACTTAGAAGAGTTACAGATCTTCTTATAGTCTCCGGGGACACGTTATATTCACTTGCAAGAGAAGAACGACCGTATAGCTTATCACCTACAGAAAAATCCCCGGATAATATTCTACTAGTAATATCAATAGCTATTTTTTTATAAATTGGTTTTAAAATAGAGTCATTTGGCATTTTTGATTTTATCAAAAGTAATTTTATACATTTGATAAATTCCCCCTTCCATACGTATAATGATTGCATAAAAATAATTAAGAGTTATTGCTTTTTTAAATTAATTATAGGTCACTATGTCAATATTGTATATAGTAGGATTATTTAAGACTTAAAATACAAAGATAAAATAGTTTACAATTGTGAATACTAATAAACTAATTATATTATATAATGAAAATAAGCTAAGGTATCGACTTTGGGAATTTGAAGTTCTGTCATTTACAATGAAACCCAAAAATGTAAATGGAAGCATTATTTTAAAGAAATCAAGGGCTGCTAAATTGTAATAGGAAAAAATAAATAAATTTTGTGGATTTCCCATAGGTGTAAGCCCACTTCCTATGTTTGCTGCAAGTGTTTGAAATATAACTAATTTCATAGGATTTATGTTAGCTCTTTTGCTTATTATAAGGGCCAAGGGTACAAAGGTTATTAGGGCTACATCATTTGTTATAAGCATGGAACTAAAAAAAGTTAAATATATTAAAACTAATGAAATTTTTTTAGAATTATCAAATTTAGTAAGCAATCCTACAGCTATTTTGTCTAATATTTTCATATGTTTAAAGGCACTTACAATGACCATAAGATTAAATAATGTGAATAAAACTCTAAAATCAATATATTCTATTTTAGGAGTGGAGAAGAATGAGCTAACAACCGAGAGACATAATGCTAGGGTGAAAACAACTTCATTCTTTAATATGTTTAATATGTTTAATATATGTGTTATTTTTTCCTTAAAAGAAAAGGCGATTGACATTTATTTGCACCCACTTTGTATTTAATAATTTAAACTATATTATTTTAGCATTTTTTAAATTTTAAATCCATTTATTATTCTTATCGCTGTAAATACTATATTCGGTGTTGTGGAATATTAATAAATTCATAGACGGTTAGGTGGAACCGAAATTTTGCTAATGAATAATATTTCCCTAATACAGAAATAATAAGTTAGTATTAAAAAATGCTTTAGGGAGGTTTAAAATTGAAAAATACATCTTTAAGAATAAAAATATTAAGTGGAATGTTATGTACTGGTTTAGCATTTTCATCAACGGCAATTACTTTTGCATCCGTTAATAATGATAGCGCACGTGTCACTAGTATGAACTTCAAATGCTCTGAACATGACAAAAGGGGTGATGAATCAAGACATAAAGAGATGAAAATCACACTAGAAGTTGTAATTAAAGAGAGTGTATCATCAAATGCTATTACAAAAGCTGAAGGTGATAAGGTTTTAAAGTATGTAAACACATCCGAGAATAATTCTGGCGGTGCAAAAGAGGGATTGTTTAAAGGATTGGTAACTGAAGGTATTTTGACTAAAGAAAAATCTGATATACTTCGCGAAAAGATGTATGTTAAAAACGCGGAAATACAAATAGTGGAAGTAAGAAAGGGTTTAAATATTCTTGTAGTTAAAAAAGTTATTACAATGGAGCAAAGTAATAAAGTTCAAAAAGTTATAAAAGCAAAACATTTTGAGAGAAAAGAAATGTTTAAAAAAATGAAGGATATGAATGAGGCAGAAAGAAAAGCTTATATGAAAAAAATGGAGAATACTAAGGTTAGTCCAATGAAGGCTCTTATTGACGATGGTACTATAACAAAAGAGCAAGAAATTGAAATACAAAAGGTATTACCACAACATAACCATGGGCACCATGGACACCACAATGATAAATAGAAGTAAATGGGATTACCAAGGTGTATGATTCACTTTGGTAATTTTTTATTGGACAATAAATTTATGACTAATACATTAAATCATCACCTGCGGTGCTGCAATGTCGTTAAATGTGTTAAAATAAATATGTATATATTTAATAATAAGCTTTTATGAGAGGAGAATTTAATTAATGGCTATTTTGGTATGTGGTGGAGCAGGTTACATTGGAAGTCATATGGTAGCTGAGCTTTTAGAAAAAGGAGAAGAGGTAATTGTTTTAGACAATTTCCAAAAGGGACATCATGATTCATTACTGGGTGGAAAACTTTACTCTGGAGATTTAAGAGACGATGTTATACTTAATAAGGTTTTTACGGAGAATACGATAGATGCAGTTATAGATTTTGCAGCAGACTCATTGGTAGGGGAGAGTGTTACAGAACCATTAAAGTATTTTGAGAATAATATTGGTTCTACAGTAAATTTACTCAAGGCTATGAGAGATCATAAGGTTAAATACATAGTGTTCTCGTCCACTGCAGCAACTTACGGTGAGCCAGATAATATCCCTATACTTGAAGATGATAGGACTTTTCCTACGAATCCTTATGGAGAATCAAAACTTTGCGTTGAGAAAATTTTAAAATGGTGTGATAATGCTTATGGCATAAAATACACTGCTTTAAGATATTTTAATGCAGCAGGTGCACATATAAGCTCAAAAATAGGAGAAGATCATAGACCAGAATCTCATTTAATTCCTATTATTCTTCAGGTAGCACTAGGTCAAAGAGAAAAGATTATGATATTTGGAGATGATTATAAAACAGAGGATGGTACTTGTGTTAGAGATTATGTCCATGTAACAGACCTTGCTAGTGCTCATTTACTTGCAGTGAAGAGGCTTAGACGAGGAGAAGATAGCATAACTTGCAATCTTGGGAATGGACAAGGCGTTTCTGTTCAACAAGTAATTGATGTAACTAGGAAAGTTACTGGAGT
>JGI24146J20443_1002351_pt1 | contig 10373 bp, 11 predicted proteins | sample BarGraIncub1131A_FD_20443 | JGI IMG/M metagenome (IMG submission 20443) | reverse complement strand
GTCGAATTGGTATGGTTAGTGCCAAAGGACTCTCCGGTGTAATAAAAGAGCATTACTCAAAAAAATATTATACATTGCAGTAACATTACTGGCAATTGCAAACGTGATTAATATTGGAGCAGACCTAGGAGCTATGGCCTCTGCTGGTCAACTTATCATTGGAATACCATTTATTTTTTGGCTGGTATGTATAACCTTATTAATAGTCTTTTTAGAAATATTTCTTTCATATGAGGTCTATGCCAAGTTTTTAAAATATATAGCATTGACGTTATTCGCTTATATCATAACCGCTTTCATAATAAAAGAAGATTGGGGCAAAATTTTATATGCAACACTCGTACCGAGTTTCTCTGTAAGCAAGGACTATCTTCTAAATATTGTGGCCATACTCAGAACAACTATTTCGCCTTATTTGTTCTTCTGGCAGACTAATCAGGAAGTTGAGGAGGGACATAAAAAGAATAAATTAGGTTTAAAAGCTGTAGGTACAGCTAAAGGCATTCCGGATATAAAAAAAGCAGGCGTACGTAATATGAAACTTGATACCATCGTAGGTATGCTCTTTTCTAATATTGTTATGTTCTTCATTATTGTAACCACTGCGTCTACACTCCGAACTCATGGTATAACCCATATAGATACTGCCACTCAGGCAGCGCAGGCATTAAAGCCACTTGCGGGGAATTTTGCATTTTTGTTATTTGCTATTGGGATAATAGGGACAGGACTACTTGCAGCACCTGTTTTAGCCGGTGCCTCTGCGTATGCCATATCCGAAGTTTTTAACTGGAAAGAGGGGCTAAATAAAAAGTTTAAAAGGGCGCCTGGGTTTTATGGAGTAATTATAATAGCTGTGGTAATTGGGATTAGCATGAACTTTCTTCCGATTAAACCTTTTAAGATGTTATATTATACTGCTATTATTAATGGTATAGCTGCTCCACCAATAATGGTTTTATTAATGTTAATAACAAACAATAAAAAAGTCATGGGTAAGTATTCAAATAATGCTTTTTCCAATATTATGGGGTGGATAATAACAATTATTATGGCAATTGCTTCTATTGCACTTTTGGTTAGCCTCTTTTTTTAGGGTTTCTGTGTAAGTATATTAAGTCCCTCGATCAATAACCTTTATAGAGATTTTAGACTATTCAATGGCAATAATATTATAGGGCAAGGTAGCAGTTTGAATAACCATGCAAAAGTTTATTGTAGGATATGCGAAATGAAAAAAAGTTACAAAAGTAGTAGATGTTTCTAAGGTAAGAAAATCTATAGCTGATAATATAAAAATAGAATTTCTAAATTGCATTCATCAGGTTATATTTGAATTAGTAGTTTAAATTCATACAGAAGAAAATATTTTACAGATTAATTACAAGTGGAAAAGGGTGCTTTAAGCGCCTTTGATGAACAGATAATTGGAAGTATCAAGAAAAAAATGCAGGCTACAGAAATGTATAAAAAGGTTGATCAAAAATCTTATATTAAATAAATACCGTGATGTGAATAATTAGAGAGGGCTATATAATTTGGAAATAATTATAGAATTAAAATAATTGTCGAAAAGTGTTGAAATATAATAAAACAAATGGTATAATTATATTTAATATGAAAACGTTTGTATAAGGCACATTAATTTGAATGTGATTATTAGACTTGAATTCGGGCACTAGCTAATTTTTTCATAATTAACATATTAAGGTGGTGATGTATATGTCATTTTTACGATGGATTATAGGAGTACTGATAATAGTATGGTTATTGGGATTTGTGCTTCATATTGGTGGAGGCCTGATACACTTAATTATTGTTATAGCTGTTATACTATTCATTTTTGATTTCATTGGTAGAAGAAGAAGATTATAGTGAGTATTTAGTAAATGGTAATGTAAATATAATATATTGGCATATAAATAGTAGCTAAATTTTTTTAGTGTTGCCAAAAGTATGCAATAAACTTAATAATTTTAATTTTTGATGGCAATTTTCAGATGGTGATATGATGAAAAAGTTAATGCCCAGATCGAACAATATAATGCTAAATTAGCGGNGATNCATGGCAAAGCCAACGAGGCTCATGCTGATATGAAATTGGAGTATCTTAAACAAGTGGAGAAGATTGAAAGTAAGAGGGATGCTTTGAAGGNAAAGTATGAACAACTTAGAAAATCCAGCGAAAGCTCATGGGGAGATATAAAAGAAGGAACTGAAAAGGCTTTTAATGAGCTTAAAGAATCTTTTACCAAAGCAACTAAGCATTTTAAATAATCGTTGTAAGTTGTATAAAAAAAGATTCTATAGTCTTTAACAAGTAGAATATAAATAATTGGAGGAAAACAAATGGAACAAGATGAAGTTAATAAATCGCGTGACAATAATTCTAAACTTAGAAAAATAGTGTATTATATTCTTGGCATCCTTGAGGCACTTCTTGCATTCAGAATTATTTTTAAGCTTCTTGGGGCTAACCCTAGGAGCGCCTTTGTATCATTTATCTATAATATCTCGGGAGTTTTCCTAGCTCCTTTTAATAGTATTTTTAGAACTGCTGTAACTAAAGGGATAGAGACGAAGTCAGTTCTGGAGCCAAGTACTATTATAGCCATGATTGTTTATGCACTTATTGTATATGGAGTAGTAAGGCTAATAAAAATTTCGGAAACCTCTAAGAACAAAGAAATACGATGAGTCTAAGACCAGGAAAGTATATAGATATTTTCCTGGTCTTACTTTATATAATTGCGTAACTGTATGAAATTAACATTTTATGAACCCCCCTCAATCAAGGGGGTCACACTTTTACGCAAAATCAATATTAACGCGCATTAGTATCACCATTCTATCAAAACGCACGTTGAGATGTGCGTACTACTATATAGTAAGGAGTATTACGATAGGGAGATTAAGGGGAAGGTTAGGGCGGAAGTGGTTACTGAAGTTTAGAATGGAATTAAATATTTAGGTATAATAAAGGGCATTCAATCTTGTGGTTGAGTGCTTTTTATTATGGTTAAATATTAAGAAGCACATTGTTTTAAAATCAAAATATAAATGATATAATTATTACAGTTTAGAAAAAATAGTAAAGGGGAAATAATATCTTGGTAAATTATAAATTAAAAGAATATATTTTAAAAACCGTTGATAGTCAAATGAGGGACAACGATCCTAAATGTACAAATGAAGTTTTTGAAAAATTAATAAGTAGTGGTTGTACAGAAAACAAGGCGAAGGAAATGATTGCAGCAGTTTTAACTGAAGAAATATATGATGTTATGAAAAGTCAGCAGCCATATAATGAAGAACGGTATAGTAATAAATTATCTAAGTTACTAGATTGCATTGGCGAAGAAAGTGAAGAAGGATTAGAAAAAAAACTTGATGATGAAATCATTCAAACTACTATAAGGAATGAAAATAAGATAGGCAGAAATGGGCTATGTCCTTGTGGTAGTGGTAAGAAATATAAAAAATGCTGTGGGAAGGGATGATAAGGTGGTTAAATTGCAAGTAATTAAAAGTGAATATGGAAATATATTAGAATGTTTTGAATTTGATTATTTAGGGGGGCATGATGAACTTGATACAGTATTAATAAATGGTTCAATTAAGATTTTTCAAAAAGGTATGCATATTTCTACTACATTGAGCGGTTGTTTTGCTTTTGTAGAATGGGAACGGATTTCTGATTTAAGAATCTCCAAGGAGAAGCCAGAAAAGATTGAAATTATTTATGATAATGGTTGACCCATACCCCCTAATACAAGAAAACAGCGTTGAAGGTATAGGAAATAATGTTTCCCTTGTATTTGAAAATATGGATTTTACAAGTGAGGGTACAGGGAAGATTGTTGTTTATGGTAGATCACCTATTGATAAAAATACCATTCATGTGCGATTTGATAATTCTGATGATGAAAGCAATCAAATTATGGAATTTACGAAGTCCGATGATTATCAAGAGAGAGTATTTGAATTCAAAAAAATAGCAGGAAACCAAAAAGTAACTTTTATATTTCTACCAGGGTGTAATTTTGATTTTGGATGGTTCCGCTTTGAACGATAGCCAGTAAGGTATCTAAAAGTTTGCAGGTGGAGTTACAGATGAAGAAGCAGGAGGAGTTATAATATTTACGTCGAATCTATTCAATATAAAATAAACAAATCATGATTGAGGACGACTGTGTATGAAATGACTTAATTTGTATATGGGGGGATGTATTTTAATGTTAAAAGTTTTATTAGTAGATGATGAACCTTCTGTAATACAACTTTTGGAAAATTTGATTGACTGGAAATCCTGGGGGTATACTATATGCGGTACAGCATCAAATGGTGAAGAGGCGCTTGAAATTCTAAAACAAAGCAATCCCCATTTGGCTATTGTAGATATAAACATGCCAAGACTTAACGGGCTACAGCTTTTACATCAGGCTTCTGAAATATTGTATTTGAGGACAAAATTTATTATTTTGAGTGCCTATAATGATTTTGAGTATGCTAAAACTGCTATGCGTTACGGTGTGTGCGATTATATATTGAAGCCTATAGATGATGAAGAGATGATTCCCACTTTAAAAAGAGTGAGGAAGCAAATAGACAATGACATTGGTACTCTGGAATCAGAAGTCAATAAACTGAAATTTGCCGCAAGTAACTATATTAATAAAATCATAAAATACGAAAACAGTGAAGAACTTTTAGAAAGATGCAAACGTATACTTAACTTGAATGATAATAATTCATTTAGATGTGCATTGGTGGAGATCAACCAGTTTGAAAAATGGATGAATGATCTTGAAAACATGGAAATTCAAAAGAAAAGGCTATCTGTGAGAAAAGTAATTGAAGACGCAGTAGGAAACGCGCATGTGCTCAATATATTCGATGATGATATTCACAGATTTGGAATAATCATCACACAGGATATGGGTATGCAGGAAGAACGGTACCTTGAGAATTTAAAAATGGCAGTATGGCAAAACTGTCAGTGCTACGTTTCTGTGTCCTTGAGTGAAGCAGCAAATGGAATAGACAATATCGGAAAACTATACAGGCAGGCACTCTTGGCACTTCAATACAGGCTTTTTCAGATGGATGGAGGTGTACTTTATTATGAGCGGGTTAAGAATACTCCATTGAATTACAATTTTTATGAATCCAATCCTGAAGGGTTGTTAGAAGATATAAAGAGTAATAACATTTCAGGAATAAATGATAAGGTAAACAAGGTTTTTAGTGAATTCTATAAAAAAAAGTGTGCTCCTGAGATTATTGAGAGTTATATAAAAAATATTGAATTTGAGATGGTAAAACATATACAAGAGCATAATGGAAACGTGGATGAACTTATCACCAGATTGGAAAGTATAAGTACAAGCATCGAGAAAACACCTGTTGATTCCTTAAGAGATGATTTTTGCAAATTATCCTTAGATATATCAGATTATTATAAGAGTATTAGCAGCAGGAGTTCGAAAGATATCATTGTGGAAATAAAAGATTTTGTACATCAAAATTATCAGAAGGATTTAAAACTTCATCAGATAGCCAAAACTTATTTTGTTAATCCTGTATATATTGGGCAGGTTTTCACTAAAACTGTTGGCATGCATTTTAATGAGTATCTGCACAGTGTCCGTATAGCGGAAGCTATAAAGCTGATTAGGAGGACCGATATAAAAATCTCTGGGATTGCTTCAATGGTAGGATATAGTGACTCCGAGTATTTTGCAATTAAGTTTAAAGTAATTACAGGTTATCTACCATCCGACTATAGAAAAAACAGTATGATGCAAATTCATTAATAAGAAAACGTGAAAGGGTGATTGCTTTGCATATGAAAAAAGGATTCTTCAATTTTATTAATGATATTCATTTAAATTCTAAGTTCTTGATGATATATATTTTTTGTGTACTTGTGCCTATACTGACAGTTAATTTCATTTTCTGGAACAGGATATCAAATGACATGAAGGAAAGGGAAACGGAAAATTATAATATATCCATTAGGAGAGTGGAAACTGATATTTCTACCATATTGGAAGGTAGTGTTGATGTAAGCCATTCTGTATCAACTGATAAAGATTTGTATGAGACAATGGAGAAGTCTTTTAACGGTGCAAAGGAATATTATGAAGTTTATTATGATTTCCTGAGGGATCGGATAAACAAGTATTTGCCTGTCTATAATAATATTTCCCAGATAACTTTGTATACTTCCAATGATACCATAGTTAGTGGTGGGAATTATTATTCTGTTAATCAGCAGATTAGGGATACTTCTTGGTACAACGTCCTCAAGCCAGATAATAAAGTCGTTTTATACTCATATCGGGATAGAATCGATGATGGCAGCGGTAACTATGTTCAATATTTAAGTATTTTGCGGCGCTTAAATGATTTTGCGGACAACGATGACAAGTATGAAGATATTCTCAAAATAGATATTAGTATGAATAAATTATACAATATATTTGATAGGGAAAGAGATTATTTGGATTTGTTTTTAGTGGACTCCCAGGGCCGCATCGTTTGCTCCACTGACCGTAAGTATGAAGAGGGTTTATCAAAAGTCTACACTAATTTCAATAATATTTACGGTAGCGAAAAGAACATCAACTTTGTTAAATCGAAATTGGGCACTGCTGGATATTTAAATGGGTGGAATTTAATCGGCATACCAAACCGCAGCCATATTTTTAATGAATCACACCGGTCAAATATTTTTATTGCTTGCATTACATTTATTGTCTTATTGATGTCTACATTCCTTATTTTAATTATTGTAAGATCCTATAACTATAGGCTGAAAAAACTATCAAAACACATGATGGGAGTGAAAAACGAGAATTTTGAATTGATTCAAATAGCGGAAGGCAAGGATGAGATAGGAGAACTAATACTCAGCTTTAATATGATGACATCTAAAATAAATACATTGGTAAATGATGTCTATAAGCTTCAGCTTAAGAAAAAGGATCTTGAAATTCAGAGGGTTCAGGCGGAATTGAAATTTCTTCAAAGCCAGGTGGATCCCCACTTTCTTTTTAATACTCTAAATGCTGTAATGGCTATTTGCGTTAAAAACAACTATACAGACCTGACAGATATTATAAAGTACCTTTCAAAGATTTTCAGAAGGCTCATAAGCTGGAAGGATGATCTGGTTACGGTAGGGGAGGAAATTTCCTTTACTGAGATGTACCTTAAGATAGAGAAATTCCGTTTCTTAGAGAAGTTTGATTATCAAATTGAGGTAGACGAAAAAACCCTTGATTTTAAGGTACCCAAGATGAGCATACAGACTCTTGTGGAGAATGCATGCAAGCACGGAATTCAGAATAGTGTTGGAGTAGGAGTTGTGAAAATAAAAGTAAGCCAAAAGGAAGAGTTCCTATGTATTGATGTTGAAGATAATGGACTGGGCATTGAGGATAATAAACTCAAGGAAATCATTGAAGCTATGCAATCAGAAGATGATTTTTATGAAAATGTGGGTATCAGAAATGTATATAAACGCCTGCTCTTATACTATGGAGATGAAGTTGAATTTGATATAAAAAGCGAGATTAATAAAGGAACCATAGTACATTATGGAATCAATAAGAATGTGATAAATATTAATAAATACCCTAAGGGAAAAATCGATTAAGGAATGCATGAATCCATACTACAGATATACTAAGGGGGAGCTTTAATGTATAAAGTATTGTTGGTGGATGACGAACCAATGGCTTTGGAACTTTTGAAGTATGTAATGGATTGGGATAAGTTTGGATTTTCAGTTTGTGGAACATGCTGGAATGGTAAGGAAGCTGTTGACGCTATTGATAAATATGAACCCGACATTATAATAACGGATATTAAGATGCCGGTTATGGATGGATTAGATTTGATTCGATACGCCAGGGAACATGGAAAAGGAAACATTAAATTTATCGTTGTAAGCGGGTATGGAGAATTTGAATATGCGAGAAAAGCCATGAAGTATGACGTAAGATTCTATCTTCAAAAACCTATTTTGAGAGAAGAGATATATGAAATAATTATAGAAGTTAAAAAACAGTTGGATGAAATGTGTAGGTATAAGGAAAGTTCAAGAATGGATCAGAAAGCGTTATTAGATGGAGTTTTGGATAATATCCTTTGGGGGAGTGATAGTAAGAAAGCCTTAGAATATCTTAAATCCTTTTGGGATGAAGATATGCTCAAGATGGGCTGGAATTGTATTGTTATTGAACTTGAACTTGAATTAGCAGATAAGTTAGATATTTATGACGGATTTAAAGATACAAGGCTTAAGGTAAGAGAAACTATTGATAAAGCTGTGAAAGCTAATTTTGGTATTTTTGCGCTTGAGCAGAGTTCAAATACATTCATTGTCTTGGTAAGTTTAAAGAATGAGAAGCCTAGTGGGAGTATAATTAATATTTTGGCTGACGGTATATATCAAAGTCTTTGCACAGCTATTTCATCTGGATTTACCATTGGTGTTGGTGAAAAGGTAGAGGGGATAAATTCTGTAAAACATTCCTACACTACAGCTGTAGCGTCACTGGGTCACAGATTTTACAGGAGCCTAAACTGTTTGATTTTATATAATGATATCAAGGAAGAGACATTCAATTTTGAGTTCAATGAACTTTTTATGTCAAACAAAGTTTTTGAGGCTGTTGAGGACATTAACAGTAATAAAATAAAAGATATTATTGATACAACCTTCGAATATTTCAAAATCCACAGGATTCATCAGGACATAGTGATAATGTTTACTTCAAATATGATATGTAAGATAAACAATTTAATATATGAAGCTGACCATAAGGCAAATGAATTTTTAGAAAACCATACAATACGTGAACTTAAAGACCATGAAAGAACAATGGAGGAATTAAAGAAGTTTTTTGAAGGCTTATGCATAGGTTATTGTGAGTATTTAAAAAAAATACGTTGCAAGAACTCTGTGAGCAATATTGAAAAAATAGAAGTATTTATTAAAGAAAATTATAAAAGAAATATTACAATACGTGAATTGTCGGAGAAAGTTTATATGCACCCTACTTATCTAGGACAGCTTTTTATTAGAAAATTCGGAATGGGTTTTAATGAATACATGCATAAGATGCGGATAGAGGAAGCTAAAAGGCTTATTAATATGACCAATTTGAAGAATCATGAAATTGCTGAAGGGGTGGGTTACAGCAATTATAATAGTTTCCTCCAACAATTTCATAAATATATAGGAATGAAACCCTCAGAATACAGGAATAGTGAACTATTAAAAAATAACTTAAAAATGGGGGGGGTACATCTTTAATTTATTGAATTGTTATGACTTCGTTTACAATTTATAATAGACATACAAGATATAAATGATCTTGCAATTATATAAAAGTAAAAGGGGGACAAAAAATATGAAAAGGAAAAAAATACTTATTTGGTGTATGGTAGCTATGCTCGTATTAACCACAATGCCATTGACTGGATGCAAGAAAAGCACCAGTGATTCAAAAGTTAGTGGTAGCGCCACTGTAAGCACCAAAGATCCAATTACTATTTCTATTTTTGTTGGTGATTCTGCAACAATTGCTCCTACTCCCGATAACAAGATCTTCAAGAAGATCAAGGACGAGCTGGGTATAAAATTCAATATCGAAATCCTGGTAGGTGATATTAATCAGAAACTAGGTGTTATGATTGCAGGTGGTGATTTGCCGGATGTGGTATCTTATAATGCCAAATTCCAGGATGCGGGTGACCTTATACCTCTCGAGAGTAAGATACAAAAAAGTGCACCGGATATTTACAAGCATCTTGTATCTGGAAATGCATGGGGGATGATGAAGGACTCAATTGATGGACATACTTATTACATGCCAAACTATGGTATTTCTGCTACAGAAACTACTGGTACATATTATAGTGGACCAGCCTTCTGGATACAGAAGGATGTGCTTAAAGAGGCTAGTTATCCAAAAGTAACTACGCTGGATCAATATTTCACCCTCATACAAGATTACGTTAAAAAACATCCAACGATTGATGGAAAACCAACCATCGTTTTGAAACTTTAGCAACAAACGGACAATCCTTCGTGCTAGAAAATGCTCCTGCACAACTTTCAGGTCATCCCAATGATGGTATGGTCAATGTAGATAAAGGCGTTGCATCACTTTTCGCAGATAAGGACATATCTAAGACATATTTTAAAAAGTTAAATGATATGTACAATATAGGCATAGTTGACAGAGAAGCTATCACTCAAACTAAGGACCAGTATCTACAAAAGGTATCAAGCGGACGTGTAGTAGGTATGTACGATCAGCATTGGGACTTTGGAAGTGGAGAAGCCTCTCTCTTAA
>JGI24146J20443_1002347_pt1 | contig 10384 bp, 10 predicted proteins | sample BarGraIncub1131A_FD_20443 | JGI IMG/M metagenome (IMG submission 20443) | reverse complement strand
GGTTTGAACTTAGAGCTCCAAATCCACATACTAATACTTACCTAGCTTTATCTACTTTATATATGGCAATGCTTGACGGAATATCATATGCCATTACAAATAATAAATCTGAAGATGATCTTCTAAAAGAATTATCTAAAGCACCAGGAGACGACAGTGCTTATTTAGAAAAAGATAGAGCTTACAGAAGTGAAGAAGATGTATTTGAATTCTATACAGAAGAAGAGAGAGCGAAATATTTTGGAAAAGCTCCTAAAACTGTTTACGATAATGTTAGTGCATTAGATGAATATCCAGATAAACTTGAGGTTCTTAAAGCTCATGGTGCATTTACTACTAGCATAATAAATAGTTTCAGAATGGCAGTAACATCTAGATGGGTTACTGAAATAAACAATAGATTGTTACACAAGTATGCAGATGAAATTCGAAAATGTAAAATGATTCATACTGCTGAAAAAGCTTTAGATTTAGATTTGGCAAATTGGCAAAAAATTAATGATCTTAGACATTCTCTTATGAAAGACACTTATTCTAAGACTAGCCTATTTACTAAAATAAAAGAGGCAACTAAAGCTGAAAACTACGAAGAACTTTCAGCATTGCAGATACAACTAGATGCACAAATTGAAGAGCTTAGGCTTTATTATTCTAACTATGAAAAGAATTTGTTAGATATTTAATTAAAGCAAAATATTTATATTCATGAATAAATCACCCCAATTGTAAAAATACTATTGGGGTGATTTTTTATTATAATTTTAACAAAAGGAGACTTTACATGAAAATAACTTGGCTAGGTCATTCATCCTTCCTTTTGGAAGATTCTAAAGGCAAGAAGCTTCTAACCGATCCATTTGATACTTCTGTAGGATATGAGGTATATAAAGGTAATCCAGATATTGTTACTATAAGCCATCAGCATTTTGATCATAATTATATTAGAGATCTAAAAGGTAATTGTAAAATCATTGATAAGGCTTGCATGTTCAATCTAGATGATATATTTATAAAAGGAATACCCTCCTATCATGACAAAAATAAAGGTGCAAAACGCGGTGATAACATAATATTTACTTTTAGAATGGATGGGTATGCCTTATGCCACTTAGGAGATTTAGGTCACTCTCTAACAAGCAATGATATTGAAGCTATTGGTGATGTAGATATATTATTTGTCCCAGTAGGTGGTAACTATACAATCGATGGAAAAGAAGCATCAGAGCTTACTAAAAAAATAAATCCCAAAATAGTTTTTCCAATGCACTATAAAACTTCAAAAGTTTCTCTTCCCTTAGATGGGGTAGAAGCATTTCTTATGTATATGAAAAACGCATCGAAAATAGATAGTAATACTTTAATAATTAATGATGAAATAAAAGAATCCCTATCTGTTAAAATATTAAATTATATTTAATAAATATTGACTTGAATGATTATATCTTTAAATAAGATAAACCGAGGTATAAATTAAAATATAACTCATTTGTATTATATTGGTAATAAAGTGATATAAATAACAAAAAAAATTTTTATTTTCAAAAAACTATTTAAAAATCATCTAAAGTGTAGTATTATAATAGATATGTTACAAATGTTACAAATTTTTTTATTCAGGAGGAAAGTTATATGAAAACAGGTACAGTTAAATGGTTTAATTCAGAAAAAGGGTTTGGTTTTTTATCAGTTGAAGGAGAAGAAGATGTATTCGTACATTTCTCAGCTATTCAAGGAGATGGATACAAATCTTTAGAAGAAGGACAACAAGTTCAATTTGAAATAACTACTGGCGCTAGAGGCCCTCAAGCTTCAAACGTTACTAGATTATAATTCACAATCTAATTAATCTATAATATAAATATTAATTATAGATAAGCCACCTATCACTTTGTGATGGGTGGTTTTTAGTTTATTTATGGTAATCGCACTAACTTGCTAGAATTTTGCAATATTCTATATAAATATTATTACTTTCATGAATATAATAATGCTCTTTGCTAAAACTAAAATAGAGCTAGTTTATTTTTTATGGAAGGATGTTTTTATAATGTTTGGTAAAATAATAGATATGAACAATACAGATGCTTTTATAAACCTTTCAGATGGGACTACAATTGATGTAAGCGTAGGTCGTTTACCTAAAAATTCAAAAACAGGAGATACAGTAGATTTAAATATTGGAAATTCTACTAATACTAATTTACTTAACAATAAAATGTTAGATTTCTTTTAATAATAAAGAGATGTATTATAAAAAATACATCTCTTTATTATTTGCCTGAATATTTTTATAATCAATTTATTTTTGGAATGTAGAGAATATAGATATTTGATATATTACTCTACCATATCAGCATCCATTCTAACGCAATAAAATACTAGTATAGCATTGGTGTGCTCCCCTTAATTAAAACCTTTCTATAAAACGATCTAACCATGCACAAGGCATGAGTAAGTTATCCTTTAAATGTTATTAGGTAGATTATAATACTTTAAAAAGTTTTAAATAAATTTACTATGTTAATCCACTTCAGTGAATTTTTAATGTCTCAACTATACTTTCAAATATAGCTTCATAAGTCTCTTTGAAGTTAACACTTCTTGTGAAAAATGAAAATCTATAAAACTTTCCTCCATCATCAATAAAATACTCATATGCCTTGTACCAATTATCACCAGTTGAATTTATTGAGTATTGAACTAAATATGTTTTTTTTCTATTTATAATAGAATTTTCTATTTTATAATCCTTAATTTCATTTTGCTCCTGAGATATATTTTTACTATTGTCTAAAAATGCTTTCAAGTCTCCTCTACCTTTCCAAACTTCTACAAACCCATGAATTATCGCATCCTCTGATTGAAAATCGTTGTGATATAAAATCTCATCGCCTGAAATTTTTTTTTCTTTTATTGTCCACCCCATAGGCAATTTATAATTAGCTCCTCCATTTAAAACCACATAATTATTAAGTAAATTAATATTATTCTCTACAAGAATGGTAGTTTTTAAATTGTTATCAAATTGTTTTGATATCCCCAAAAGTGTAATCATAAGTCCAAAAATTATCACTACAATTCCTAATTTCTTTCTGTTTATAAATATAACTTCCAATGTACCCCTCCACATATTAATATTAATATACTATATGACATATAGTAGAAAAATATTAAAAAAATTAGATGTTAGACTAATTTATATAGCCTCGCATCTAATTTTATATTTATTACTTTTTTATAGGGACAACAATTGTAGAGTTTTTGAAATCATAAAACATCAACCAATGTCCCATTTCATCATTATCTTTATCTGCAATCCAAGTTACAAAACCAGTTTTCCCTCCATAGGGTTGGTGAGCCTTAGCTCTGCTTCCAGGTATTCCATAAATAATATATTTCATTTCCCCACTTGAGTCACATTTATATCCTAACATAAAAGATTTATGGTTTCTAATGTATGGATAATAACAAATCATAGGATAATAGACTATAGTATATTTGTTATAATCGCGAAGGTTATACATATTCTCTAAATTATGCACAGGCACCTTATACCATTTGCACCATTTAATCTCCTTTGTAAAATCTGGTACCTCATCAAAATCTTTAGCTACTGCCTTGAAGAAATTCCCCGTATCACCTATAGGATATTTTTCTTTATACTTCTTATTTTCCTTATGATCACAATCATATTTTTTATCTTCCTTATCTTCCTTATGATGTTTTTTATTCTTATCTCTCACGTCAAAACCATCATCACTTTTATCCACTTGTATTTCTTCCTCTAACTGCTCTGTAGTTTCAACGCTTTCGGCTTTAACTCTTAGCCTAACATCCGAGTCTTCCTCGTCTGCCTTCTCCGTCTTTTCCAAAGGTTCAACGCTTTCAGCTTTAACCCTTTGCTTAGTATCTGCTTCTTTGTCCGCTTCCTCATTTACATCCTCTTGAGTTTCCAATAGTTCAACATTTTTAGCTTCAACTCTTTGCTTAGTATCTGTTTCTTTGACTACTTCCTCATTTACACCCTCTTTAGTTTCCAATAGTTCAGTATTTTTAGCTTCAACTCTTTGCTTAGTATCTGCTTCTTTCACTACTTCCTCATTTACATCCTCTTGATTAATTACATTCTCTTGCACATTTACCTGCTTAGCTAGGTCATTGCTTTTCAATTTAATTAATTCAATGTTTTGTTCATATTCATCAAATTCATTAACTTCATCCTCTGTTCTTGTTTCTTTTTTATCAATGTTGGAATCGGCTAATTTATAATTTTTCCAATCATTGGGTTTGTCAGTTGTTGAAAACCCACTCATTATTGAAATCACATTGGCATCTAAAAACTTTACAATTGCAGCTCCAATAATTTTTTCAGAAGATATAGCAGTATCTGCTATATTATCCATATCATATTCATAAGAAATATCTACCCTACCGTGATCGTCTATGTTCAACTTACCGACTTTTATGATCTTGTTTACATCTTTTTTACCACATATTAAAATCATGTGATAAGGTTGTTTTTCTTTCCTTAAATTCTGCACGTAGTATGAAATCTTACATTTACTGTTTTTCATTTCGAGCTTCGCATAACCCGACGGAGTTTTATCAGCGTCTAAAGAATAACCTTTTTCGTCTTCTTGCAATATAATAAAATATCTACTATAATTTTTTTTAGGTGTCACCTGCATTTACCTCCATATAAAACTTATTCATTATAATATATGAAGTATGTAATCAAAAATGAACAACATCTGAAAATTTATTTTATATTTCCTATTTCATCCGAAAGATTTGCGAACTCTTGCAGTGATAAAGTCTCGCCTCTCCTTTTAGGATCAATATTTGCTCTCTCAAAACATTTTAGTAACTCTTCTTTCCCAATGCCTATATCTTTAACGGAATTCCATAAAATTTTACGTCTCATATTAAAAGATTTCCTTACTATAGAAAAAAATAAGACTTCATCTTTCACCTTAACTTTGGGCTCCTTTAACCTATCCAACCTAATAACAATAGATTCTACCTTCGGCTGCGGCAAAAATGCTGACGCTGGAACTAAACGCAAAATTTTAGTGTCACAGTAATACTGAACCAATATCGAAAAGGCTCCATATGCCTTGCAATTTGGCTCTGAATCTATCCTCTGTGCAACTTCTTTTTGTATCATTATAGTTAAAGATTTAAAATTGTAACCCCCAGTAAGTAAGTTAACAATTATAGGAGTCGTTAAATAGTATGGTAGATTTGCAACTAATTTTACAGATTTCTCTTCTCCAATTAATTCATTAAAATCTACTTTTAAAGCATCCTTATGTATAAGCTCAAAATTACCAAATTCTTTAAGCTCATCCTCTAGTATCGGCAAAAGCGCTTCATCTAGTTCTATGGCGCATACCCTCTTAGCCCTCTTTAAGAGTTCTCTTGTTAACGTTCCTACTCCTGGACCTATTTCTATAATAAAGTCTTCTTCATTAACTTCTGCTCCATCTACAACATCATCCAGTACTGAGTCATCTATTAAAAAATTTTGGCCTAAACCCTTTTTAAACCTAAACCCATATTTTTTTACGACCTCACTAATCGTCAAATTCTCCATAGTTCATCTCCTTATTTATTTTTTCTACTGCTTTTATAAATTCTTCTTTTATAATGCCATAATTGTTTAATCTGGTTATAAATTGTGCGCAGTTACCGTATCCTATACCCAATTCATTTCCTAGCGCATCTCGCCTTTCCTTCGCATGACTATCAGCTGTTAACTTAAAAAATATCATATCTTGCACGTCAAACTCTTTTCTTTTCTCTTGGATTTCATATTTTGCAGCTTCTAGAGCTCTTATTATAGTCTCAGGTGACGCATTTTCAACACCTATATCTCCATCTTTAGTACCTTCCTTTTGAGATATGTATGCATGTTTTACATTGGCTACTCTTTTAGATATAATCTTTCTTATTTTTTCCCCAGCAAAATCTGGATCAGTAAAGATTATTACTCCCTTGCGCTTTTGAGCTTCTCTTATTTTATTAATTACTTTTTCGTTAATTCCAAATCCTCCAACAGAAATTAGCTCTGCATCTACTGCTCTTTTAACTGCTGTGATATCATCTCTTCCCTCTACCACTATAACTTCCTTAATCATCTTATCCTCCTACTTCTTCACTACGCACTAATAACACCTATTAAGTGATTATTTCCATATATGCTAAACTAATGTATCTTCTTTATTATATAATCATAAAAATTAAAAATATCACTTAGTATTTCTTTTTATTTCTGTGTCTATAATACCATTTTACTTATTAATAATGAACTATAAATCAAAAAAAAGGAGCCTATGCTCCTATTTCACAATATATATACTTACATTTCGAGCTCCCCAATTCCACATTTCATCACTGGAACTGAAATACAGATCTATATGATTACCCTTTATAGCTCCACCTATGTCGTCTGCAATTGCATACCCGTACCCTTCAATCCAAAGCTTTGTCCCTAATGGAATAACGTCAGGATCCACAGCTATAGTACTATAACCACTAGGGTTTCTAGTTGCCCTTTTGCCTGTGGACGTTATACCGAAGTCAGGATCATTTGCCCCTTTACCAGTGCAATTAACGTCAGCAGTATAAGCTGTTGCCCTAACATTCATTTTCTTAGTATAGTTGATATCGCCTCCACGTGACGGCGTATAAACATTCGCACTACCTAAGGCTATGATCTCTTTAACAGGCTTTGAATTAAGTTTTTCACTAACTAATTTTCTAGATACCTCTTTGCCATTCTCGAAGACAACATTCGAAGTTATAACCTTCTGACCTGTTTTCCCTTTTTGAATGACTTTTTTGACACCTTTCTTTAGTTCACCACTGCTCTTAGTTTCAGTTGCAAAGTCAATTGCTTTAGTTTCTTTGCGAGTCTCTGTGTTTACTCTTGTTATTAGTACTTCGAGCCCCGCTTTAAGTGGATCACTTTTTAATGGTGTTATCTTATCCTGATTACTTAATACAATTTTCTCTGCACTCAGCATATCTCCTACTGTGTTTTCAGCCGTTTGAATATCACGTTCTTTACCATCAACTGTTACTTTAACATTGACAGCTTTTTTTATATATATTTTATCTCCGTCTTTTACTTCACTGTCTAAACTTACTGTTATTTGGTCTTTTGCCCCTAATGCTATATTATTACTTTTTAGTATTTGGGTAACATTACTTTTTAAAGTTATAACTTTTATAGACTTACCATCAACAATAACAGATATTACCTTTTTCATATTAAATATAGTCACCGCAATGCATGTTAATACTAGCATTACTGCAAAAATTGTCTTTGGACCATTTGAAAAATAGTTCTTGAGCTTATTTTTCACGTTTATCATTATAGAAATTCCCCCTTAGTCAAGAGTACTTGGGTATTATACCTTGAAGCAAGAAATATGTCAAATTTCGAACCCACTACTCTTAGTTTTGACTGTTAGTGCATCATTGTACATACAATTTAGATTAATATGAAAATAAATTAACTTACCCAGTCTTAAGGGTAAACTGGTAAAAATGTTATCTACCTTTAAAATTATATGCCTGCCTTATAACTTTAATTACAGGCATTATAAAACAATTACCTAATCTGAACCATTCACCATCTTATATTATTTATTAATATTTAGTAATTTTTTAATATTTACTATGGTTGCATTTTCAATTTCCTTTATGGTTTTTCCCTTAATCTCAGATATTTTTTCTATTATGTACTCAATGTAATCTGACTGATTTCTTTTCCCTCTATGTGGCTCAGGGGCCATATACGGACAATCCGTTTCTACTAATATTCTGTCCATTGGTACTTCTCTTGCAACATCTGATGTTTTTTTAGCATTTTTAAAAGTTATAACCCCAGTAAATCCTATATAATACCCAAGCTTTAAGCACTCCCTTGCAAATTCAACACTTCCCGAGAAGCAATGAACAACGCCTATCACCTCAGGGAATTCTTTTAATATATCCAAGGTATCTTTATGAGCATCCCTGTCGTGGATAACCACCGGTAATTTAAGTTCGCGTGCAAGATCCATTTGAATTCTAAACGCTGCCTTTTGAATATCTTTATGTGGATTTTCGGCGTGATAATAATCCAGGCCTATTTCTCCTATGGCCCTAACTTTTGGATAATTCGCTAAACCCCTTAATTCGCAAATAGTTTCATCATTAACAATATCTGCATATTCAGGATGCACACCTACTGCTGAATATATAAAATTATATTTGCTTGATAATTCTACTGACATTCTAGCACCCTCAAGGGTTGAACCGCAGTTTAAAACGCCTATTACGCCTTTATCATTTAACCCTTGAATTACCTTCTCTCTATCTTCATTAAAAGCTTCATCATCATAATGTGCATGTGAATCAAATATCATAATATATACTGCATTAAACCTAATAACTCAGAAGATTTAATAACAGTTTTCACCACCTTTTCTATTAATTTATAAATTCTTAAATCTATACTAAATATATGTTTGATATTATATCACTAATATTAAACTATTTGCAAAATTTTAAAATAACCAAAATATTAAAAGAAGTAAAAGCCACTCTCCTAGAAAAGTGATTTTTACTTCTTAATACATATTGTACTAAAGTGAACCTAATATAGGAGATAATAACCCCATAATTGCTCCTAGCAGTGCCCCTAGCCAAGTTATAGCACTCAACTCTTTACTAGCGATTTCTAATATAATTTTTTCTCCAAATGCTACATCAAATCCATTAATTTTTTCTTCAACTATTTTAGATACATCTAGGACTTCAATAACGCCAGCAGCTTTATTTTCTATAAATTTATTGTATAACTCCCTAGCAATCCTCGACGTAGATTGAGATATTTTATCCCCATCATTTTTAAATATTGATTTCATCTCTATGCTTAACAATCTATTAATAATTACAGATATTATATCTGTAATTTTTGTTTTACAAGAATTGCTTTCAAGTATTGATTGTAAATTACCAGCTACGAGTTCTTCTATTGCATTTTTATATTCTATACCTGTTTTTTCGAGTAGCTGCCCAACTGATATATAATTATTAAAACTATCCTCAAACCTATTAAAAGTATCTCTAATAAGTTTTTCATCTACAACCTTTGTGGTAAACAATTTAATTAATGGCTCTAACGCATTGTCAATTCCTTCTTTAGGCAATTCTGAAATCACATTATTTATTGAATTTTTGAGAAGTTTATCTATTATATCATTGATAAGTAAAGCAATATCATTGTGATTTTCTGTATCATCTAAGTATTCATCTATGCCTACTACTACTTTTTCATAAATACTGTCTGCATTCATAAACATTGCTACCATGGGGCTTAATTTAGCACCTATTGTTTCCCCTACAATTTGTCTTAATTTCTTACTGTATTTTTCTTCTTTTAATAATTTTTTTATTTCCATAGCAATATTATATCTTTTCCCATAAACATATACTTTTAAATTGCTAGTTATCCCAGTGGGTATAATGTCATCGAAATTTCTATCTAAGATTACTAATTTAGCTATATTATCTTTTAATACCTTTTGTATTTTTTTATATAAGTCCTTTGAATCCTTGTATACAATAGCTTTATCTAAGACTTTGTTTTTTATTGAAATATATAATTCACTTTCACAAATTAATTGTGGCTTCGCCTCTAGTTTAAGCATTACTTGAGTATATGCATACTTAGCAATTCCTTTTTGAACAACTTCTTCATTTATGTAATCTATAAGTAAGTTAGATAAATTATTATTAGCTTTTTTTAAGATGCTACAATATTCGTCTCCTAATAAGTCTTTTAACACTTTTTCTACTGTAACCTCACTATCTTTCATAGTTTCAACCTTATTTTGAACCCAGGACTCCAATTGCTTATTCATATTATCACTACATAATGATTTAATAATCGTTTCCTTTGTTAAAATATGCTGCCCTACAGATTCACCTACATTTTTGGCAATTCTGGCCTTTTCCTTTGGAATAAGACCGGGAGTAAATGGTACTTTAAAATTAAAAATTCTAATCTCATTGTGCGGTCTAAATAACATTTTTATAGCCAACCAATTGGTTATATACCCGATAACAGCTCCAACTAAGGAACCTATAAAAAACTTCATAATTGTTTCCTCCTTATAATTCTTCTTAGTAGTCATAATAACTTATTATAAATCTATACTTATTAAAAATCTATAGTACTATATTATTTTAGCTAAGGCACGTTGAATGGAAAAAGCATGAAGTCTAGTTTGCTCGCACTTCATGCTTTTAACTATAAATTATCTTACTATGCTTCCAGTAGGCAATTCCCCTGGCACCGATATAGTAAATAACTTGCTATCATCCTGCG
>JGI24146J20443_1002336_pt1 | contig 10405 bp, 10 predicted proteins | sample BarGraIncub1131A_FD_20443 | JGI IMG/M metagenome (IMG submission 20443) | reverse complement strand
CGACGGCCAGAAGCCGCTACTTCGGTCCATATCCGAAGTCTGGACTGCTGAACCTTGGGCTTGATAGCCTGAGACATGCGTTTCCAGTTAGAACGTGTCATCGAAGAATCGATCCGGCGAAACCCACCAAACCTTGCCTTGACTTTGATCTAGGTCTCTGTCTGGCGCCGTGTGGGAACAGGTGCTCCCACGATGAGTATGCCCAGGTGGTTCAGAACCTGTCAGAATTCCTGAACGGCAAGATGCGCACGTTGCTGAGGCAGCTCGAGAACAGCATGGATCAGGCGTCTCGGTCGCAGCAGTACGAGCGGGCGGTACGCTACCGGAACTCCTATCTTGCGCTGAAGGGATTGTTTGAGCGGTACGCGGTGTTCGCGCCCCGGGCGCGAGACATGGATGTCTTCGCGTTTTATCAACAGGGGAATCTTGTTGCCGTTGTCCGGCAAGCGCTTCGCGAGGGACGGCTGATCGCTTCCACAGAATTCATCTATGACCTGAAAGGCAAGGAGGCTCTCGATGCAGTCATGCGGGCGGATCTCATCATCGATTTCTACGACCGGTTTCGTGTAGCTGCTCCGGCGCGGATAGCTGTCGACGCTGTGGGCGTCGAAGCGACAATTGTGCGCGAGCGGCTGCGGGAGGCTCTTGGGACCGTGATTTCCCTGGCGTCGCCACGTTCGGCAGAAACCTCGCGGCTCCTGCGCTTTGCAGCTGAGAACGCGGAACAGAAACTGATTGCGTCGATGCGGGCGAGTGACATCTCAGCGCAGTTGTCAGTTCTGAAGGCGGTATTGGACCTTAAACACGTGCCGGTGCGTATCGAGGGATACGACGTATCGAACATCTCAGGAAAGGACGCTACCGTTTCCATGGTCGTTTTTGTGGCCGGCAAACCGGCAAAAGATCAGTACAGGCTGTTCAACATGCGCTCCCTGGAAACGCCGAACGATCCGGCAATGCTGGCAGAGGCTCTTGCTCGGCGCTTTGCAAGATGGCGTGACATTGCTTTCGGTGATCCTGCGAATCTCCTGCTGATCGACGGCGGGCTTTCGCAACTGGGAGCCGTATGTGCTGTGCGCGACGATGCCGGTGTGGATGTGCCCGTTGTGGGCATCGCCAAGAAGGAAGAACTGCTGTACCGTGAAGGGATACCGGAACCGGTACGGCTGTCACACGATTCCGGCGCTTTGCTGTTGCTCATGGCGATTCGGGACGAAGCTCATCGCTTTGGCAAGCGGGAGTTTCACAAACGTCACGAACGTCCTCTGAAGCACCGCTGATTTCGAAAGGAGACCTTATGAACCTCATTATTCGTTTGTTGCTGAATGCTTCGGTTTTTCTGCTCGTCAGCCGGGTGGTCCCTGGATTCGACGTTGCCTCGCTATGGACGGCGTTGTGGGCGGCGCTCATCTTCGGGTTCGTGAACGCTCTCATTCGCCCGATTTTGCTCGCGATAAGCCTTCCACTGAGCATTCTGACTCTTGGGCTGTTCACACTCGTCATTGACGCGGCGGTCATGGCCCTGACGGCATGGCTGGTCCCGGGCTTTGACGTGAACGGTTTCCTGGCTGCGCTCATCGGGTGGGTGCTCGTCTCCTTCGGTAGTATGATTGTTTCATCCTTACTCGGAGACAACGGAGTGAAGCGGGCATGAGTCTACAGATGCTTGGGGACTTCCACGTCCATACCGTCTTCTCTGGACATGCGTTCTCCACGCTTCAGGAAGTAGTTGTTGCAGCACAGGAGCGTGACCTCAAGTATCTTGCCATCACGGACCATGGACCTGCGCGCCTGGACGGGCCCAGGTTGGACTACTTCAAGAATCTTAACAGACAGGACACTCTGCGTCACTTGCCCGGGATCCAGGTGCTCATAGGGGTCGAGGCGAACATCATTGATCTCTGGGGCGACCTGGACATGCCCGAGAAGTTGTTGCATGAGCTCGACATCGTCATTGCCGGGTTCCACAACTCCACAGGGTACGGCGGCTCGTCGGTTTCCGAGAACACGGAAGCCCTCGTCAAGGCTATCGACAAGAACCGGATAACAGTCGTAGCTCATATCGGTGACCCCCGTTTTCCATATCCGGTAGATCTCGAAGAGTCGATTGCGGCCGCAGCAGCAAAGGGAGTGCTCGTCGAGCTGAACCAGTCGGCGCTTCATACCTGGAAGGACGTAAACGTTGCTCACTACGAGCGCGTCCTGGAGCTCCTCGGCAAGTACCATGCCCCGATCCTGATGAGCTCGGATTCGCATATCTCGTACAGCGTAGGCATTGTGTCGGAGTGCGAGAGGCTTCTGGTTGCACACGGCATCGATCCAGTTTCTACCGTGAACTACTCGGAAGAACTGATTCAGAAGTACCTGGTCCCGCAGTCATGAGCGGCGAAGGCATCGCGCGAACGGCGGTCATTGTAAGCGTTCGGAGGATCGGCGAGATCGTCGATCCTGACCGCCCGGAAGAAACGCGGCAGCTGGCCGAAGGCCTCGGAGTGGAAGTGCTCGAGTCCAGGACCTATGTGCAGCGGATCCCTCAGCGTTTCCTGCTTGGCAAGGGGCAGGTCGAAGAGCTGCATGAGCTGCTGCAGGCCCTCAGGGCCGATCTCGTCATTTTCGACTCCGAGCTTACACCTTCGCAGTATCGTCATATGATCGACCATCTCGAAAGCTCAGTGATGGACCGAGCCAGACTCATCCTGGAGACATTCGCCTCTCAGGCTCACACGGCCGAAGCAAAGAAGCGCGTCCAGATTGCCGAGCGCCTCTTCGAGCTCACGCAGCTGCGGGCAATGAACGCAGGGTATGACCAGCAAGCAGGCTATATTGGCATGCGCGGGCCAGGCGAGACCTTGTTTCAGAAGCGCCGCAGAGCAAAGAGATCGGAGATCCACGATCTCCGTGAAGAGGTGAAGGAAGTCGATACGCGGTATGCCATCAAGGCGCACACTCGGCAGGAATCGGCGATTGCGAAGATAGCTGTAGTAGGATACACGAATGCCGGCAAGAGTACGCTGATTAATCTGCTGGCGGGGTCCGAGCTGCTGGCCGAGGACAGGCTCTTTGCCACACTCGACACGGCGGCAAGACCAGCTCACTTCGGACGCCAGTCCACTGTACTCCTCGATACCGTTGGCTTCATCCGGGACCTGCCGGAATCACTGATGGATTCGTTTCGTTCGACTCTCGAGGAAGCCCGTGATGCGGACCTCCTCCTGCACGTTGTCGATGCTGGCGTGCGAGACCTGCACGAGCGTATCCACGTAGTCGACACCGTTCTGACACGCATTGGCTGCGCCGACATTCCCCGGGTGCTCATCTTCAATAAGATCGATACCGTCGGTCAGGCCAGGCGGGAAGAGGTTCTCCACATCGGGACAGGGTTCATGATCTCCGCTACGACTCTTGACGGTGTCGATCGACTCAAAGACCATATTGCGGAAGTCCTGCTCCGCCGTGTTGTGCACGGGCGATACGTCATCCCGTTCACTGAGCCGGGAGCGCGAGCTGAACTCTATGCCGGCGCAGTTGTCCTGAATGAGAGACTCACTGCGCGGAGCTGGATCATCGAGGCAGCCGGCGCAGCCCCCGGAGCCCGCCTTCCTCAGCGTTTCCTGCGCAAGGATTGACCGCAGCCACCCAGCGTTTCGGTACCCACCATGTGAACGCCTGCGAGCCCCAACTCTATTGGCAACGGGGGGCTGCATTCATATAATACACTCTGCCGAACTGGAAACCGATGCATTGGGGTCGGCACGCAGCGGCGTAGAGACAAGGAGCTGGAGAAAGCGTGAATATACAGGACTTCGACTACGAGCTGCCACAGGGGCTGATCGCCCAGACGCCACTTGAACAGCGCGACCTTGCGCGTCTCATGGTCGTCGACCGGACGGTGGGAACGATCGAGCACCGACTGTTTCGTGACCTGCCCGCGTATCTGCACCCTCGGGACGTGATTGTCGTTAACGATACACGTGTCAATGAGGCGAGCTTCACCTGCCATAAGGATGCGACCGGCGCTACCATCGATGTGCTGTTGACGGCTCGGAAGTCGCCGACTCGCTTCATGGCGCTGGTGCGCCCTCTCAAGCGCCTGCACGTTGGGGAGACGTGTACTGTTACATCCGATGTGAGCCTGCGGCTGCTGGAGCGCAACGACGACGGTGACGCGGTGCTCGAGTTCTCCCGCGATCCATATGCCAGCGATGAGTTTCGGGCGAAGGCACGGGTACAGATTCCCCCGTATATTAAGCAGTTCCCTGACGATCCCGGGGCGTATCAGACAGTCTATGCGCGCGAGCCGGGCTCCGTTGCTGCCCCGACGGCTGGCCTGCATTTCACCCCTGAGTTGCTGGCAAGGATACGGGACCTCGGCATTGACATCCAGCACGTCACGCTTGACGTAGGACTCGGAACGTTCCAGCCGGTGCGTGTCGAGCGCGTCGAGGATCACCACATGCATGCCGAGCGGTTCACACTGCCTGAGGACACGGCGAAAGCCGTCAATGCAGCTCGCACAAACCACGCGATCGTGACTGCCATCGGCACGACGGTCGCCAGGACGCTCGAGTCGTGCATCAACCCGGACGGGACCGTGAGAGCAGACAGCGGAGAGACGGGCATCTTTATCTATCCTCCTCACGAGTTCCACGGATTCGACCATCTGGTCACGAACTTGCATCTTCCGAAATCGACCTTGCTGATGCTTGTCGGAGCATTCATGGGGATGGACCTGATGTGGACAGCGTACCGCGAGGCAATACGAGAGCAGTACCGCTTCTTCAGCTTCGGCGACGCCATGCTGATCCTCTAGGCAACTGATATGGTCATATTCAAAACGACCTGTCAGAGTTCCACGGGACGCGAACGCACGGGGATCCTGACGACTGCGCACGGCACCGTGAGAACGCCTGTTTTCATGCCTGTCGGCACACAGGCGACCGTCAAGGGGCTTACTCCAGAACAAGTGGCAGACATCGGGTTCGAGATCATCCTCTCGAACACTTACCACCTGTACCTTCAGCCAGGAGACGACATCGTGCGCGAAGCGGGCGGCCTCCATCGGTTCATGCACTGGGATCGGAGCATCCTGACCGACAGCGGTGGTTTCCAGGCAATGAGTCTATCTCGGATCAGTAAGAAAAGCGATGAAGGCATCGAGTTCCAGTCGTTCATTGACGGCTCGAGGCACATATTCACACCTGAGCGCGTGATCACCATAGAGAAGAACCTGGACTCCGACGTGGTCATGCCTCTGGACATCTGTACACAGTATCCCTCAGAGCGCGTCGCGGCGGAAAAAGACCTTACGCGGACTGTCTCCTGGTTCGGGCGAGCGAAGAAAGCAATGGGCGAGTCGCATCAACTGCTGTTTGGGATCACGCAGGGTGGCTTCTATAGCGACCTGAGAGAAGAGTCGACACAACGCATCATGGAGATGGAGCCGCAGGGGTTTGCCATAGGAGGCCTCAGCGTCGGCGAAGAGCGTCAATTGACCATGGACATGCTGGATCATAGCCTGCTTCATGCCCCCGACGATCGTCCAAGGTATTTCATGGGATTGGGCGACCCGATCGGAATTCTGGAGATCATCAGTCGAGGCGTGGACATGTTCGACTGCGTCCTGCCGACGCGGGTTGCACGAAACCAGATGGTGTTCACGCGAGATGGCGTCGTCAAGATCTCCAAGAAGCTCTATGAACGAGACTTCCGNCCTATTGACGATGACTGTTCATGCTACATGTGTCGCAACTACACCCGGGCATATCTTCGGCACCTGTTCAAGGCGAACGAGATGCTTGCGGGAACGCTTGCGAGCATTCACAACCTCCAGTTCCTTCAGACAATGATTGGCGAAATCCGAAATGCAATTGTGACTGGAACCTTTGCCGAATACAAAAGTGCGTTTATTGAGCGGTATACTTCATCGTCTGACAGGGCATGGTAAGCGTCTCGCAGCGCCCATTGCTGCATTGACACTGAGTCCTATTTGATGTACATTTGATGTGTTGTCGAAACGAGGAGGAACCACAATGCGGTCGAAAGTAGCAGCAAGTCTTATTCTTGTGATAATCGTGGCTATCGTCGCTGGTGTGATCAACTACCAGGGGCTGATTGCCAAGAACCCAAAGCTGGTCCCGAAGCTCGGGCTTGATCTCAGTGGTGGCGTTCGCATTGTGCTCGAAGCGCAGGACACAGCGGGTGTCAAGGCTACGAGCCAGGCTATCGATGCTGCCGTCAGGGTCATCGATAAGCGTGTGAATGCTTTGGGTGTCAGTGAAGCTATAGCTGTTCGCGAGGGTGCGAACTCGAAGCGTATCGTCGTCGAACTCCCCGGCTGGGAAGACCCCGAGCGTGCCAAAGAGATTATCGGTAAGACTGCACTTCTTGAGTTCAAGACGGAGGATGGCAAGGTCGTCGTCAGTGGCAAGAACCTGACAGACGCCAAGCTCGTGTTCAGTCAGGCGCAGGACAGTCTCGGCGAGCCGCAGATTGCCTTTACGCTGGATGCNCAGGGCAAGGCTGCGTTTGCGGCGGCTACTCAGGCGAATATCGGGAAGAAGATCACTATTTATCTGGACGGTAAGGTCTTGATGAGTCCCACGGTCGAGACGGCTATCACCGATGGCCAGGGTGTCATCAGTGGGGGATTCACCGCTGTACAGGCCAGCAACGACGCACTGTTGCTCAAGAGTGGATCACTTCCTGTCAAGCTGGTTGCGATCTCCGAAGAAGTCGTTGGACCTTCGCTCGGCAGTGCTTTTAAACGCAGCAGTGCGTTGGCGGCACTGATTGCCTTTGCCCTCGTCGTCATCTGGATGTTCATCATGTACCGGTATCTTGGTCTTGTTTCCGGCATTGCTCTCATCATCTATGCCGACATTCTCATGGCTGCGTATCTCGTGTTGCATGCAACACTCTCGCTGCCCGCGATCGGTGGTGCAATCCTTTCCATCGGTATGGCAGTGGATGCCAACTGTATTATCTTCGAGCGCATTCGTGAAGAACTTGCGATGAAAAAGACCGTCAAGGGCGCGATTGGTGCTGGCTTCACCCGTGCATTCCGCGCGGTATTTGACTCCAACCTGACCGTGCTCGTAGGCACCGCGTTCCTGTTCTACCTCGGTACCGGCACCGTGCGCGGATTTGCCGTGACACTTGCTCTCGGCGTTCTCGCCAGCATGTTCACGGCTGTGTTTGCCAGCCATACGCTGGTCGACCTCTTGCTCACTCCTGGCATTGTCAGGAACAGCAGGAAATTCCTCGGTTAGGCGGTGCAGTTATGACATTCAGAGAGAGAATTCTGACCTGGGACATCATTGGTAAGACACGTACGTGGTTCACTGTGTCATCTGTCATCATTGCCATTGGCCTCACTGCCATGATCGTCAATGTGTTCAGCTTCGGGTCGCCACTTAAGTTTGGCATTGACTTCATAGGCGGAACGGTGATCAACGCATCCTTCGAGAAAGCTCCTGATGAGGCAATTGTCCGCGACATACTTTCAGCCAACGGCTACCATAACGTCACGGTCCAACGGGCGGGTAAAAAGGGCATTACGATGAAGGTGGAGGCAAGTGAGATCGACCCGGCTGTCAGCGGGAAGATCATCAACGACATCGTGGCGAAGTATGGGGCTGTTGATGTGGGCACCAAGGAAATCACCTCCATCGCACCCGTCATCGGGCGAGATCTTCTACGTCGATCCAGTCTGGCATTGGGCCTTTCCCTGCTGTTTACCTTGCTCTATATCACGATTCGTTTCAAATTCTCATTCGGTCTTGCAACGATCCTGGGCATGGTGCACGACATTTTCGTTGCCCTCGGCATCCTGGCCATTTTCCGGGTTCCCCTCAATGCACCCTTTGTTGGCGCGTTCCTTGCGATTATCACGTACTCGGTGCAGGATGGTGTCGTGGTCATGGACCGCATCCGCGAGAAGTTGCGGTATCGGACGAAAGAGCCTTTCGATAAGCTCGCAAACGCAGCAGTCACCGAGACGTGGATGCGTTCATTCAACACGTCCTTCACGACATTTCTTGCGGTGCTGGTGCTATTTATTATGGGCGGAGCTCCAATTCGCGACTTCTCGACAACGCTGTTGGTGGGTATCATCTCTGGAACCTACTCGTCTATCTACATTTCTACGCCTCTGCTGGTGCGGTGGGTACAGGGCAGAGAGAAGAAAGCGGCTCTGCAGAAGGCATGATGCTTCCAGGGCTCCCAGTTGACGACGGACAATGCAGGGAGGCAACATGAACCTGAGAGATTTCATACGCGACATTCCAGATTTCCCGCAGAAGGGGATCATGTTCAGAGATCTTACGCCACTCATGGGCGACCCCGACGCGTTCGAGTTTGCGGTCAACGAGCTGGCTAAGCAGTTCAGAACGGACCGAATCGACAAGATCGTCGGGGTGGAAGCAAGGGGTTTCATCATTGGTGCTGCACTGGCCTATGCCCTGCATGTCGGTTTTGTGCCGGCTCGCAAGCCGGGGAAGCTTCCCTACAAATCGGTTCGGAAGGAATATGAGCTCGAGTACGGTGTGTCGATCCTTGAGATGCATGAGGATGCCATCAAGCCCGGCGAACGCGTGCTCATCGTCGACGACCTGCTAGCGACGGGTGGCACTATCAGCGCTACTGCCGACCTCGTCCAGTCATTGGGCGGCGACATCATCGCCTATGCGTTTCTGGTGACTCTGAAGGACCTCGGCGGAGCCAGCAAGCTGAGTGGTGGAAGGGTTGTCTCGCTCCTTGACCTTTGAAGCTTGACACTGAGTTTGACGTTGACAAGGAGTTTGAGACTCTCATAACGACGCTTGGAGGCTGGTTCTCCGCAGAGGAGGTCGGCCTCGTTGAACGAGCGTTTGTGTTTGCGCGCCAGAAGCATGGGGATCAGAAACGTGCTTCTGGCGCTCCCTATATGCTCCACCCGGTCAAAGTCGCTCTGGTGCTGGCCGATTATCGTCTGGATGCTGAGACCTACGCCGCCTGCCTGTTACATGATGTCCTTGAGGATACTAAGACGACGGGCAAGGAGCTGGAGGAGGGGTTCGGCCCCAAGGTCGCATCCTTGGTAGAGGGGGTCACCAAGCTTCACGGGCTGAACTATCTGTCCCGCGAGGAGAACAACCTCGAGAACGTCCGCAAGATCCTCCTCGCCATGGCTGCAGATCTGCGGGTGGTCCTGATCAAGCTTGCCGACCGACTGCACAATATGCGGACGCTGCAGTACCTAAGTGAGGACAAGCAACAGCGTATTGCTCAGGAGACCATGGAGATCTACGTTCCTCTCGCGCACCGGCTTGGAATCTATGAGCTCAAGTGGGAGATGGAGGACCTCGCATTCCGCTACCTGAACCCCGATGAGTACCGGAGACTGGCTGGACTTGTTGCTGCAAAGCGGGTTGAACGGGAAGCGTTTGTAAAGGAAACGATCGACCAGATCGACCATTTTCCTGGAAGAGAAGGATATCCACGCTCAAGTCTCGGGCCGGCCAAAGAATCTATACAGCATCTACCGCAAGATGGTCCAGCAGGGCAAGACATTCGACGAGATCTACGACCTCACTGCGGTGCGGATTCTTGTCAACACGATCCCTGAGTGCTACCTCGTTCTGGGCTATGTGCACGAAGCATTTACTGTCGTTCCCGGTCGGGTGAAGGACTACATCGCTCTTCCGAAGCCGAATGGCTACCAATCGCTGCACACGACCGTGATGGGTTCGAACGGAGAACCGTTGGAGATCCAGATCCGGACCAAGCGGATGCATGAAGTCGATGAGATGGGCGTGGCTGCCCACTGGAAGTACAAGGAAGGCAAGGCAGCCGACCTGGTCGATTCGGAGCGGTTCGCGTGGCTGCGCCAGATGGTAGACTGGCAGAAAGATGTCCGCAGTACTGGAGAGTTCGTGGAGCGAGTCAAGGTAGACGTGTTTACGGACGAGGTCCTCGTCTTCACGCCGAAAGGGGACGTCATCAATCTGCCGGTTGGCTCCACCCCCGTGGATTTTGCCTATCACATCCATACGGACGTAGGCAACAACTTGGTTGGAGCCAAAGTCAACGATCGCATCGTGCCGATCGATACGGAGCTGGTGACTGGAGACCGCGTGCAGGTCATCACCTCGCGGAATTCCGGAGGGCCGAAGTCAGACTGGCTGAAGTTTGTCAAGGCGGCCTCAACAAAGGGGCATATCCGGGCATATCTGCGGAAGAAGGAACTGGAGCGTTCAACCTCCGAGAGGCCCGATGTGGAGGAGCGCCCGCGCACGGTCGTGACGCGCCCGGCGCTGTCGTACCGGCGGGCTGCGGCAGACAGTGGATTCCGCATCGTCGTTCGAGGTGACGCGACGCTCCCAATTGTCATGGCTGCATGTTGCAGTCCTTCATATCCTGATGAGAT
>JGI24146J20443_1002335_pt1 | contig 10414 bp, 11 predicted proteins | sample BarGraIncub1131A_FD_20443 | JGI IMG/M metagenome (IMG submission 20443) | reverse complement strand
GGCTTGCAAAAGTAGAACTTATTTTTTCAATTCGCAACCCCTGACCCTGTTTTTTTTGACTTTACAAGGTTTTCTTTGCAATCTACCTGGAATGCTATGGTCTTGAGTCCGTTCGAATGTGCCAGCTTTTCATTTGAACACTTGTGTATTTTGGAGATTATACCGATATTTGCACCGCCTTTTTCAAAAAAGCGAAATAAACGATAATCAATATATTACACAATAAAACATGGCTAATACATCTGACATTAAGAACGGAATGTGCCTCGACATCGATGGCCAATATTATTTCATTACTGAATTTTTACATGTAAAACCTGGAAAAGGTGCAGCATTCGTCCGTACAAAGATGAAAAACGTAGTTACCGGCCGTACGTTGGATCGCACGTTCAATGCAGGTGTTAAAATTGAAGAAGTCCGGATTGAACGCAGACCTTATCAATACCTCTACAAAGATGATATGGGTTGTAATTTCATGAACAATGAAACTTTTGAACAGATTTCCATCAACGAAGCTTGTATCAATGGTATCCAATTTATGAAAGAGGGCGATATTTTGGAAGTAGTTACCCATGTTGAATCAGAAACAGTTTTGTATGCTGATATGCCTACTCATGTTATTTTGGAAGTAACTTATACTGAGCCGGGGTTGAGAGGCGATACGGCTACGAATACGTTGAAGCCGGCCACGGTGGAGACTGGGGCTACGGTGAGGGTGCCGTTGTTCATTGAGGTTGGTGAAAAGATCAAAGTGGATACGCGCGATGGCTCATACGCCGAACGCGTCAGGTAATTTTTCTTAATGAGCGCGCATTACTGCGTTGCGGAGCGTTCGTCAATCCTCACGTACGAAAAGTACGCTCCGGTGTGACTCGCACTTCGCGCCTTGTACTGCATCACTCATTAAAAAAAATTGCGTGGGGTTGTTGCCTTAAGAAAGATAAGAAAGAAGAGTGGACTTGGGTTTGCTCTTTTTTTTGGTTAATCATATTGCTTTTTTGTTTGTTTTATGTTATTTTATTGTATGTTTGTGGGCGATATTTTTAAGTGGTAACAAATATAGGATAGATTATGAAAGGGAAGGCATCAAGGGTTCGGGATTGTGCGGTGGGGGCTGATCTGGAAATGAGGTTTAGTATTAAGGATTGGGCAGTGGAGGACAGGCCGAGGGAAAAGATGATCAGGAGTGGAGCTGAGGCACTCAGCAATGCGGAATTGCTGGCCATATTGCTTGGTTCGGGATCTCAGCAGGAAAGTGCGTTGGACTTGGCAAAAAGGGTGCTGAATGATGCGGGGAACAATCTGAACGAACTGGGTAAGACAAGCATCAACACGTTATGTACCAAGTTCCATGGGATAGGTCCGGTCAAGGCGGTAACAATTACTGCTGCACTGGAACTAGGAAAACGTCGCCGGTCTTCAGAAGCGGTTAAAAAACCCCAGATCAGTAACAGCAAGGATATATATGAACATTTTCATGCCCGTCTGATCGATCTCTCGCACGAAGAATGCTGGCTTTTGTTGATGAACAACCAGCATAGAATTATTGATACCTTGCGTATCAGTCATGGAGGCGTTTCAGAAACAACGGTAGATCCAAAGATTGTTATGAAATTTGCTCTTGAGAAGTTAGCGTCCGCCATCGTACTTTGCCACAACCACCCTTCGGGTAATCCCTACCCCAGTTCCTGCGACGACAAGATAACCAACAAACTCAAGATGGCCTGCGCAAATATGGACATTCAGCTGACTGATCACCTTATATTCAGTGAAAATGGCTATTACAGTTACGCGGATGAAGGAAAGCTATAAGGTTTGTTCCTTTAGGAAAATCATGTACCTTTGCTGAAAATCAACGGCAATGGAAAATCCATTTTTACAAAAAGAAGAAGATATCGTACGCATGCTTAAAACGGTGTACGATCCTGAAATTCCAATCAATATTTATGATTTGGGAATGATTTATAAAATTGAAGTGCCAACAGAGGATGAGGTACTCATTGACATGACATTTACTGCTCCGAATTGCCCGGCTGCAGATTTTATACTGGAGGATGTACGGATGAAAGTAGAATCGGTTGAAGGCGTAAAAAACGTGACAGTCAATGTCGTTTTTGATCCGGCCTGGGATAAAGACATGATGTCGGAAGAAGCCAAATTGGAACTGGGTTTTTTATAACATACCTACTGAATGAAAACATATTTTGCAACAGACGCACATCTGGGCTCTTTAGCCTTCAAGGATAAATTTGAGAACGAAAAGAAACTGGTGCGATGGATGGACAGCATCAAAGCGGATTGTGAAGCCCTCTATTTTTTGGGTGACATGATTGATTTCTGGTTTGAACACAAATTGGTCGTACCAAAAGGATACGCTCGTTTTTTCGGGAAAATCGCTGAATTCTCAGACGCAGGTATACCTGTTTACTGGTTTGCGGGCAATCACGATGTCTGGCTCTTTGATTATGTCCAGAAAGAACTTGGAGTGACTGTTTACACCGGGCCTGTTGAAAAGATCATTCATGGTAAGAAGTTTTACATGGCACATGGGGACGGTCTTGGCGATCCGGATCCTATGTTCAGAATACTAAGGCTTTTGTTTCATAGCCACTTTTGCCAAAAAATGTTTGCAGCCCTACACCCCAGAAACAGCATTGGTTTGGGATTGGCTTGGGCAAAATCCAGTAGGTTGAAGCGACAAGCTTTTCCCGAAAAATATCTTGGTGAAGACAAAGAATATTTGATACAATTCTCAAAAAAACTGGCAAAAGAGAACGGAGAGAATGCTGCAGATTTTTACTTGTACGGGCACAGACATATTCTGGTGGATTTGATGATTTCTCAAAAAAGCCGGGTCATTATACTAGGTGACTGGATTAAACTCTTCTCATTCGGAACCTTTGACGAAAATGGATTTCAGGTTCATCTCTTTGAAGAAGAAGATGTATAAAAAAATAGCTCATTACAAGTCCTGAAAAAAGCTGCCGACAAATGCCGGCAGCTTTTTTATATTTCATCGAATACCTTATCTATACAGTATTTCCAACGTATCCGTTGCTATCATAAATTCTTCTTCCGTAGGGATAACCATTACAGTCACCTTAGAGTCAGGTGTTGATATGATCATTTCCTGAGATTGCATACCCGTATTTTTAGTTTCATCAATTTTGATTCCCATAAATTCCAGATTTTTACACACGGCCGTACGTGTTGACCATTGATTTTCACCAACGCCACCTGTAAATATCAGGATATCAAAACCACCCAAAACAGCTGCATACGAACCTACATATTTATGGATGCGATAATTAAACATATCCATTGCCAGAATGGCACGCTCATTGCCCGTAGCACAAGCTGCCAACACTTCACGCATATCAGAAGATACACCCGAAACGCCTAAAACGCCACTTCTCTTATTAAGCAAATCGCTTATTTTCTGAGCACTAAGATGTTCTTTCTGGGAAATAAAAGTCAGTACTCCGGCATCTATTTCACCTGAACGCGTACCCATTAAAAGTCCGTCAACAGGTGTCATACCCATGGATGTATCAATAGAATGGCCATATTGAATAGCAGTAATGGATGCTCCGTTGCCAATATGGGCTGAAATAATCTTCATTTCCTCATAAGGTTTGCCCAGTAAATCACATGCCCTCTTGGAAACATACCGATGACTGGTTCCATGAAAACCATAACGACGAATACCATATTTCTCGTAATAGGAATAAGGCAATCCATAGATGTACGCCTTAGGAGGCATAGATTGATGAAAAGCTGTGTCAAAGACTGCAATCTGAGGAATACCAGGCATGATCTTTTCTACAGCCTCGATTCCAATCAAATTGGATGGATTATGCAATGGAGCAAGATCGAAACAGTCTTTTATCTGATCAATGACGGCTTGGTCAATTCGCACACTTGCATTGAATTTTTCACCACCGTGTACGACACGATGCCCAACTGCGTCAATTTCTTTCAAAGATTTCAAACAGCCGTTATCCTTACTGGTCAGAACATCGAGAATAAACTCAACGCCAATCTGGTGTTCGGGTATATCTTTGTTAATTATTACTTTTTGATCGTCTTGTGTGGTGAGTTTTAAAAAAGAGCCCTTCAACCCAATTTTCTCAATTTCACCTTGTGCCAATACTTCTTTGGCGGCCATATCAAACAGCTTGTATTTGATGGAGGAGCTTCCGCAGTTTAATACTAAAATTTTCATATATAATTTTCTTTTTTATCAGCAAGCAAAATCAACAATTCTGTTTTTATTTAACAAACAAACTCCTAAAAAGTTATTTCTTGATTCCAATAGATTGATTGGAGGTGATAATGATCATTTTGTAGACATCATCCACCGAACAACCACGCGAAAGATCATTGATTGGAGCAGCGATACCTTGAAGAACTGGCCCGATAGCTTCTGCGTCAGCCAGACGTTGCACCAGTTTATAGGCAATATTTCCGGCTTCAAGTGAAGGGAATATCAAAACATTGGCTTTTCCAGCAACCTGACTTCCCGGAGCCTTAAGTGCGGCAACAGATTCGATCAATGCAGCATCTGCCTGCAATTCTCCGTCAATATGCAAAGTGGGTTCCATTTCTTTTGCCAGACGTGTAGCTTCAACAACTTTGTCAACCGCTTCATTTTTCGCACTTCCTTTGGTTGAAAAGCTCAACATGGCAACACGGGGTTCAAAGCCGGCAAGGTTTCTGGCTGTTGCTGCAGTAGAAACTGCTATTTGCGCCAGTTCAGGAGCTGTAGGATTTGGGTTGACGGCACAATCGGCAAAAAGCATCAGACCATTTTCCCCATAAGCTTTATCCTTCAAAAACATCAGGAATACACCGGATACAACACTGATTCCCGGTAAAGTTTTTACAATCTGAAAAGCAGGACGCAGAACATCTCCGGTAGCATTTCGTGCACCGCCAACTTCACCGTCAGCATCTCCGTTCTTAATCATCAGACAAGCCAGATACAATGGATCTTCAACCAAAGCAGAGGCTTTTTCAATAGTCATCCCCTTATTTTTACGCAATTCAACAAACAAATTGGTATAGATTTCTTTCTTGGTATGATTCTTTGGATCAACAATTTCAGCTTTTTTGATGTTTGCCAGTCCGTTTTCAGTAGCCAGAATGTTGATTTCTTCGGGATTGCCAATTAAAATAATCGTAGCTGCATGATCAGCTAAAATACGGTCAGCAGCCTTCAGGGTACGAATTTCAGTACCTTCGGGTAAAACAATACGCTGAAGATTTGCTTGAGCGTTTGAAAGCATTTTTTGTAGAATATCCATAAAAAGTTTATTTGATTTCTTTTTTGCAACCAAAGATACGCCTTTTTGCAATATAGAGATAGCAAAATGGGTATTATTTCAAAAAAAATTACAGCGTTTTCACAGTCAGCAACCGTTCCAAATCTTCAATGGTCAGTTTTTGTTGAATTTCGCCCATATAGGCCAAACTGATTTTTCCTGTTTCTTCCGATACAACAATGGCCTTAGCATCTGTCGTTTGGGTAATTCCCAAAGCAGCCCGATGTCTAAGCCCCATTTCCTTGGGAAGATTGTCATCGTGAGCCACGGGTAAAATACAGGCTGCAGCCTTAATCCGATAATTACTGATGATAACAGCCCCATCGTGCAACGGGCTGTTCTTGAAAAAAATATTTTGAATAAGCTGTCCGCTGATTATCGCATCCAGTTTTTCACCTGAATGTACATAGTCATCGAGATACGTCGAATTTTCCAACACAATTAAAGCACCGGTTTTCTTTTTGGATAACTCCTGACAAGCCAGTACAATTTGCATAATCCAAGCTTCCGAGCCATCTTTAGCCACCTTTTTCTGGGAAAAGAAGTGTGTAATAATCTGCCACCTTCTGCGTGAACCCAGCATAACCAAAAAACGCCTGATCTCATTTTGGAAAAGAACAATCAAAGCGATTGCACCTACACTGACCACTTTATCCATAATGGCGCCCAACAAACGCATTTCAAAAACGTATGAAACCAAAATCCACAAGGCAACAAAAGACAGCACACCGGTAAAAATGGAAAGTGCACCTGAACTCTTCATCAACTTGAAGGTGCCATACAAAAGCAAAGCAACTAAAATAATATCAATTATATCACGAATATTTGGCATTATTGGCATAGTCCGGCGGTTTTACAAATTTGTACTAATTTTACGCATTCAACTGCTTCCTTCACATCATGCACCCTTAAAATATGAGCACCTCCCATCAAAGCCAACGTGTGAAGTACACTGGTGCCATTCAAACAATTCTCAGGTGAAGTCTCCAACGGTTTATAAATCATTGATTTTCTGGATATCCCAACCAAAATGGGCAAGTCAAACAATTCAAATTCATTGATACGTCGCATCAGTTCATAATTATTTTCAATCGTCTTTCCAAAACCGAAACCAGGATCCAGAATAATGTCATTGACGCCCAATGTACGCAAATTATTTACCCGCTTTGTCAAATATTGACAAACATCAGTCATCAGATTTTCATACTGAGGATTGTTTTGCATTACCGTGGGATTTGCACCCTGCATGTGCATTAAAATATAAGGAACCTGCAAACGAGCTATCGTTTTAAACATTTCGGGATCCATATCTCCGCCCGAAATATCATTGATCATATCCACTCCATATTCTTTAACTACAACCTCGGCCACTTTTGAACGAAAGGTATCAACAGATACCGGCATTTCAGGCCAACGTTTACGTATCAGATGCAGAGCCAAACGTAAGCGGACCAATTCTTCCTGCTCTGAAACCAATTCAATACCGGGTCTGGTCGAGCATGCTCCGACATCCAGTATGTCAGCTCCTTCATCAATAAGTTTTTCCACTCTGTACAGAATGCCCTCTTCAGACATATACCGACTGCTTGAAAAGAAAGAATCAGGGGTAACATTAAGAATTCCCATCACTTTTGGAACACTTAAATCCATGAGTCGACCATGTAGGTTTATTGAATAGGATTTCCCCGAAAATTGCATAATCTGACAGTAATTTTAAAAAAGGCTTGACCAGGTAGGCTTTACGCGCAAATGTACATAAAAATAAAAATGATTAAAGCGTTTTAATTGATATTTTTGGTCGTTCAAAAATTTGTACATCTACTCTTCTGCGCATTTGTACATTATTATGTATTTTTGTTGAAAAAAGAACGGTTTCCAACAACGAATCCTCTAAATCTGCTGAAAAATGTTGACAATAGAATCTTTGTATGCACTCTACCTTGCGAACCCTGTTGTAACGACAGATAGCCGTAACTGTCCTGAAAAATCAATATTCATTGCCTTAAAAGGGGATAATTTCAATGGCAATAGTTTTGCCGGTCAAGTACTTGAGTTGGGTTGCAGTTATGCCGTAGTTGACGAACCCGATGCAGTTACAGATGAACGGATTCTTTTGGTGGAAAGTTGTCTGAAAACACTTCAGGATTTAGCAGCTTACCATCGGCGTCAATGCAATATTCCGGTAATAGGCATTACGGGAACAAACGGCAAGACCACCACCAAAGAATTGATGGCTTCCATTTTAGGCAAAAAATACAACGTTTTGTACACACAGGGAAACTTGAATAACCACATAGGAGTGCCATTGACTTTGCTGCGATTGAATTCAAAACACGATATGGCTGTTATTGAAATGGGCGCCAATCATCCTGGAGAAATCAAGGAACTGGTTGAAATAGTCGATCCCGATTTTGGCTTGATCACCAATGTCGGAAAAGCCCATCTGGAAGGTTTCGGCTCTTTCGAAGGGGTCATCAAAACAAAAGGTGAACTATACGATTATCTGAGAGCAAAAGGTGGGAAGATTTTCATCAACATGGAGAATCCCTTTTTGAAAAGCATAGCTAAAGGCCTTGAACATATTATATACGCTACAAGTCCGGGATATGAATTGTGGGGAGAAACACTCTCCTGCTCACCCTTTCTGAAACTTCGCTGGTTTACCGATTACAGCAAGAACAGCCAGGAGGCACAAACCAACCTGATTGGTTCCTACAATTTGGAAAATGCTTTGGCCGCAATTTGTGTAGGCAGAGAATTCCAGGTAAGCAACGAAGATATTTGCCTGGCACTGGAAGAATATATTCCAAGCAACAACCGTTCTCAGCTCAAAAAAACCGAACAAAATACCCTTATCATTGACGCCTACAATGCCAACCCTACGAGCATGGCCGCTGCCCTTAAAAATTTCCAACAGTATGAGGCACCGCGAAAAGCAGTTATATTGGGTAGCATGAAAGAACTTGGGACTCAAAGCGATGAAGAGCACAAAAGACTGGCTTTCAATATAGCCGAAAGCAACTTTGACCGGGTATTTCTGATTGGTTCGGAATTTCATCAGACCAACAGCGACTACCCGATATTTGACACGGTGGACATTTTTACGGATTACCTGAAAGAACAGCCACTGCAAGGTTATACCATCCTGATTAAAGGATCAAGAGGTAATCAGTTGGAGTCGGTTGTACCCTTTTTATAGCGCATAAAAAAACCTGCCAGGATTTGAACCAGACAGGTTTTTTTAGTATAAGAAGAATTCCTGCTTATTTGATAATTACTTTTTTGCTGGTAACACCGTTGATTTGTACCATGTACATACCTTGTGCCAAGCCGTTGGTAGCAATAGTCAACTGACCATCTGCAGTTTCTGCGCTAACAGTTTTAACAGTTTGGCCAAGAGCATTAACAATAGCAATTTTTACTTTGCCGTTTGACAAAGAAGACAATTTGATAGAGCCTTCGTTGGTAGCAACACTAATATCTGAAGATTTAGCAGTCTTTACTGCATCAGGAACGCCAGGACTATAAGTCAATGTTGGCCAAGTTTCCAAATTACTAGCTTGTGGATAAAGCTCTACATCGCCACCTCCAGGCATGAAATAATAGGTTCCTTCTACAATGTTACTGGTTGGTTTAATGCAATACTCAATTTCTGAATATTGCTTTGTAGGAACAACAAATGGTTGAGCGGAAGAAACAAAGATACCTGGTGAAAATGTACCCTGGTAATCCCCAGCATTTACGCTATTATATGCAATATCACGGGTTTCAACAGGTGTTCCATCAGTTACAAATGCGCTGCTTGCCCAATCAAAAAAGGCATCAGGCGCAAGGTTAATCAATATTGCATTGTTACCCTGGATATTTGATACAGGAAGAGGTGCTGTGAAATAGGTCAAACCAGTTGTTGTTTTATCACCATCAATCATGTTGTCAAAACGGACTCTCAATCTGATAACTCCATCAGTTGTAACTGTAATAGGTGTTACATCTGCTGCTGCAGCAAATGTTGCAGTGGCAGCATCGCCATCATCATTGACCCAAGCCCAACCTGTGGGTTGCATAGAAGTTGCAGCAAATGTAGGTAAAGAAAGAGCGACAACTGCCAAAATAAGTAAAGTTCTTTTTTTCATACTTTTTAGATTAAATTGATTAATAAAACGATTTTGCTCCGGTTTAAAAAAAAGTCGGTATGCCTTTTGATTAAAGAGTAATTTCATGCCGCTGCATGTTAACCTTTTCTTTCATTCTAACTTTAGTTTCGCCGATTAACAAAATCGATTTTTCAACTAAAACAAGTGCATAAATGTAAACATTATTTTATAAAAAAAAATAGCAACCCACTAATAAAATTGACTAAAGAACAAAGCGAAAAAAAAAAGCACAATCGGAATTAATTCCTATAATTGCAAAAGCCTTTAAAGAACACCCTAAAATGGTACTCATTACATGGCCATTTTATCTGGTATCTTTGAAATACTTCACCATTATTTTTATTATATATATTTTTTTTTATCTATTATCTTTCTATATTATTATATATAAATAACATTATTACTACATTTTAATCGAATAAACAGTAAAAACGGCCTATATAGACGAATTAAATTTCAATTTTGACCTGTTTTTGACCAATAAAACCTGCCAGGTTTGGCACCTGGCAGATTCAGTATGTGTGAAGAGCAAAAATACCCTCTTATTTGATGATCAATCAGTTACATTCCAAAACCAACCGAATTCAAATATTCGTAAATTCCACTTGCAAAACCAACAACCATCAGTCCAATTACGCAAAGCACAAGCGAAATCTTCATATAACCATCGCTCTTGAATGTTTCGATGGGGGTTTCGTTGGGACTGATAAACATAGCCTTTACGATGATTAAGTAATAGTACAAGGATATAATGGTATTCAGCAACGCTAACAAAAGTAACAAATACTGACCTTCTGCAGCGGCAGCGGCAAACACGAAAAATTTGCTGAAGAAACCTGCCAAAGGAGGAATACCTCCCAGGGAGAAAAGAGCAAGCATCATAACGAGCGCCAGATTTGGATTGGATTTGTACAAACCATTGTAATCCTGAATATT
>JGI24146J20443_1002331_pt1 | contig 10421 bp, 10 predicted proteins | sample BarGraIncub1131A_FD_20443 | JGI IMG/M metagenome (IMG submission 20443) | reverse complement strand
TCTTGTTCTCAATGTCTTTCTGTACAAGCCAATCCGCAAGGTTCTCGCGGATCGCCGTCAGGTAATCGACTCGGCTCGTGAGAAGACTGTATCGGTTGATGTGGAAGTCGCGAGCAAGATGGCTCAGTATGAAGCACGTTTGCATGCGGCTAAAGCTGAAGCGGGCACTCGCCGCGCTGAAGCTCTGAAGCTTGCTCAAGCCGAGGAGACAGCTGTCCTTGAGAAAGCCCGCAAACAGGCTTCCGAGTCGCTGGCTTCAATTCGGGACAGGGTTGCCAAAGAAGCAGGCGAAGCGCGTGAGCTGCTGAAAAAGCAGGCCGAGATTCTGTCCGGTGATATCTTCGAAAAAATCCTCGGGAGGAGCCTGTAGTTATGAATATGGTAACCGATCGCTCCAAAAAAATACTCGTCACGCTGGCATACATTGCTGCAATCGTTGCGTTGGCTTCTGTCTGTTTTGCTTCTGAAGGCGGCGAGGGTGCTCAACACGTCGATCATGCTGCTGCACAGATGAAGGACTTTGGTTGGCGCGTGCTCAACTTTGCCGTTCTGGTCGGTATAATTGTCTGGGCGCTCAAAAAAGCCGATGTTAAGGGCTCGCTGGCTGCCCGTCAGGCAGGCATCGAGAAGAGCCTCAAGGATGCAGAAGACGCTCGTGACGCAGCCGAAGCAAAGTTGCGTGAGTACGGCGTCAAGCTTGATCAGGCGTCGAAAGAAATTGATGAGCTTCACGCTGCAATTGTTCGTGAAGGTGAGCAGGAAAAAAGCCGTATTATTGCAGAGGCTAACATCGCCGCTGAAAAAATAGTTGCCCAGGCCGCATTATCCGCCGAGCAGGAAACTGTGAAGGCCCGCAACGAGCTGCGTGCCGAAGCGGCCAAGCTTGCAGTGGAGATCGCGACCGGCAAGCTGATCGGTGCTGTCCAGAAGAACGACCACGACCGATTTGTCGGCGAATATCTTGACAAGGTGGTACAGATCCAGTGATCAATAACGCGATTGCGAGACGATACGCCAAGGCGCTTGTACAGCTTGGCTCGGAGGGTGGCCTTATTGACCGCTTCCGTGATGAGTTGTCGGTAGTTAACAGCCTCTTTAGAGACAACAGTGAATTGCGAGCCGCTTTTTCAGATCCGGCTCTTACTCTGGAGCAAAAAAAGAACATCATGAAGGAGCTGGTTGCAAAGACCGCCTGCTCGGAACTGGTGGGAAATTTTCTGCTGTTGCTTGTGGATAAGAACCGCGTCGCCTTCCTGGGGCAGATAGTTCAGACCTATGAAAAACTGGCCGATGAATTCTCCGGTGTGATCCGTCCGGTTATCACAACAGCTTTTCCTCTGGACGATAGTCAGCTTGTTGCTATTCAGAGCGCCCTGGAGAAAAAGACCGGCAAGAAGGTTGTGCCGCAGATGATTGTTGATCGCTCCCTGCTTGGTGGTGTGATTACTCAGATTGGTGATATCGCATACGATAACAGTATCAAGACTCAGCTTAAACAGATTAAAGATATATTACAGAAGGGGTAGGAGCATCCATGGAAATCAGAGCCGAAGAGATCAGCGAGATAATCAAAAAACAGATCAAAGAGTATGGCAAAGAAGTTGAGGTGTCGGAGACCGGCACAATCATCTCCATCGGCGACGGTATTGCCCGTATTCACGGCCTGGCTGGCGCCATGGCCGGTGAGCTGCTTGAGTTCCCCGGCGGTGTAACCGGTATGGTTCTCAACCTGGAAGAAGATAACGTCGGCGCTGCCATTCTCGGAGAGTTCTCCGAGATCAAAGAAGGCGACACCGTCAAACGCACCGGCCGTATTACCGAAGTACCGGTAGGCGATGCATTGATCGGCCGTGTTGTCAACGCTATTGGTCAGCCGATCGATGGTAAAGGCGCCATCAACACCAGCAGCTTCAGCAAGGTTGAGATCAAGGCCCCCGGAATTGTTGACCGTAAATCGGTTCATCAGCCGATGGCAACAGGCCTCAAGGCTATTGACTCGATGGTTCCAATCGGCCGTGGCCAGCGCGAGCTGATCATCGGCGACCGCCAGACCGGCAAGACTGCTGTTGCTATCGATACGATCATCAACCAGAAGGGCGGCGATGTTGTCTGTATCTATGTCGCCATCGGCCAGAAACGTTCCACTGTTGCCCAGGTTGTTTCCAAGCTGACCGAACACGGCGCGATGGATTATACCATTGTTGTTGCTGCGACCGCTTCCGAGTCCGCTCCGCTTCAGTTCATCGCACCCTATACCGGTGTCACAATGGGCGAGTTCTTCCGCGACAATGGCAAGCACGCCCTGATCATCTATGACGACCTTTCCAAACAGGCCGTTGCCTATCGTCAGCTGTCCCTGCTTCTCCGCCGTCCGCCAGGACGTGAAGCATATCCGGGCGACGTTTTCTATCTCCACAGCCGTCTGCTGGAGCGTGCCTGCAAGCTCTCCGACGAGCGTGGCGCCGGTTCTTTGACCGCACTGCCTATTATCGAAACCCAGGCTGGCGACGTGTCGGCGTACATTCCGACCAATGTTATCTCCATCACCGATGGCCAGATTTATCTGGAGTCCGACCTGTTCTTCTCCGGCGTTCGTCCGGCGATCAACGTCGGCCTCTCGGTTTCCCGCGTTGGTGGTTCTGCCCAGACTAAATCCATGAAACAGGTTGCCGGTACACTGCGCCTTGACCTGGCTCAGTACCGTGAGATGGCCGCGTTCGCCCAGTTCGGTTCCGATCTGGACAGGGCAACTCAGATGCAGCTGGAGCGTGGTGTGCGTCTTGTTGAAATTCTCAAGCAGCCGCAGTACCGTCCGATCCCTAACGAGAAACAGGTTCTGATTATCTTTGCAGCCAACAACGGCTTCCTGGATGAGTATCCGGTTTCTGCGCTGAAAAAGTATGAAACCGAGCTGTATTCATTCTTCGATAACCGTCAGCCTGAACTGCTCGCCGAATTGCGCGACAAGAAAGCGATTGATGACGATATGAAGGGCAGAATTATTGCGGCTATGGGGCAGTTAAAGAAGGAATTTACCGAGTAAACAAGGACGGTTTGAGATATGGCAAGCCTTAAAAGCATTAAAAAACGGATCGTATCCGTAAAAAATACTCGCCAGATCACCAAAGCCATGAAAATGGTTTCGGCCGCAAAGCTGCGCCGTGCCCAGGAAAATGTTGTGGCTGCCCGCCCGTATGCCAAAAAGCTGGGTGAAGTGCTGCAAAGTCTGGCCACGAGCCTTGAGGGTGATCTTCACCCGCTGCTCGAAAAGCGTGAGGCCAAAAAACTGCTTCTGATTGTGCTTACATCGGACCGCGGACTGTGCGGTGGTTTTAATACCAACTTGTGCAAAGCCGCTGACCGTTTTATCAAGGAAAAGTCCGGTTCATACGAGCAGATCAGCATCATGACTGTTGGGCGCAAAGGGTATGAGTTCCTTAAAAGCCGTTATACGGTGTATAAGAACTTCTCCAATGTTCTTGCGAAACCTAATTATCAGACCGCTGCCATGCTGTCTCAGGAAGTAATCGAAGGTTTTGTGGCAGGCGAGTACGATCAGGTTGAACTTCTCTATAACTCGTTCCGTACGGTCATGACCCAGGACATCACCTTTCAGCAGTTACTCCCTGTAGAGCCGGAAAACGAAGGCGTTGCAGATGAAACTCCGGTAGACTTTATCTATGAGCCGTCTGTTGGTGAACTGCTGGCGGAGATATTGCCTAAAAATATTGAGGTGCAGATCTTTAAATCCATGCTGGAAACGGTGGCCGGTGAACATGGTGCCCGTATGACTGCAATGGACAGTGCCTCGAAGAACGCCAACGAAATGATCGGCAAGTTGACGCTTCAGTACAACCGGGCGCGTCAGGCTGCCATTACCACGGAGCTGATGGAAATCATCTCCGGCTCTGAATCGATTAAAGGCTAATAAACGCCCCGATAAACGGGGTACGTGCGTTAACGAAATAATTTTATATTTAAAAAAGCATAAAATGATTTCTAACTTACTAAACGTAACACTATATGAGGCCGCACGGCCGCAGGAGGACACCGTTCCATGAGTCAGAATACAGGTAAAATTACGCAGGTCATCGGCGCTGTTATCGACGTCGAATTTGAACCCGGCAAGCTGCCGGAGATCTACCACGCACTGCGCGTGACTAATCCGTCTATCGATGACCGCGAGAACAACCTTGTGCTTGAAGTTGCCCAGCACCTGGGCGAGAACTCGGTCCGTACCATCGCCATGGACTCGACTGATGGTCTCAAGCGTGGTCAGGTTGTTATCGATACCGGCAAACAGATCTGCGCACCTGTAGGGGCCAAAACTCTTGGCCGCATCATGAACGTCATCGGTGANCCGGTTGACGAAATGGGTCCGATCGGTAATGAAAAAGAGTACGCTATNCATCGTGAGGCGCCTTCTTTTGAAAGCCAGTCAACCAAGGTAGAAGCGTTCACNACCGGCATCAAGGTTGTTGACCTGCTTGCACCGTATGCCCGTGGCGGCAAGATCGGCCTGTTCGGCGGCGCCGGGGTTGGTAAGACTGTTTTGATTATGGAGCTGATTAACAATATTGCCCGTCAGCATGGCGGCTATTCAGTTTTCGCCGGTGTTGGCGAGCGTACCCGTGAAGGGAACGACCTCTGGATGGAAATGAAGGAAACAGGCGTTCTGGAAAAAACCGCCCTGGTGTACGGCCAGATGAACGAGCCTCCAGGAGCCCGCGCCCGTGTTGCTCTGACTGCCCTCTCTGTTGCTGAATACTTCCGTGACGAAGAAGGTCTGGACGTTCTGCTCTTCATTGATAACATCTTCCGTTTTACCCAGGCAGGTTCCGAAGTTTCGGCTCTCCTTGGCCGTATTCCTTCCGCCGTTGGGTACCAGCCTACGCTGGCTACTGAAATGGGTGAGCTTCAAGAGCGTATTACCTCCACGAACAAGGGTTCCATTACCTCTGTTCAGGCTATTTACGTTCCTGCCGATGACTTGACCGACCCGGCTCCGGCTACCGCCTTTGCCCACTTGGATGCAACTACGGTTCTCTCCCGTCAGATCGCCGAGCTCGGCATCTACCCGGCCGTTGACCCGCTTGACTCTACATCCCGTATTCTTGATCCACAGGTAATCGGTGAGGAACACTACGCTGTTGCCCGTTCGGTTCAGTACGTTCTTCAGAAGTACAAGGATCTTCAGGATATCATTGCAATTCTCGGTATGGACGAACTCTCCGAGGAGGACAAGCTGGTTGTTGCCCGCGCCCGTAAGATTCAACGCTTCCTGTCCCAGCCGTTCTTCGTAGCCGAGGCTTTCACCGGTTCTCCCGGCAAGTACGTTGAGCTGAAGGATACCATCAAAGGCTTCCAGGAAATCGTGGCCGGTAAGCACGACAGTCTACCCGAGCAGGCCTTCTATATGGTCGGTTCGATTGAAGAAGCCATCGAAAAAGCTGCCAAACTGGCTGCGGTATAAATTAAACATGTAGGGGCAGGGCTGTCCTGCCCGCTTTCTACAAGGAATGATATATGGCAGAAAAGATGAAGCTGGAAATTGTCACTCCCTACAAAAAGGTTGTAGACACCGAGGTTGACGAAGTTACTGCAACCGGTAAGCTGGGCGAATTCGGTGTTCTGCCGGGTCATGCCCCCTTTCTGACATCACTCAAGATTGGGGAGCTTGTCTACAAGAACAACGGCGTCGTTGAGCATATGTCGCTCAACTGGGGCTATTTTGAGGTACTTGCAGACAAGATCATTGTGCTGGTAGAGACCGCAGAGCTTGCAGAAGAAATCGATGTAGAACGGGCCAAGGCCGCACTCGGTCGTGCTGAAGAGGCGCTCAAAAAACTGACCTCCGAGGATAAGCAGTTCAAAGTGTATGAAGCCGCTCTGGAACGTGCGATTATCCGCATGCAGGTTGCCGGTAAAAGCGTCCGCAAATAATACGTCTAAAATAATAACGACACATTCAAGAGCGGCAGCGATGCCGCTCTTTTTGTTTATGTGGAAATTGACGTGCGACTTTGTTACAACTAGCACGGTATATATTTCTTTTTATGGAGAGTAGCTATGCCCCTATCTAATGAATTGAAACGCGTTCGTTGTTACGAGATCTTTTCTCAGTCAACCGGTATTGAGATCAGCGCGGCGATCAAGACTGGTGAGGAGCATGGGCAGATTGTTGAGCGGAGCGGTAGGATACACCTCCGATTCTTTAAGCTGACACCGAAGACGAAGCCGGATGATGTTACGCAGATCCGCTTTATCTGCGAGCCCGATGAGGCCTTTGGTCTGTCGCTCATGATACGCCAGGTGGCGAGCTCTTCAGTGCCGTGCAAGGAAAAACTGAATCCGCACAAGTTCTCTGCCGGGGAACTGTGTGAAGAAACAGTGACGACGCTTTCCGTTGAAAAGTGGGAACGGGGCGGCAAGAGCGGTTTCGCATTGACCGTGGGGCGCGGCAAGGATTTTATCAGCGTACCGGCGCCACTCGCCAAATTTATCTTTGCAGGGGAGTTTCTCCGGGCCCTTTCGACAGAACAGTGCTGGGTGGAGCGGGCCGCAAAGAAAACGCCAACATCGATTACTTACTGAGAATGTCCCGGCCAAAACGGTACAACACATTTTCCGCTGAACTGAAACAGGTATTCGGGTGCAAGGTGCAGCGCATATCGGTTGATGCGGCTTTCAGTTGCCCGAACAGGGACGGTGCGCTGGACACGGAAGGATGCATATTCTGTGGGGGGCACGGCTCCGGCTCGCTCGGCATCCGTCGTGATCTTGATATTTCAGGCCAACTGGAAGACGGTAAAGAGGTCATGCGCCGTAAGTACCGGGCGTCACAATTTATAGCTTACTTCCAGGCATATTCAAATACGTACGCACCGCTCGATCGTTTACGGGAGCTGTACTCCGAAGCTCTCGCGGTTTCGGACGTGGCGGGACTGATTATCGCAACCCGTCCTGATTGTCTGGCGGATGATGTTCTTGACTATCTGCAGGAACTTTCCCGCAAAACCTATTTCTGGTTGGAACTGGGCATGGAGTCCATGTACGATCGCAGTCTGGAACTGATGAACCGCCGCCATAACCACAACTGTACAGTTGATGCCGTGCGGCGAGCCAAGTCTCGAGGGGTGAGGGTTTGTATCCACCTCATTCTGGGCTTTCCGGGTGAAACNCCGGACGAGATGCTTGCTATGGCGGATGAACTGAATCGTCTCGGTGTGGACGGCGTCAAGTTGCACCTGCTTCATGTCATGAAGGGGACACGGTTGGCGGAGATGTACGGGCGGGGTGAGGTGGCGATTATGGGTAGAGACGACTATGCCGGGCTGGTATGTGATTTCCTGGAACGTCTGGATCCGCGCATCCTGATCCATCGTTTGACCGGCGACGGCGGGTACCACAATCTGGTAGCGCCAGTATGGTCATTGAAGAAATTCGAAATACTCAACCTGATCGATGCCGAGATGGAACGGCGCGGGACAAAGCAGGGGGTTAGATTTTCCCCGTAACAATCAGCACCAGAAACATGAAGTAGAATACCCCTCCGACCAGCAGCGTTCCGGGCGTCAGATGCTTTTTAATACGGATCTGCAGATATGCCAGGCCGACTGAGGCGAATGTCAGACCCACGGTCAAAAGTGCCGCACTGTTGAGCTGCCAATCAGTCATCATGATACCGATGGCGGTGATGATTGATCCCTGAAAAACCATGGCACCGGTGACATTGCCGATCGCCAGTGTGTCCTTCCCCTTGCCAATCCAGATTACGCTGTTGAATTTCTCCGGCAGTTCGGTTGCTATCGGGGCGATGATCATGGCCAGAATGAAGGGCGATATGCCCAACTGTACGGAGAGGATCTGCACCTTTTCCACAAATATGTAGGAACCCCACACGATGAGTAACAGTGCGCTCAAAACCTGGGTGGCGATTATCACCATCTGCGGATCATGGGATTTGGGGGCGAAGTAGCACGGGTCGAGGTCGGACTCTTCAATTGCATGACATGAGTCATTCTCGCAGCGGAGTGTTTTCAGCACATACCCGCCGTAGGTCAGAAAGAGCGCCATGGCGATGAATGTTTTGACCACCGGGTGCCCACCAAGAAATGAAGCGGTGATCGCCACGGCGTACAATACCATAAAATATTCCATGTCACGGCGCATGACAACCGTATCAACGCGCATGATCGGATAGTCGTCGCGCTTTTTGCGATGGAAGATCACCGCCAGACCGCTGATAAAGAAAGCCAATGTCCCCAGCATGAAGGGGGCCCCGATAATGGCTCCCACACCTATCTTGTGGCCAGCCTCCGGTGTGCCGAACATGATGGCCACAATCGGCACCAGGGTTTCCGGCAGCGCGGTACCGATCGCAGCAAAGATACTTCCCACCGCACCATCCGAAAGGTTCATCTTTTTACCGAACCACTCCAGACCGTTGGTAAAAACCGTCGCTCCAAGCAGGATGATTCCCAGAGCGACAAGTAATAACATCCAGTTCATCATGATTACATCTCCACTCGTGTAACAACGCCCTGCAGTTTCGCCGCGGGAAGCTTATTGAATTGCACGAAATTGGGGGTCAGTTTCTTGATGCTGGAGAAGATTTTCCAAGCCGGATTTCCGGTAGCAATATCCTCAATGCCGTAGAAAATGACCTTCTCAACAATGCCGTTGTCCTTGAGCAGTTGTTCTATATCAAGCATAACCATGTAACCTGTCGTTATCTCAAAGGCATCCAGTCCGGTTCCAAGGGAAGGTGTAAGGACGCTTTCAAGACCGTACGGTTCATCAGAACGAATGATAGATATCAGGACATTCCGTTCGTAGATGATATTAGAGCGTATGGTGCAGTGTACCAGATACGGCGGAATCGTGTTCCACTCCTTGACAAAAAACAGGCCGGTGCCGGAGATATGCCCTTTTTTGTAGATCTGCTCATAGCTGACCAGGTAGGTTTCCATGTCGAGCGGTCTGAGCGCTTTGTACAGTGCCCGCTGCCCTTTAGTCCAGATCAAAATAGCGGTGAGTGGTATGGATGCGAGAATTAGTGACCAGTAGCCACCGTGCGGCAGTTTGTACAGGTTTGAAATCAGGAAGGCGGCATCGACGATGGTGACGAGCAGGGCAATGGGTACTTTCCACTTCTTTGTGGTGCGGGAAAAAATCATAACCATCATGATGCCGGTAATGGTCATGGTCCCGGTAACGGCGAGACCGTAGGCTGCGGCAAGGTTTTCGGACTTCTGGAAGATCAGCATGATCATGATCACCAGAGCAAGAAGAATCCAGTTGACCGCCCCGATATAGATTTGTGATTTTAATTGATGGGAGGTGTAATCAACCTTTAAGAGTGGCAGAATACGGGTCGTAATCCCTTGATACACTATGGAGAAAACACCACTGATAAGCGCCTGTGAAGCGATGACAGTGGCCATAATCGTCAGAATCAGAAAGGGAATATAAAGCATGGCCGATTGCGATTGTACCATGCCGAAAAGGATGTTTTTTGCATCCGGATGGTTGAGGATGAAAGCACCTTGCCCCAGATAGTTTATCACCAGAGCAACAAAGACCAGATACCAGGCACGTTTGACAGGTTTGCGCCCAAGGTGGCCCATGTCTGCATAGAGTGCCTCACCGCCGGTCGCACAGAGGATTACTTCGGAGAGCACGAAGAACCCGGCCATGCCGTTTTTAACCAGAAAACCGATGGCATAATGGGGGCTGATGGCTGCAAGAATTCCTGGAAAAGAGAACAGGGCGATGATGCCGGATATCGTCAGAGCGGCAAACCAGACAACCATGATCGGCCCGAAAGCCTTTGCTACCTTATCGGTCCCCTTGAACTGAAAAACAAAGAGGAAAACGGCAATGATAGCGGCGATCAGGATCAACATTGATTGGCTGAGCCCGCTTAATGCCGGGATCAGGAGGGCACCTTCAACGGCCGAGAGTATACTGATGGCGGGAGTAATGACGCCGTCTCCCAGCAGTAACGCAACACCAAGATAGGAGAGGAAGGTTATGAACACCATCTGCCGTCCCGGTTTGATCATACGCACCAGAATCTCGCGGAGGACAATGGTGCCACCTTCGCCTTTACGGGAGAGGCTCATGGCGAGCAGCGCATACTCAATATTGACCAGAATCATCAGGGTCCAGACAATCAACGAGATGATCCCGAAGACATTCTCTACGGTCGGTTTGGTCAGGGCGATTATAACTGTGAGGGTGTAAATAGGGCTGGTGCCGATGTCGCCGAAAACAAGGCCCATTGATTTGATGATGCCGCCCCAGAAGGAGTCGGTCTCGCCATGTTTCATATGTATGCGCCTCCAAAGATTAAAGAGACGTTTATACACCGGCACGCTAATGTTCTCAATCACTTTCTATGATGGCAGTTTGAGGCG
>JGI24146J20443_1002325_pt1 | contig 10450 bp, 8 predicted proteins | sample BarGraIncub1131A_FD_20443 | JGI IMG/M metagenome (IMG submission 20443) | reverse complement strand
ACGGGCCCCGACGAGAGCATGGACCTGGCGCTGTGTCTCAGCGCGCTCCCGCTGCCGGCGGGCCGCCGCGTGGCGGTCATGACGCTCGGTGGAGGATGGGGTGTGCTGGCGGCGGACGAGGTGGCCCGCAACGACCTCGAGCTGGCTACGCTGGAGCCTCGCGTCCTCGCCGAGCTGGACGAGCTTCTGCCTGGCTACTGGTGCCGCAGCAACCCCGTCGACCTGGTGGCGGCCATCGGCCCGGACCTCGCGAGCCACGCGCTGACGGTGCTCGTCGAGAGTGAGTCGGTGGACGCCGTGGTCGTGCTGGGCATCCTCCGCAGCCCGTCCACCGGCTGGACCTCGGACGATCCCGCGTCCGCCGGCGCACCGGGCGGGCCCGGCCGCGGCAACTTCAACCCCGCCGAGGTCGCCTTCCTGGAGCGCGTGACCGAGCTCATGGCGAGCACGGGCAAGCCGATCATCAACGTCCCACTGCGCCCGCTCGAGGCTGCGACGTTCCCTGGTGACGCGCGACACGATCCGGTCATCCTGTACTCGCCGGTCGCCGCCGTGCGCGCCCTCGCCGCCATGGCCTGGTATCGGGAGTACGTCGCCGCCCATGCGGGGCGCATCGCACGGTGAGGCGAGGGTCGCCTCCTCGGGCATGCGGTCCGTGTGCCGTCCAAGCGTACCGCGAGGTCGCGCGGGGACGGAGGTCGTGTGGTTCAATAGCCGCGTGCGCACCGCGCTCCGCGCGGCACACGGGCGATTAACTCAGCGGTAGAGTGCCTCCTTTACACGGAGGAAGTCGGGGGTTCGAATCCCTCATCGCCCACCAAAGAAACCGCAGGTGAAGCCGGGTGTTCGTGCCCGGCTTCACGCATGTCGGGTGTCGGAAACCGACAAACGCACCGACAAATGGTGTCGGTGTTCGGTCGCTTCCGGTTGTTCTCGGGCGCCTTCTGCTTGTTTGGTCGAGGCGTTGTCGGGGTCAGTGGGGCATCTCTGATGGCGCTGGATGCGGTCCGGTGTCGCCCGACGGACTGCGAGAGCCGGGTCCGAGTGCCGTCCAGTAGGCGGATCGAGCAGGCAGGACGGTTTCGGGAAGGTAGACTCGAGTTGGATTAGCGAACTGTCTAGGGGGGCGTCAATGGACGACCAGACTGCGATCCGCACCGAGGGGCTGACCAAGTACTACGGAAAGGTGCACGCTCTTGAGGACCTGAGCCTCGAGATCTCGGTCGGCGAGGTGTTTGGCTTCCTCGGCCCCAACGGCGCCGGCAAGACCACGATGATCCGCACGATGATGGACGAGATCCGGCCCACGAAGGGTCGGGCCTCCATCCTCGGCATGGACACCCACGAGAAGTCCGTCGAGATTCGTCGGCACATCGGCTACCTGCCCGGAGACCTCGCCCTGTACCCAAACCTCACGGGCAAGGACATACTCACGTACTTCGCGAATCTTCGTCGCGGCGTGGACTGGTCGTACGTCGAGGCCCTGAGAGCGCGGCTGGACGTGGACCTCTCCCAGAAGGTGGGCAATCTCTCGTCGGGCAACCGGCAGAAAGTCGGCCTGATCCAAGCGTTCATGAGCAAGCCGAAGGCCCTCATCATGGACGAGCCGAGCAGCGGGCTCGACCCGCTCATCCAACGCGAGCTCCAGAAGATGATGCGCGAAGCGGCCGATGAGGGATGCACGGTCTTCCTCTCGAGCCATACGCTTTCCGAGGTGCAACGCGTCGCCGACAGGGTGGGGATCATCCGCCACGGCCATCTCATCACCGTCGAGGCCGTCTCGACGCTCCGGTCCAAGGCCATGCGGCGTGTCGAACTCGAGCTTAACGCCACGGCAGATCCCAGAGTGTTCGAGGCCGTGCCGGGCGTGAGCGACGTGGACGTCGAGAACCACAGGGTCAGCATGTCCTTCGGTGGCGACATGGGCGCGCTGCTCAAGGCCGCCTCCGAGCACTATGCCGTCATCGACATCAGCAGCCAGGAGGCCGACCTCGAGGAGATCTTCCTCACGTACTACCGCGACGAGAAGGTGACCGCCTGATGCTGGGGAGTGTGTTCGCGAAGACGATCCGCGACCGCTGGCTCGGATGGGTCATCGCGGTCGCCAGCCTAGCCGCGCTGCTCCTCATCGCGATGGCTGCCTACCGGACGGTCGACCTCGGCATATACACGTCGATGCCTCGAGTCTATCGCGCGCTGCTGAACATCCCGGGCAAGGCTGACGTCGGGAGCCTGGCCATCAGCGTGCTCATCACGACGTACGGCGCGATGACGATGGCCGCTATGGCGCTCTCGATGGGCGGTGCTTCCATCGCGGGCGAGGAGCGAGCGGGCACTATCGGCCTTCTGCTCGCCAATCCGAAGAGCCGGATCCACGTGCTCCTCTCAAAGGCGGCGTCGCTGGTGGTGCTCACGGCGCTCGGCGTACTCGCGCTGTGGGGAAGCATCCTGCTCGCCTCGAATGTCTTGAGCGTCTCGATCGAGGGCATGCACCCGGGCGCACTCATGCTGCATCTGCTCGCAAGCTCGCTCTTCTATGGCTCTCTTGCGATGGCGATCGGCGCATCGACGGGCAACCGCGGGGCGGCGGCAGGAACCGCTGTCAGCTTGATGGTCGTCTCCTTCGTCGCGGTCGGCCTGCTGCCCCTGTTCGACTGGGGCAAGAACGTCGTCAAGGCGTTCCCCTGGTACTACTTCAATGGAAGCAATCCGCTGATCAACGGGGTCCAGTGGTGGCACGTCGCGGCGCTGCTCGGCGCGTCGGTCGTGTTCGTCGGTGCGGCCGTTGTCGGAGTGCAGCGACGTGACCTGAAGGGCCAGTCGGTAGGCGTGACGTTGTTCGATCGGCTCCGCGCGAATCCCACCATGGAGAAGTACATCGGCAAGATCATCGGCTCCGCCCGAGTCTCGAGCATCTGGGTGAAGACCGCCTCGGACTACCAGGGTCTGCTGATCATCGTCGCCTACTACGCGATCCTCGTGCAGGTCATTCTGGGACCGCTCTATTCGGCGATGCCGAAGGCGGCCCTGCAGGCGATCGCGAAGCTGCCTCAGGGTCTGGTCGCGCTGCTCGGCGGCGGCGACATCAGCACAGCGCAAGGCTTCTTCCAGATCGAGACATTCGGTCTGATGGGTCCGATCCTCGTCATGGTCGTCACGGTCGCCATCGGCGCGAGCGGACTGGCCGGCGAGGAGTCGCGCCGGACGATGGGGCTGCTACTCGCCAACCCCGTCAGCCGCGCTAGGGTCCTGGCCGAGAAGTCCTGGACGATGATCGTGTACGCGTTCCTCGTCGGCTTGGTGACGTTCGCCGGAGTCGCGCTCGGGTCCGTTCTCGGGGGACTCGGGATCAGCGCGTGGAACATCGCCGCCACGTGCGTGCTCCAGTCGCTTATCGGCCTTGCATTCGGAGCGTTCGCGCTCGCGCTCAGCGCGGGCACCGGAAACAGGAAGGTCGCCATCTACGGCGCGATCGGCGCCGGCATCGCCTTTCATCTCCTCAACGCGTTCGGGATGCGGAACGACACGCTGGCTGCCTGGGCCAAGTTGTCGCCCTTCTACTACTACCTGGGCAGCGACCCGCTCAGCAACGGGATGAACTGGGGTCACGCGGCCGTGCTCGCAGCGATAAGCGTCGTGCTGATCGGCGCAGCATTCCCGCTGTTCCAGCGACGGGACATACACCAGCGGGGGTAGCCGGGCGACAGCTCGAAGACCAGCATCGTCGTCATGGGCACGAAGCTCCGGTACATGGGTGGGTCGATCACGTCGCGCCGCCCAACAAGCGGATCGTTAGTGTCACTCTGCGCTCGTGGGGTGCCTGACTTTGAGTCAGGTAGCCTCGGTCCCGACGACGGAGTGACCCGAATCGCTTCTGTCACCCCTTGCGGGGTTGACCTTCCGCTGTTTCGTCCTCCGCCGCCGGGAACCGAGGGGTCGCCGACGTGACCTGATAGGAGCCTGGCCAATAGGCCCCGACTAAGGCGTGTCCGCCGGCGGTCCCCACCATCGGATAGGGCCGACGGAAGGGACAGGCATGATCGTAATCGGGATCGATCCGCACATGAAGACCCACACTGCGGTGGCGCTCGATGCAGCCACGGGTCGCACACTCGCCGAGCGGACGGTGACCTGCTCCGACGCCGGACACGACGAACTGCTCACGTGGGCACGCGCACTTCCCGGCGATCGCTACTTCGCCATCGAGGATTGTCGCCATGTCTCCGGGCGCCTCGAACGGCACCTGCTCCCGCGAGGAGAGGGCGTGGTGCGGGTGCCGCCCAAGATGATGGCGGGAGCCAGGCACTCCGCCCGCTCGTGGGGCAAGTCCGACCCGATCGACGCCGAGTGCGTGGCCAGGGCAGCTTTGCGGGAGCCGAGCCTTCCCGAGGCGTCACTGACCGGTCCCGAGCATGACGTCCGGCTGCTCGCCGACCACCGCGACACCCTCGTCTACGAGCGCAGACGCATCCAGAAGCGCCTGCGCTGGAACTGTCACGACCTCGAGATCAGCCTCGTACTGCCACCCCGGGTGCTCGACCGCTACGTGTGGCTGGAGCGACTCGAGAACGCCCTGCAGGCGCTGCCCGAAAGCGTCCGCCGCCGCATCGCGCTCGACCAGCTGGTGAGATGCCGGGAGCTGACGAAAGAGATCCGCTCACTGGAGCGAGAGATCGCGGCCCGGATGCAGCAGCTCGCCCCGGAGCTGCTTCAGATCCCGGGATGTTCGGCCATAAGCGCCGCGCAGCTCGTGGGCCAGACCGCGGGAGCCTCGCGCTTCAGCGGGGAGGCGGCGTTCGCCATGCACGTCGGGGTGGCGCCGCTTCCGGCCTCCTCGGGGCAGACGAATCGTCACCGCCTCAACAGATGCGGCAACCGAGGCCTCAACTCCACGATCCACATGATCGCGGTCACCCAGGCGCGGATGCATCCGCCGGCGATCGCCTACATGCAGCGCAAGCAGCAGAGCGGCATGAGCTACCGCGAGGCCCTGAGATGCCTGAAGCGCCAGCTGGCCAGGGTCGTGTTCAAGACGATGCTCAGAACCGAGCGATCCGCCGCGGCGGGGCGTGTCGTCACGGGTCGCTTCCGGGCGGAGGAGGTCGCCGTCGCCGTGTAGGATTGACATAGGAGCAACAGCGGGCTGCGGAAGGTTCACACTGACATCAGGCGCTCGGCCAGCCGTTGAAGCGCCACACGTTCGACAAGAGAGTTGCCGTCGTCGGGGGGCGACATCATGGAGGAGTCTCTCGTCAGGATCCGCGAGGCGTATCAAGCCGTCTTCCGCAGCACTGCGCCATCGCGGTGCCACGGTCTGCACAGCCTAACGGGAGCCGTGTGAGAGTTCGGAGAAGGAGCGAGATATGGAAATGTCCGAGGCTATCGGCGAGCGCAGGAGCATCCGTGCGTTTTGTCCTGACGACGTCCCCGACGAGATCATCACAGAGATTCTCGACGAGGCACGTTGGGCCCCCTCATGGGCGAATGCACAGGGGTGGGATGTCTACGTGATCAAGGGCGCGACACTCGCCCGGGTCAAATCGACGCTGGCCGAGAGATTCGCGGCCGAAGCCGAGCCTGTCACGGACATCCGGATGCCGCAGCGGGGAGAGTGGCCCGAGCANATCCAACAGCGCATGACCTACCGCCGCCCTGCCCCGGGAGCCGCTNCGCAGCCGCCCCTGAGACCAGGTGTGTCCGANATCTANGGCGCTTCNTGCNTGATGCTGTTCGCCGTGCACGAGCGGCTGGCTGTCGAGTACGCCTGCTTCGACCTCGGACTCCTGGTCGAGAACGTGTGCCTCATCGCCCGGGACCGAGGGCTTGGGACCTGCATCATGGCCATGGCGGTGCGCTACGCCGACGCACTCCACGAGCTGCTCCCCCAAGCGGAAGGCCGTCGCTTCGTCGTCGGAGTCGCCCTTGGCCATCCGGACGCGGGAAGCGAGCTGAACCGCACGGAGCGACAGCGCTGCCCCCTCGGCGAGATCGTGACGTTCGTCGAATGACCGTCCCCCGGTGCGCTGGTGGCACGGAGAGTCGCAACCGGGTGGGATGGGATGCGGACGGGGAGACCGCCGCAGACTCCGAAGGGCCGCGAAACCGCGAACCGGGGTGACCGGGGTGCTTGCCGAGAATGCGCTCAACATCTACACGGATGGATCGTCTTTCAGCTCGCCTCGCACCGGTGGGATCGGCATCCGATTCATCCTCGTTGACGAGATCGGCAACGAGGAGACCTCCGATTCACTGCACCCCGGCTACCAAGGTGCCACGAACAACCAAATGGAGCTGCAGAAGTGTTTGACCGCGCTCGATGAGGCTCGGCGCCGTGGCCTGTGCCAGAAAGCCGAGAGGATCTTCATCCACACCGATTCCATGTATGTCTGCGACAACGTCACGAAGGCCATGTTCGAGTGGCCGAAGACCTAGTGGTTCGGCAGGTCCCGGTCTTCAGTACGTTCTTGAGCACGTGTTCCGCCTCTGAATGCCTCGTTTGCGCAGGTCGCCGCCGCTGTTTGAGTCTGATGTCAGGATTCCGCATGAACGGTGTGCGGAAGTGCCGGTGTCGCGCACCTGGGAGCAAGAATGCTCGCGCGAGGAGGCGGATGCTTCGCCCGGCCATGGCTCTTGGGTAGACGAAGCGCCCGAGGCGCGCCTGTGTCGCCCCTAGGAGCACGGAGAGGCCGCGTCCCTGGAAGTCAGAGCACGAAGCTATCATCCCTGTGCAAAGTGACGAGGGGCGGTATTGAGGTGGACGACATCATGCCAGGCGACGAACGCGCCATCGCCGTGTCGCTCGAAGATCTTCTGGGGGCGCACGGCAAGTACCGAGCGGCTCTGCTCGAGATGCTGCAGTGTATCGGTCTGGAGCCGCACGAGGGACGTTCGCCCGAGATCGCATTCGCGAGAGTCTTGGTCGCCTCGGTTGTTGGCGGGACGCCGCTGCCGCAGGGCCACTACGAGCGGTATCAGGTCTTGGGGCGGGATGGCTGTCGCATTGCCGTCTACACAGCCGACGATATGTCTTCGGCCGTGAACGGATGGGTCATCAATCCCGCTGAGACCGACGGGATCGACGCCGTTGCGCTGGTGATGTTCATCCAGCATCGCCCCAGTGTGGTTCACCTCATTCCTGTTGACAGGGTCGCATCCCTTTGCGCCGCGCTCGGAGACCAACACGCCCCCAAGGGCTCGCTCACGCTGAACCGCGCTCTGAACGACAACCTCATCATGGAGCCGGTCGTTTCAGCCGCACTCGGGGTTGTGTCGACCCTGCTGCCGTAGGCACTGACGTACACTTGCGTCGTAGGGGGGCGCGGTTCCTACGCGGAATACAACAGAGGCGGTCAGGACGGCGGAGCTGCCTGCGCGGTGGTGTCAGCTCCGCAACGGATGCCCGACTTCCCGTGGCTACCCGTCCAACCTAGGGCACAGATCGTGCCGGGAGCGACCGCAGCCGCGTTGCTCACAGCTTGGCCGGATCGACCGCAGCCACCAAGGGGGTGGGTCGCGTGTACGGACTACCAGGGGCGCATCTGACTCGTCGGGCGATGATCGTAAGCGCCGCAGCCATTGTGGTGCTGGTCGTTGGCTTCTCAGCCATCGCAGTCGCTTCCACGAGGGATTCCGCGACGAAATGGCCTAGGAACGCGTCGGGTATGACGTACGGTTCTGGTCTGGATGCTCAGTCACCGCAGGATGAACCCGATCTCATCAAAGTAGAGGCAACCAACGGCAAGGTCGGCTACTCTCTGCGCACGGATCTCGAGGGCCCCGAACCCAAGACACCGCAGGAGGCCCTGCGCATACAGGCGGCCCGAGCAGGCACGGCCCAAGAGATTCCGGTCTACCTGTCCGACGGGATCACCAAGGTCGGCGTGTTCGTCATCGAATTCTGAAACGACCGCACACGGGTAGCCGGACCAGACTGCGGTCTGCGTAAGTTCAAGTTCGAACTGCACCACCTAGCGTGATTCTTCTCCCGCCTACCTTGGAGTCGGAGTTACCCTCGCACCCCTGGGGTGGTGCACGTAGTATCTGAATTCGCCGTGTCGAACAAGCGCAACAGCAGACGCCGTGAGGTCTCGGCTACCATGAGGCTCAGCGTGCGCTGCTCATGCGCAACACGTTCGGCAGGTGGAGTACTCTGGGCAGCACCACGTCGGCGACCGTCGTGAGGAGACGGAAGTGGGACTTCTAGGCAATCTGTTCGGACAGCAGAAAGGACTAACCGCGAGGGAAGCCAAGACCCTCAAGCTGGTCGCAGCCTTGTCCGCTGAGAAGAAGCATGTCGACGAGAGCAACAACTTCGGTTTCAGCATCGATGAGGAGATCGTTGATAAGTTGGCAGAGACCGGAACGCCAACTGCGATCCCTGCGTTGCAGGCCCTGAGCAAACGAGTGGACAGCTTCCTTGACACGATGGCAAAGGGCCGCGAGATCGCTCCCTCCTTGTGGATAGAGGGAGGCGAGAAGAACCATAACGTACTCCTAGCGAAGTACGTTCTAGCACTCAAGAGCAAGATAGGACGAGTTATCGCCAAGCTGGAGAGCGAAGCCGGAGAGTCAACCCAGGACGCCCGGGACGTGACATTCTCTATTCCCTGCGGGGTCTGCGGGTACAAGACGAACGTGAGCGTCAGGATGGACTGGAGCGGTCGCATCGTCTCAGGAACTGGAACGGAGCACGAGTTCCGGTGTCTCAACTGCGATGGCGTCTTCCGCGTAAGCAACGATGCGCTGAAGGTGCATACTGACCGGTTCGTCTAGGCCCACGGCTGGATCTCCAGCACGTCACACTCTGACGTCGACACGCAGACCTGCTCCCTGTGTGCTTCCGGGACAGCAGCGCGAAGCAGCCGAAGGTTTTGCTGCCGCGGTCGCCGCGAAGTAGGGCCCACGAGGAACCGGCCCCACACGTCGAACATGCCGTTCAGCACTGGCCAGTGCCCGTCCGTCGCACCCAGTCTCAACGCGTTTGTGGCACACAAGGCACACAAATGGCACACATTTGGGCGATCGACCGTTCATCGGCGAGGGCGCTCCGCAGCCAAAGCGCAGGTGAGCCCCCCTGTTTCCACAGAGGGGCTCGCGTGATGTGTGGTGCCCCCAAGGGAATTCGAAACCTGACCTGCGGGTTTCAGGCGGGGCCGGTTGGTCTCGCTGAATACCGCATCGTCGCAGGTCACGCGGCATTTGTGGTATCAGTCTGTCCCGCGCAATCTCAGCTAGCTGCAGGCCGTCTCAGCGCGTCCTCGGCGCGCAAGGCACGCGAATGGCACGTGTCCGCGCAATCGGGCCGATCTCTTCAACCGGATGTTGGATTCTGAAGTGCTCTTGCAATACGTCCGGAGCTTTGAAAAGATGTATACGTCAAGTTTGAAAGGCTCTGTGGCATTGAAAGGGCGGTTCGGAATCCAGATGGACACCTCCCGCTTCCATGACCCCGCAGCAGGAACAGTGATTCGTGCCGCAGGTGGATACCTCGCCTTCGTCCCGTCGCCGCTGCCGCCGAAGGTGGAATGGGACAACGACCTCGTCATGGCACTCTCCCGGGCAGACACCGCGCTCAGTGAGCTGTCGGGGCTCGGCAGCCAACTGCCCAATCCCCATCTGTTGATCTCGCCGTACCTCAGGCAGGAGGCCGTGCTGTCCTCGCGCATCGAGGGAACTCAAGCGAGCCTGTCAGAGCTGCTGATCGACGAGCTGCGACCCGAGTCATCAAGTCGCGGCGACGTCTTGGAGGTACGCAACTACGTTCGCGCCATGGAATACGGGATGGCCAGGCTGGCCGAGCTCCCCCTCTCGCTTCGCCTCGTGAGGGAGATTCACGAGGTGCTGCTCGAAGGAGTGCGGGGCGAGTACGCCACGCCCGGGGAGTTTCGCACGTCTCAGAACTGGATCGGTCGGCCTGGAAGCACGATCGAGACAGCCGACTATGTCCCGCCCCCTCCGGAGCAGATGTTGGAGGCGCTCGGGAAGTGGGAGCTATTCATCCACGAGCGCGAGACGCTTCCGGTGCTTGTCCAGTGTGCGCTGATGCACGAGCAGTTCGAGGCCATCCATCCGTTCCTTGACGGCAACGGCCGTGTCGGCCGGCTGCTGATCACACTGTTCCTCTGCGAACGCGGACGCCTGTCCCAACCGCTGCTGTACCTCTCGGCGTACTTCGAGTCGTCCCGCAGCCAGTACTACGACGCGCTTCAGGCGGTGAGAACCGACGGGGAGTGGCACAGCTGGCTGCTGTACTTCCTGAGTGGCGTGGATCAGGTGGCCCACTGGGCGGCGGAACAGGCGCATGCGCTTGTGAGCGTGCGCGAGCAGTTCCGGGCTCAGCTCGGTGATCGGGCAAAGGATGTTGCCCTGCTCGACCAACTCTTCCGTCAACCCTATGTAACGGCTGCGACAGCGGCCGAGCTGCTCGGTGTCACCGATCCGACGGCTCGGA
>JGI24146J20443_1002316_pt1 | contig 10470 bp, 9 predicted proteins | sample BarGraIncub1131A_FD_20443 | JGI IMG/M metagenome (IMG submission 20443) | reverse complement strand
TTAGGAGGATTCAGATGAAACATTTTTTATTGGCATTCATGTGTCTGTTGGCTATAGGTGGAGCATTTTATGGCGGGATATATGTAGAGAAAAAGCATGAAAACTCTGTACAAGCTAGAGCACTCAATGAAAAAGTAGCTAAATCAAAGGAGGTAGCGAAGACAAAAGTAAAGGATGAGGCAATTGCAAAGTCTAAAGAAGAAGAAGCTGCAACAACACTGAACGAAAAAAGATCACAGGTTAAAAGTAAAGAAACTAATAAAAGTTTAAATGACAATTCTCAAAAGATTGTTGTTATAGATCCAGGACATTCCAGTATTGTTGACCTAGAAACAGAGCCAGAGGCACCAGGTTCAAAAATAATGAAGATAAAGGAACCAGGTGGAGGTCATGGTATTAATACAAAAACTCCAGAGTATGTGGTTAATATGGCAGTAGCAATTAAACTAAGGAGTTTGTTACTAGGTAAAGGATATACTGTAATAATGACCAAAACGCAGAATAAACAAGTACTTGGAAGTATTGCAAGAGCTGAGGTTGGAAATAAAGCTAAGGCAAATTTGGTTATTAGAATTCATGCGGATTCAAATGATAATACATCCGCTAAAGGAGCAACAATGCTCGTACCTACAGATACTAAATATACGGATCCAATATATAAAACAAGTAAAAAATATGGACAAATAGTTTTTAATGATTTAACTAAGGATGTTGGAATGAATAGTAGAGGCGTTGTAGAAAGGAGTGATATGACAGGGTTTAATTGGTCTAAGGTTCCTGTAATGCTAATAGAAATGGGTTTCCAATCTAATTTTACTGAGGACAAACTTCTTGTAACTTATTCTTATCAGGCTAAGATAGCAAAGGGATTGGCAGATGGAATTGATCAGGCACTAAAGTAAATAACACTAGTCTAGCGTAATCGCTAGACACATCTACCCTTTTCAAGTTACTTAAATGTAAATTATGGTTCTCTCTTTTGATTTATTTTGGAAATTATAAATTTTTTATAGAATATATTGACTATTTTATAACAAAAAGTTATTATTAACTAACCAGTTAGTCTATAAAGGTGGTGAGTCGTTTAGTGGACAAAGATAAGGTGCAAATAACACAGCAAAAGATTTTTGAAGTAGCTACGGAGATTTTTTCAGAAAAAGGATTTGAAGGGGCTAGGGTAGATGAAATTGCTGCAAGGGCAAAAATAAATAAAGCAATGATTTACTATTATTTTAAAAGTAAAGAAAATTTATTTGCTGAAATAGTAAAAAATTTTTTCAGGGAGTGCGATATATTCAAATTAGAGTTAAAAGATGAAATTTATTGGAGTGAAAATGTAGATGGTGAAATTTTTTTCGATAAAATAGAAAAATTTGTAACTGATAAAAAAGCTCTTATAAAAATTATTATAATTGATTCTATGAAGTCTACTGCAAATGATGCATCCGTATTGGATATTATAATGCCCATATTCGAAGCTAGAAGAGAAATTTCAAAAAACAATAATCTCAGTAAAGACGAATTAACTGAACAATTGATTAAAAGATTTTTCTTTATTACAATACCGTGGATTGCATTTTTAGCAGTTGGAGAAAAATGGGGTAAATTTTTCGAATTGGATAGAGATAGTGCAAAACAAAGCTTTATGAAGATATTTATTAAGTATCGTCAGGAATATTGTAAGTCAACAAAAAAAGAAATTTAACAAATTTTTTTAAATCCTCATTAACTAAACAGTTAGTTAAATAAAATCACGAAAGGATATGTGAGATGGAAAAGCATGAAGAAAGATATATGTGGGTGGCACTAGCTGTTGTTATTGTTGGAACATTTATGTCTGTACTAGATTCTAGTATAGTTAACGTTGCAGTACCTAAAATGATGACGGTATTTGGAGCTTCCACAGATAAAATCCAATGGGTAGTAACAGGTTATATGCTTGTTATGAGTATAGTTATTCCTCTAACTGGATACTTAGGAGATCGGTTTGGATTAAAGAAAATATATGTTATAGCATTGATTACATTTACAGTAGGTTCTACACTATGTGGATTTGCTGGGAGTACCGAAACGATGATAGCAGCTAGAGTACTTCAGGGAATTGGCGGAGGAATGATAATGCCAGTAGGAATGGCAATGATATATATGATTGTACCTTTAGAAAAAAGAGGTGTTGCTCTTGGCGTATGGGGTGTTGCAGCTATGGCCGCTCCAGCAATTGGGCCACCCTTAAGTGGTTATATAGTTCAAAACTTGGACTGGAGATTAATATTTAATATAAACATACCCATAGGGATAATTGGGACCACGTTAGCTATTTTATTACTTAAAGAAACTAAAATTGTTAAAGATAAAAAATTTGATTTTCTTGGAGCTTTAACAAGTGCTGTCGGCTTATTTACCTTTTTGTTAGCATTGAGTGAAGGAAATTCAAAGGGTTGGAGTTCTATTTATGAAATTGTTTTATTTTTTATAGCTTCTATTTCTTTGTTAAGTTTTGTTTTTATAGAACTAGCAGTGGAGGATCCACTTTTGGATCTAAGAGTTTTAAAAAATACCGCCTTTTCTTTAAGTTTAGTAATCTCTGCAATTACAACAATTGGTATGTATGGAGCACTTTTTTTACTTCCAATATATATGCAAAATATTAGAGGTTATTCCCCAATGCAAGCCGGAATGTTATCACTACCAATGGCTATAGTGACGGGCATCATGATGCCGATTAGTGGAAGTTTATTCGATAAATTTGGAGCTAAATGGCTGACAGCCATCGGAATATCTATATTGGCAGGTGCATCATATTTGCTAAGTAAGCTTACATTAGATACATCATATACAGTAATAATCATGATAATGATGGTTAGAGGATTAGGTATGGGTATGTCAATGATGCCGGCTCAAGCTGCTGGAATGAATTCAATTCCAAAGAACCAATCTAGTAAAGCTACAGCCCTTAGCAATACTGTTCGTCAGTTGAGTGGATCTATAGGAATTGCTATTTTAACTACAGTACTTCAACACAGACAAGTTTTTCATACAGCAAGACTTAGCGAATCAATAAGTTTAACTTCGCCAGCAGTAGTTGCAGCACAAAACGCTCTGTCTAGTTTAGCAGCAAAAAGTGGATTTCTTATGCAAATTTATTCGCAGCTTGTCAAGAAAGCTGCGGTTGAAGGTATTAATGATGCACTTTTAGTTTCAACATTTATTTGTTTAGCTGGCGTACCACTTGCCTTTTTTATAAATAGATCAAATATAAAAAATAAAGTTCAAGAAACAAACGAATTATAAGGAAAATGAAAATGGGGGAAAATAATATGAATAATAAAAAATCAAATAAAAAAGTTTTTTTAATAATAATAACAGTACTCTTAATAGTATTTGCAGTAGTTGGTATTAATTTGTATTTACAAAGCGTAAATTATGTAACTACAGATGATGCAAAGGTTAGCAGCAATATAATTAGCGCTAGTTCAAAAATTCCAGGTAAAGTCGCAGATATTAAAGTTACAGAAGGCAGCGTTGTAAAAAAAGGTGATGTGTTATTTACCCTTGAAACTGATCAAGCACAGGCACAAGTAAATCAAGCAAAGGCGGCTTTAGATGTTGTAAAAGCACAACTTGATAAAGTTGAAGGCGGTGCAAGAAGTCAAGAAGTTTCAGGAGCACAAGCATTAGTTGATGAAGCTACAGCAGGTTTAAGTGGTATGCAAACAACAAAGACAAACTTAAAAAATACTTTAAATAGTCTTAAGTCCCAATATAATACTTTATTATCAAAAATGTCTAGCTTTAAAAACCCATCAACAGGAAAATACGATGCAAATTATGTGCTAAGTCAATTAGATACAGCACGTAAAGTAAATGCTATTTCAGATGGTCAATATACAGTTAAAGCACAATCAATTGAACAATTGTTTTCAGCGAAGCAGCAACTAGAAGACCAAATATCTGAGCTTAATGGACAAATTAATGCAGCTGATTCACAAATTAGTGCTGCACAAGCTAATATTAACGCGTCAAACAGTAAGTTGAGTCTTACAAAAGCAGGCGCTTCTAACAAAGATATAGCCATTGCAGAAGATCAAGTAAAAGCGTTACAAACTAGCTATGATTTAGCAAAATTAGGTGTAGGTAGTACCGTAGTTAAGGCTCCTTTGGATAGCACCGTAGTACAAGTTAATGTACATGTTGGTGATACAATTGCTGCAGGTTCGGCAGCGTTTTCTCTTGTAGACTTTTCTAAGCTTCAAGTTACAGCTTACGTATTAGAAGGCGATCTTGAAAGGGTTAAGTTAGGACAAAGTGTGAACTTAAGTGTAGATGCTTATTCTGGAACTACATTTACAGGTAAAGTAAAACAAATAGGACTTGCCACGGCTTCAACCTTCAGTTTATTTAGTACAGATAACAATTCAGGAAACTATACAAAGGTAAGTCAACGTGTCCCTGTAAAAATTGATTTTGTTTCTACAAATGGGCATTTAATACCAGGGATGTCAGTAACAGCTAAAATTAATGTTAAATAAAAATATCAAATAGATAAATGGTATAGTTATTTTTTCGGCAGGTATGCTTGCCTTACTAACTGGGTTCATGAGTTTTAAAAGGTAATGTTTTATATGTTTAAAGGATTATTATTCTTAAGAAAAGAAATCACTGAAAATGGAGACATGTTCTATATTATTTAAGAATAAAGTTTGGATATGACTATAAATAATGAAAATATAAAGGAGGAAAAATTTATGATTATAGATAAATTTTTTTATAATACATTATTCAAAAATCTATTCTCTCATCCTTTTGATGTTAAATTTTGGAATGGAGAAATAAAGAAATACGGTGATGGCGAAAGTAAATTTAAAATAATTTTAAATGAACCTATTGCTAAGGCAGATATTATTAATGATCCGTCTGTAACTTTTGGAGAAGCTTACATGACTAAAAAATTAGAGATACAAGGGAATATACAAGACGTTATAGAATCATTATATAATAACAAGGAAAGTTTTTTAAATAATAGTAGCAAATATGCAGGTTTAATTAAAAAAATGGTTCATAGTGCTAAAAACAACAAGGATAATATCCAACATCATTACGATATAGGAAATGATTTTTACAGACTGTGGCTAGATGATACAATGACTTATTCTTGCGGATATTTTAAATCACCTGATGATTCTCTGAGTACAGCTCAAAAAAATAAAGTAGAACATATATTAAAAAAGTTATGTTTAAGTGAAGGTGATACATTACTTGATATCGGTTGTGGTTGGGGTGAGTTAATTATTGCTGCCGCAAAAGAATATAAAGTAAAAGCTCTGGGAATAACTTTAAGTTCTGAACAGTTTGAAAAGGTTAATGAAAGAATAAACATTGAGGGGCTAAGTGATCTTGTTGAAGTTCAGCTTTTAGATTATAGAGAACTAAAAAATAGAAGATTTGATAGGGTCGTTAGCGTAGGAATGCTAGAACATGTAGGAAAAGATAATATTAAAGATTATTTCGCTGAAGTAGATAAGTTACTCACTACAAAAGGTGTATCTTTACTTCATTGCATAGCAGGTATAGATGAAAGCGGAACAGATACTTGGATAGATAAGTATATTTTCCCCGGAGGATATCTGCCTATACTTAAAGAATTAATAACTAATATTACAGATAAAAAATTTGATGTGATTGATTTAGAAAGTCTCAGAATGCATTATGGAAAAACTTTAGAACACTGGGCAGTAAATTTTGAAAATGCACTACCTGAAATAAGTAAAACGAAAGATGAAAATTTTATAAGAATGTGGAGATTATATTTAAATTCTTGTGCGGCATCATTTAATTGTGGAAGTATTACCATCTACCAAATTCTATTCACTAAAAATGTAAATAATTATTTACCATGGACTAGAGACTATATATACAAATAATTCTATGTTTTACAAATTATTGTTAAATCCTATTGATAAATAATATTATATCATTTATCAATAGATGTTGGAGTTCTGGGGCTCGACAGTGCTGAAAATTTAATTTATGACTATCTGCGTACCAGGTTTGGAGATGTAAATTTCATAATTAGAAATTAGTAACCCATCAAGAGGGACACATTGTTAATAATGTGTCCCTTTATAATCATAAAAAAGAAGAATGGAGTTGGGAATATGCCATTTATACAATCCAAGTAATTTACACAGAACCTCGACCTCTATTATTCTAAATATCTTTGTTGTTTTCAAAGTGGTCATGGTGATGGAAGTGACGACCTATCTCTTGTTCCTTAGAATCATCAGTATTATCAATTGAATCTTCTTTTATTGAAGAAAGTAACTTCTCCATAATAGCCGAAAGTTGAATTTTTTCCTCTTCCGATAAACCTGAAAATAGTTTATCCACCTGTGAATTCCTTGATTTTACCACTTCGTTTACTAATTTGCGGCCTTCTTCCTTCAAAAATACATTTGAAACTCGTTTGTCATTTTCATTTACTCGGCGCTGTACATAACCACTAAGTTCTAGTTTATCAACTAATTCGCCAAGAGAAGCTGGCCTAATTTGCATTTGTGCGCTCAATTCCTTTTGTGTTATACCATCCTGCGCAAGTAAAATACCCAATAGATGTCCTTGGCCACGACCAATATTGAGTTCACGTGCATTAGAATCTCCCTGGTGGTGTTGCCTGTGAGTAACATTAGTGAAATTATATATTTGTTGTAATAATTTTTCTGATAGTGAATTATTCATATACCATATCTCCTTTATTTTTATTATGCTCAGGCTCTCCCATAGAACTATCACGTTGAAAGCTAATCCATAACCATAATCCTATGGTGCAAGTTAATACTTCTGTCATCGTCATTGACCATATAATCCCATGCAAACCAAAAGTATACTTTCCTAAAATCATAATAGGAATTAATAATGTTCCTTGAACCATCGACATTAAAGTTGCCTCTTTACCTCTGCCTGATGCCTGGAATATTGCTATAAAAAGACCTGTTATACCTGCAAATAAAGATGAAATAAGCATAGCAATCAAAATATATATACCAGTGTTTATTACATCAGTGTTGTTACTAAATAAATGTACTACTTGCTGCCTAAAAATAAATATTATCGTTGAAAAAGTTGTAGTTAGGATGACAATATAAATTGCTGTAGTCTTTATAATACCCTTCATACGTTTTATGTCCTTGGCCGCATATGCATAAGAGATTAATGGTACAACCCCCATATATAAACCCATAGCAACAAATTCTGAAAGTTGAACAAGACGCTGAGATATTCCAAAGGCAGCAACGGCATAGTCGCCATAATATGCTGAAAAATTATTTAATAATAAGCAAGAAACAATCAAAAATGCATCCAATAAGAAAGCGGATATTCCTATTTTAAAGATATCTTTGAACATGTTAAGAGTTGGTTTGAATGTTCTTATAGAAATCGTCAAAGTAGAAATTTTATTTTCAAGGTAATTAACATAGTACAATACTGCACTTATATTTGCAACTATTGTTCCAATTGCAGCTCCTACAATATTTAAATGACATGCAAAAATTAAAATAGGATCTAAAACAATGTTTATGACAACACTTATAAACATACCATTCATCGAGATCCTCGAGGCTCCTTCCGCGCGTACTACCTGCTCTAATGCAAAGTTAGCAATTACAAATGGACTTCCTATGATAAAAACCATAATAAAATTTTGGGTAAACAAAACTGTATCACCTTTTGCCCCTAATATTTGTAGAATAGGATGAATTAATGGTATTGCAAATAACATAAAAATACACCCAGCTAATAAACTTAGGAAAAAAGTAACAGATGAAACTTTTTTTGCATCGTCTATTTTTTTTTCACCAAGCAGCCTTGATATATATGTTCCACCCCCTGTACCAAAAATATTTCCAATTCCCATTAGTATTATTGTAAAAGGTAACGCTAATGTAACAGCTGTCATCATTGCTGTATTGTTTAGCTTTCCAATAAAAAAGGCATCAACAATGCTATAAATCATATTAACCGACATCCCTAGCATCATTGGTACTGCCATGTGCGCAATCGCTTTTGGCATAGATGCTTGTTCAAAATAATAATTTTCTGTTTGTTCCATTTAATAATCCTCCCTAAATTTTTTCAACAATTTTTTTGATTAAACCGTTTATATAAACGTCTTTTTTATTCATTTCTATAAGGTACCTTATTATTATAGTATACCGCACCTTATGCCTTGTCAAGAGATTTCTTAAGGTACCTTAACTTATTTTAATTTTATTACTTCATTGGGAATATAGCCCCTTGCTTGTGGATACTTTAGGCTATCTTGCTACCATATTTAATCCAAAACAAAAAAATCTAGCATATGTTTATCCTGCTAGATTTAATATAATATTTTTGTTAAGAAGAGAAGTTTAACCTTCTCCCCTTATATTTTAATTTTTTAATTCAAAGTTTTGTATTATTTTGACCAAATCTCTTCCATTGTTGGAACTTTAGCTTCCTTATTGAGATACCCTATTCTAGATATATTTATTAAGTGAGTATACGTAAAGTTTTCAGATATTGAATTATTTCCCCAAGATCCGCAACCAAGAGTTGTAGATGGACTGAATCCATTATAGAAACTTCCTCCTGTTCCAGTTGATGATACTTGATTAACAATAAATCTACTTACTGGTAATGCAGTTCCTGCATATTCAATATGAGCTTTATTATTTGAATGGATAGATGAAGTATGTCCTGCACCATCAAGTATAAGATTGATCTTCGCTATTTCTACCGCTTCTTCAAATTTATCATAAGCAAACGCGATCAAAATTGGGCACATTACTTCTTTACAAAGTAAATCTAATGCTCCTACTCCCTTAGGTTTTAATATAATTACTTTAGTATTTGCTGGAACTACAACTCCAGCTAAATCAGCAACAAATTGAACTGATTGACCAACAATATTACCATTTGTTTTTCCATCTATAAACAAAGCATTTCTAAATTTATCAACTGTTTCTTCGTCTTCAATGTAGAATGCACCATTGTTAACAAACGCTTTTATTACTTCATCATATTTCTCAACTGGAGCAATTATAGCTTGTTCTCCAGAACAGATAATACCATTATCAAATGCTCTTCCTGCAATAATATGTTTAGCTGCTTCATCAAAATCATAATCTCTATCAATGATAGCTTGAACATTCCCTACTCCAACTCCAAAAGCTGGTTTTCCGCTTGAATAAGCAGCTAAAACTCTTCCCATTCCACCAGTAGCAACAACAACATCAACAGCAGCCATTAATTCTGCAGCTAAGTATCTATCTGATTCTCCAACTACTTGAATTAAGTTTTCTGGTGCTCCTAATTTTTTTAATGCTTCATTCATTAAATTAACAGCATGTGTTGCAGCATTTTTGATCTTGGATGTGGTGCAACAATAATTGAATTTCTTCCTTTTAAAGCAAACATAGCATTACACATAGGTGTAACTATTGGATTTGTAGTTGGGGTAATAGAACATATAACTCCCTTTGGCTTTGCAACTAGTAATATTCCTTCTTTTCCTTCTTCTGGTCCAAGGATATCTACAGATTTTTTACCTTTTAAGCTGTTCCATATAACTGATGACTTACCTTTATTCTTAGCTACCTTATCTTCGTAATTTCCCATTCTTGTTTCATCTACTGCTTCTCTTGCAAGTATTTCTGCATTATCATATATAGCTTTACCAATTACTCTAACTAAATCATCCACCTGCTCTTGGCTATAGTTTGCAATAGCTGCTTGAGCAGTCCTTGCCTTTTTCATCATTTCACTTATAATTTGTTTGTTATCCATTTTTATATTCCTCCTATATTGTTTTATATTATTTTTTAACGTTAAGTCATTTTTTGATTATTATTTTTGCTTCATGCTACTTGTTTCAGTAAACCTTATATGCCATGATAATGCATCACATAATACATGTGGCGTATGTTTCCCACTACATCCTTGTGCTTTTTCAAGGTATTCTAATAGTTGTGGCCTATAGTCTGGATGAGCACAATTATTAATAATTGCAAGTGCCCTTTCCTTTGGACTTTTGCCTCTTAAATCTGCGGTGCCTTGCTCTGTTACAATTACCATTACATTATGCTCAGTATGGTCCACATGAGAAACTAATGGAACTATTGATGATATATCACCTTTTTTAGCTATTGATTCTGTTGTAAATATAGTAAGCGCTGCATTCCCAGCAAAATCTCCAGAACCGCCTATTCCATTCATCATCTTTGTACCCATAACATGTGTTGAATTAACATTACCATATATATCGACCTCGAGTGCTGTATTCATAGCAATAATTCCAAGTCTCCTTATAACTTCTGGATTATTACTTATTTCTTGAGGTCTAAGTACTATTTTGTCTTTTAAACTGTCCAAGTCTCTTCTAAAAGCTACCATTCCTTCTGGTGAAGGACTTACTGCAGTAGCTGAAACCATATC
>JGI24146J20443_1002315_pt1 | contig 10471 bp, 4 predicted proteins | sample BarGraIncub1131A_FD_20443 | JGI IMG/M metagenome (IMG submission 20443) | reverse complement strand
TATGGTGGAGGGAAAAATATATATAGAACCTTTGAAGATTTTGAGGTTTGCGCTGAGCCCTATCTTATAGATAAGAAGAATGAAATTTTGTATCTTGGAGATTTGGATTATGAAGGTATAATAATTTATGAGGGATTATATAATATTTTCAAAAATAGTTTTAATATAAAACCCTTTATTAAAGGATATGAATCTATGATAGATAAATCTATCAAGGAAAATATAAGTTTGCCAAAAACAAAAGATGGTCAGAATAGAAATATAAGGCAAGAATTCACAATGGAATTTAGTGAAGTGTATAGAAATGCTATAATGAATATACTTACCTCAGACAAATACATTCCACAGGAAATATTGAATATTAGCGATTTTTAAAAGAGATGATGGGGGGATTACTAGAAATGCGGGTTGATTTTCTTAAAGATTTTGATATAAGGATGAAGAAGGTCGGAGCTTATGTTCTACTTTGTAAAAATAGTATGTTTAAGAATACATGGAAGAATTTTGGCTTTGAGGAAACTCATGAATACATAAATCTAATTTTTGCAGTTATGCTCTACATTATGGAAGAGTCTTTAAAGGATGAATACTGCACCATGGATAGTATAGGCAGTTTCATTGATGATGTTAATATGAAGTATTTTAAAAAATCATTAAGCTATGAAGAATGCGTGGACCTTGGTGAATTTATAGTAAATATAGTGTTGTGTGATGAAGGAAAAGCAATGTATTTTCAAGGTTTTGATTTTAAAGAAGGAGAATACAAAGATTTATACATAAGTTTTGTTTCTAATAAAATAGTTTATGTAGATGATGTAGTAAAAAGGACTTCCTATTATTTAACGGATGATGGCTATTCCCTACTTTTATCTACTCTAGAAATCGAAAGCAATATGAAGCTCACCATCCATGAGATGATTTTTAAACTTCATTTAGAAAAAGCTAGTTATGATAAGGCTGTAGATGATGTTAAAAATATATTCAATCTGCTTCGGATACAGCTTCAAAAAATGCATGATGCTGTAAGGAGAATTAGGCAAAATGCTCTTAATTATTCTGTTGAAGAATACAGGCAGCTCTTAGAAGGTAATATGGATTCTTTAAATGCAACAAGGAAGAAATTCAATGAATATAGAGTTATGGTTAACCTTAGAATTCAAGAAATCAAAGATCAAGGCATAAATATAAAAAAGCTTAGTGACAAGGAACTCGAAAATTTAAAGTTTTTAGGAATAATCGAGAAGTATCTTGGCCGGGCAATCGAAGAGCAGCAAAAAATATTAAATACTCATTTTGATTTTAAAAGTATTTATTCAAAGGAATTAGAGGAAATGGCCTCAATGTCTCTTATAAAGCGATTTAATATCGGGTCAGATATCTTTGATAAAATTACTGAAGACAGTTCTAAATTAGCTTCTATTGATTATATTTTTAGGCCTTTATATAGATCCCCTATTAATAAAATGTATAACCTTAATAAGTGCTTGCAGTATCAGAAGTCTATAAAAGCAAAAGAACTTGAGGAAGATGAAGTTGTATCCTTTGAGGAAAGTCACTTCCTAGAGGAAAAGAGAGAAAAGGCTAAAATAAAGCTTGTCAAATACAAAAACTCCTTAAGAATAATTTTAGAATCAGCCTGTGTAAAAGGAGAAGTATCTCTTAAAGAATTATCAGAAAAAGTTAAAGAGAATGCTAATAATAAACAAATACTAATACCCTCTGTCGAAATATTTAGGGAAATAATAATTGAACTTTTAAAATATAAGCATATTGATATATTAGAGCTAAAAAAAGAAAAAGAAGAAGCTATATCTGAAAAAGAAAAACTTGAATTCGAATTAAATGAAACTATTTTAACCCTAGTGAATGAAGATATCGAACTTAGTGATATTAAAAATATCTATATTTCAAAGATATTGCATAGCAAAGAAAAGATAAAATTTTACGGACTTCCAAGTGACAACGGTATAGTTAAAACTGTTATATGCTCAAATGTATCTTTTAAAGTGGATAGGAAGTGAGGGATAATTATGTACAACATTTACGATATAAATACTAGCAACAAAATCTTCTATTTTTTAATTAAAAATGGGGAATTATCCGAAGAAAAAGAAAAAGATCTTTTTAGAATGTATTCCGAGAGTGAGGAGGTAATGAATTTAGTTAAAACACAAGGAGAAAATTGTAACTGCAAGGTTGAACGGTACAGTGGTGTTATATATCTTATACCAAATGAGGACAATGATTTTTTAGGTTACTCAAAGGGTGAGCTAAAGAAAGTGCTCTGTAAGTCCAATTCCAATGATAAGGATTATTATCTATCACAGTTTGTAATACTAACCCTCTTAGTTGAATTTTATGGTTCTCAAGGTAGAACAAGCAAATGCAAATATTTCTTAAAGGGAGGGGAACTTTTAAACATAATAAGTAATAGATTAAAAGAGAGTGTTGAAAAAGAAGACTTAGAAGAGACTCAAATCAAAACTGGTATTGCCTATACTAATATTTTAGAACGTTTTGAAGCACTAAAAAGTTCAGATAAACAAACTACTTCTCGAACTACAAAGGAAGGATTTATATATACTATCCTTAACTTTTTAGAAAATCAGGGCCTTATAAATTATGTACCAATGGATGACATGATAACTACAACCTCAAAACTAGATAACTTTATGGATTGGAACATATTAAACAAAAACAACTATCATCGGGTAGTTACAGCTTTTGGAGGTGAACTTAATGAGTAAAATCAATGCTCTTAGAATTGTAAACTTTAGTTACAACAACAATTCAATGAAAATAGATGACGAAACATTTGATTTAGGTGGAGAGAGCACCCTTTTGAGCCTTAGAAATGGTGGGGGTAAGTCTGTAATGGTGCAGCTGATGATGGCTCCTTTTGTAAATAAGCGCTACAGGGATTTAAAAGATAGAAAATTTAAAAGTTATTTCACTCAAAACTCACCAAGCTATATTTTAACAGAATGGGTTTTAGATGGTGGTGTAGGTTATGTGCTTATTGGTATGATTGTTAGAAAAAGATTAGTAACATCTGACGATGACTCAGGTGAAGATTTAGATATACTAACCTTTGTTCATGAATATAGAGGAAATAGCAAATACGACATTAATAATTTTCCAGCAGTTGAAATTGAGAAAAACCTTAAGAAAATTAAAAGTTTTACCAGCATTAAGTCGTTACTTGAGGAGCTCAAAAAAGATAAAGACATAAACTTTAATTACTATGATGTAACTACTCCATCTCAGACTAAGAATTATTTTGATAATTTAAGGCAATATAAAATTAATAATAAAGAATGGGAAAGCATAATAAAAAAGATTAACATGAGTGAGTCAGGATTATCTGAGCTTTTTCAAGAAGCTAAAAATGTATCCGGCCTTGTGGAGAAATGGTTTATTAAAGCCGTGGAAGATAAAATTAATAAAGATGAGGACAAAATAAAGAATTTTAGTGAAATAGTTAAAAAGTACATATATCAGTATAGATATAATCAGTCTAAAATACAAAAAAAGGATGCTATTGAGGAGTTTAGGATCTGCGCAAAGGAAATATTAACCGCCGCAGAAATTTGCAGGTTGCATGAAATCTACAGTGAGAGTTTAAAAAATAAAATAGCTAATCTTATAAAATATTTAGAAGATAATTTAACTTTAAACAAACAAAAAAAACATGAACTCTCTTTTAAAATTACAGAAATAGAAGATTACATTAATGAGATTAAATTCGAGAAAATATCCTCCCAGATTTACGAGTTTGAAATTAATGCTAAAAAAATAAATATAGATGTTGAAGCATCTAAGCTGGATGCATTAAATACTAATACAAGAATAAATATTCTTCAAAAAAATCAGAGAGTACTTGAGTGCTCAAAAATATATGAAGAGTATGTTAAATTCTCAAAAGATGTTCAAAGATATGAGAATGAAATCGAAATTACGAAAGAAAAGAATAAGGACCTGCAACCTGAAAGAGAGAACACAGGGTTTACTTTAAAAAAGCATTATGAAAACCTAGAAAAGAAAACCTCAAAGTTTCTACTAGAAAGTGTTGAAAATATAAAGATTACAAAAACAAATATAGATTATGCTAAAAAGCAAATAGACAACTTCAATAAGGATCTTCAACAAAAAAGCCTATTAATAGGTGGACTTAGAAGTAACATAACTTCATTTTCAATAAATGAAGAAAATTTCAACAAAAGATATAAAAAGACTTTTACTAGAAACTTAATGGGATATTGTAATGATGATTTTATAAACAATGAATCTTTATCATATAATGTAAATTTAGCAAAAATAAATGAACTGCTTACTAAAAGTAAAAAGTTATATGAAACAAAATCTATTGAAGTTAAGGTTAAAGAAAGAGAAAAAGATGATGTTTCAGAAGATTTAAATAATGTAACTTATGAAATAACCAGAATGAAAAAAGAGAGAAATACCCTACTTAAAGAAATTGAAACTAGAAAAAGCGTTATAAGATACATAGATGTAGATGAGAGAAAACTTTTTGACAAGGAATATATAATTAATGAGTTTAACAGTAAAATTAGAATCTTAAAACAAGAAGAGAACACATTCATTATAAAATTAAACAAGCTGCAAGAAGAGGAGAAAAAACTTAAAACAGGAAGAACTCTAGAACTTCAAAAGGATATGGAAGAAAAGCTTCGGATGCGTGATATAACTATAATTTATGGCATTGATTGGCTTAAAAAGAATAATTACAGTGAAAAAGAAAATATAAAATTTATAGAAGACAATCCATTTTTGCCATACTCCCTAATTATGGAGCCTGAGGATTTAATCAAACTTCAAAAAGAAGATTTAGGGATTTTTACTTCTTATCCTATTCCTATAGTAAAAAGAGAAAGTTTAACCCATAAATCAAGTGAAAAAGTTAATAGCTTATGTTATTTAAATGATATTGCATTTTATGTATCCTTTAACAATGGTCTTATAAATGAAAATGAATTAAAAAAATTATTAGTAGAAAAACAATATGCAATAACTTCATTAAAAGAAGCTATAACGCAAAAGCTAAGTGATATTGAGTTTTATGAAAAAAACAGAAGTCAAGTTCAATTTTCTACTTTAGATAAAGCGACTTATGAAAACTTAGAAAAGCAATTGGCAACAAATGAAGAACAATTAATATCAAAGGAAAAAATCCTTAATATTATTCGAGATGTTTTAAATGATATAAAAAAAGTGATAGAAAAAACAAATATAACAATAAGAAACCAAGAGAGTGAATTACAGAATCTAAAAAGGGAAATAGAAGATTTTAATTCATTAGTAAAAAATTATGAAAAATATACTTTTGATAAGAAAAAGCTAGATGAACTTTTTGAAGATATAAATGAGCTTACTAATGATAAAAACATCAAAGAAAATAATAAAAACAGCTTAGAGGATTCATTGTTAAATCTTCAAGATGGATTTAGAGATTTATCAGGAAAATTAAAAAATATTCAAGACAATTTTAATAAGTATAGCCAATATAACCAAGGTGAAATTTTGCAAAAGGATATAGAGGATTTAGAAGCTAGATATGACAGCTTAACTAAAGAAATCTCCACAGATATTAAGCTTTTAGAAGATAGCTTGCAAGGTGCAAATGAAAGATTTAAAGCAAAAGAGGATGATTTATTATCTAAAGAAAAAGAATATGGTTTAAGTGAAATTGAATATAGAGAAGTAACTTATGATAGATTTAAAGAAGAGGAAATAAAGGGATCCTTAAAAACCCTCAAAGAAGCTGTAGATAAAATCAATAATAACATAAATGCTTTAAAGATTAATTATGCAAAAATTGATACAAATATAAATAACCTAATGCAACGGATGAAAGACGACTTTAATAAAGAAACTCCAAAACCAAAGGAAGAGATATTGGATATAGATTTTAATAAAAGGACCTTTGAGAAAAGTCACGAATTAGAATCCGTAAAAAAGGAAAAATCCCTATATGAAAATGCCATAGATAAACTCGACATCAATTTATCTAATTTAGAAGAGTTTAAAGATTTTATTATAACTCTCGCGCTTACAATAGATGTTGAAATTCAAGGGCTTTCTAAATATAGTGGAGAACTTAGACGCGACTATAGACATTCATTAGAGGAAGAATCAAAGAAAAGTCTTGAATTAAGTACTGAAATAAATAAAGTATCAAGAAAACCGATATTCCTAAATGATGATTTCTTTAAAAAGTCCTTAGAAACCATTGAAAAAAGTATAGATAAGCCGGATATCGTAATCGAAAATTTAAATATAACATTAGATGCCCACTCGGCATTAATGGCAAAACTTCAAGCAGATATTGATTTAATAACTAGGGAGAAAGATAATGTATCCCAAAGTATTTACGAATATGTGCTAGAGGTACATACTAATTTAGGGAAAATTGATAATAATTCTTCAATTAAAATAAAAGATAAATATATAAAGATGCTTAGCATAAAGCTGCCGGAATGGGACCCAAACATTGATCTTTATAGATTAAGAGTTAATGATTTTTTAGAAGGACTTACTATGAGTGCCCTTGAAAGACTTCAAAATAATGAAAACATAGAAGACCTAATCTCTAAAAGCATTAATACACGTGATCTCTACAATGAAGTTGTATCTATAAGCAATATAGAAGTTAAACTGTACAAGATAGAAGAAGATAGACAAATCCTGCTAGGTTGGGATGAAATTGCTCTAAACTCAGGTGGAGAAGGATTCCTTTCTGCCTTTGTAATATTATCAAGCTTGCTATCTTACATGAGGCGAGATGAAACAGATATATTCTCAAGGAACGAGGATGGAAAAGTTATTATAATGGATAACCCCTTTGCTCAAACTAATGCAGAGCACTTATTAAAACCACTTATGGATATAGCTAAAAAAAGCAACACACAACTTATTTGTTTGTCTGGTTTAGGTGGAGAATCTGTATTGAATAGATTTGATAATATATATGTGCTAGATTTAATACCCTCAAAGCTCAAAAGGGGGCTTAAGTATTTAAAATCAGAGCATATTAAAGGCGAAGAATATATTGAGACTATTGTTGCTTCTAGATTTCAATTAGAAGAAGTAGCTGTTGATCAAATGGAACTCTTTTAGAATAATAAAAGAACCAGTAATTAGAGCATACCATCTGCTCTAATTACTGGTTCTTTACAAGTGAAACCTATCTTATGAATTTGGTTATCCCATATGTTCTTTAACACAAGTTGCCTATCCATTATTTTTTATATAAGTATTTTAGCAAATTCTATATTATCAAGCTTATTTTCCTTTATATAATTCATTGAATCAACTAAATAAGTTCTGTGATGTTCTATGGTCTTCGAGAAAGCTTGGATAAATTCAGCTATATCTTCTTTGTTATCCTGTTTATTATATAGATATTTACCAACTAAATAAAATTTAATAAATGAATATCTTACTAAAAGCATAATATATCCATCAAATATAGATTCCGATTCATTAAATGGAAACATATAGTTATACATAAAATTCACCAAATAATTTTCAAAAATATAGGTGTTATTATTCATAACATTTCCAGTATAATCTTCAAATGCTTTTATGTACAATTCTGAATGTTTGCGAGTATCCTCCTCTTCATCAAACTTGAATCCAGCTATAATTTGCTTAGTATATTCCTTAAAAGATAGACTATCCACTTCTTTAGATACATTTAAGAAACCCATCATCTTTTTGAAAAAATCCATCTGAAGAATATAACTGGATTGATTTTTTTCATAAGAAGGACTAACTGAATTCATATCATATTTTTCAATAAATTTAGGAACAGTATTATACTTATATTTAAGTTCTTTTTCTAATTTATTTATAAAATCACCTAATATGTAAAGTCTTTGACTTAAATCGAATTCTCTATTTTTTATTATTTTAATACTTAGCTCTCTAATTTCTTTAAAATACTTTACAGGTGAATTATCATATTCCTTAGAGCTAGTTTCAATATCACTTGATATTATATGTTTGCCTAAAGTCTCGTAACTTTCAATAAACCCAATTCCTTCTTCTTTTAGTAAAAGGATTCTTGCAGCTTCTGGGCAGGCTACATCTAGTGATATTTCATAACATACATCTACTTTATTAATTATTCTAGGAAAAGATGTACAAACATTTGAAAGATATTCTTCTCCAATTTTGGAATAAATAATACAATAGTTGTCCTCATCTAAAAAAGCACACCTTTTTCCACTTTTTAATTTTACTTTTCCATAATCCACATCTGGACTTAGGTAATACTCATTATTATGAACATTTTTTTGAAACATTCTCTTCATTTCTTTGTCTTTAACCTTATAATATTGCCTGAAGGTGACCTTATCAATATCTATATCCCACCCAATGCAACAGCTGTCTGTGCATTTTCCACCTATACATTGAAATTCTTTAAGGTATTCCGGGTATCTCATTCTTATATTTTTTCCCATTGTCTACTTCCTTTGCAAATAAATTACTTCAAGTTTTCTCTTTCATATTTATTTTACTATAGTATTTTAATTTTGTCAGTTGTATAAATATTTTATAGATTTTTATGCAGCTTAGCTTTCTAAAGCTTCATCTATGTGTTTATTTATTTTTTCACCTTTGTTAACGAATACTAAAGCTATAGCTAGTGATACTAAAGTAAATATTAAAAGTATTCCCAAATCTTTTACTAGTAAAACTCTGTTAATGTTTTGAGCAAATAATAACTCTCTTGTTGCCTGTACCGAATAGGTAAATGGTAATAGATGACTTATGCTCTGAAAGAATTTAGGCAAAGTTTCCAATGGAAATGTACCACCGTCAGAACATAATTGTAATACTAGAAGCACTATTGCTATACCTTCTCCTACGAGTCCAAGTAAACTTACTAGTGCATAAAGTATAGCATCAAAAGAAAGAGCCATAACTATTAATAAACCGAAAAACATTACTGGGTGTGTTGGACTAATTCCAATAGATAAAGTTACGAAACCTAACAGTACTGCTTGCACTATACCTATTAGACTGTAATGAAGATATTTACCTAAAGCGAACTCAAATTTGTTCAATTCTTTATAATTATCTCTTTTAACCTTTAGTATAAGCATCATAAGTACGGCACCTAACCATAATGATATTGGTAAAAAGTATGGGGCCAGTCCTGTACCATAATTATTTATCTTATCAATATCAGTTTCAGATATTTTTACAGGATCACCAATGAAAGTTCCAAGATCTTTACTTGGTGATTTCACATTATTATTTATTTTATTGATTCCATTTGTTAGACCAGTTTTTAAATCATTATGTCCATTATTTAAAGTTGTTATAGCATTGCCAAGTTTGTTTGATCCGTCTGCAAGCTGCTGCGAGCCAGAGGCTAAAGCAGGCAATTTATTGTTAAGCTCATCTATACCATTATTTAATGTGGACGAACCATTATATAATTGACTAGATGCACTAGTAAGCGTTGGCATATTAGTTTTTAAAGTTCCAAGTCCAGTAGAAATCTTTTTAGAACCTTGTGATAGTGCACTTAATCCTTTAGTCAATTTATCTGTTCCAGCAGTATATTGATTTACTCCAGTTGTAAATGGCTGAAGTGCCGTTACATTAAATTTATTTAGTCCAGAATTAAAAGCTGATGCTGCAGAACTCGAATTACTAGTATTCAGCTGATCTGATAAATCTTTAGTACCCTGAACTAGTCCAGCTGTTCCAGCTTTCAATTGGTTAACCAAAGCAGTATTTGCATCACTAGAAGCACCATCCGAAATCTTTTTCATAGCTGATAAATATTTTTGCATGTTAGGATCATTAGCTGCTGATTTATTTGTAGCCAAATATGCCTTTAAATCATTTTGTGCAGCAATGATTGTTTTTTGACTATCTGTTGTATTTTGAACCAATTGAGTAACTCCATAATTAACCTTTGTTGCTACACCATTTAAGGTATCAGCACCATTTTTTAATTTTGAAGTCATCTGACCATAACCTGGAATTAGCGTGTTGTTGTATGCATTATTTATACCAGCACTAGCATCTGTCAAGCCTTTTGATTTTGATGAAAGTGTGGTTGCACCATTATCCGCAGCAACTAAACTTTCATTTAAGGTATCCGCACCAGATGAAAGCTGGTTTACTGCATTAGCTATTGTAGGAACTCGTGAATTCAATTTACCTAAACCATTATTAAGTGCAAATGATCCTTTTGCAAGAGCACTTGTACCGCTTTGTAACTTAGGCACTTGTTTATTAAGAGTTGTTAAACTAGATGATATTTTAGTATTACCATTAAGAATATCTTTTGTTCCATTAATAATCTTATCAGTACCACTTGTTGCATTTTTTAGACCATCTCTTGATTGATAAATTGAATCAAATGCAGTCTCTCCATATTTTGCAGAAATAGTTTGCTTAATTTGAACTAGGATTTCATCTTTAATAT
>JGI24146J20443_1002308_pt1 | contig 10503 bp, 3 predicted proteins | sample BarGraIncub1131A_FD_20443 | JGI IMG/M metagenome (IMG submission 20443) | reverse complement strand
CGGGTACGCCAGCAAGCGTCAGGCGACACCCCCAGGGGCATGGCTGCTATCACTCCGTCGTCAGCGCTGAGACCACAGGAGCGAAGTTCTCAATCCCCGGGGGCTTGAAGGGTGGACGGCGGCCGGTAACCGGAGGTCGATGGTTCGAATCCATCCGGGCCCACCATATGATCGCAGCTCAGCCGGGGTTTCTGCCCCGGCTGTTTGCGTCCGGCTGAGTATCCACCCCCTTGGGGGGATCTTCAGCGTGATCCGACCGCAGCCCTTGGGCCCGCGTCGCCGGAAGCTGCAAGACAAGATGACATCTGGGTCCTGGTGCTCGTCTGCCGAGCGGCCCATGCCCGCGCAGCACACGAGACGGCCGATAGCCGCGAGATCGGCGGTTCGAATCCAAGCGGATCCTCGTCGGTCTACTTGAGCAGTTTGAGGTAGTCGATGAGAGCCGAGGATTGTTCCGCCGGGAACACGTAGCGCGGCATACTGTCCTGCAACTTGCTGCCATCGGGCCTGATGCCGGTCACGAGAACGGCGCTGACCTGATCGGGCGTCGAGTAGACGAACTTCGGCATGTTATCCATGCTCATGTGGCGCGTAAGCATGTTCCATGCGACCATCGGCCCGACGCCGCCACGAGCGTCCTGACCGTGGCAATTCGCGCACGCTCCGTTGCCCACATTGTCGTCGCCTCCAGTGAACTGGATGGTCGCGTTCGGTGATGACATCCCTCTTAGGAAGATCGCCTCACCAACCAGCGCAGAACCGGTGACCGCGATCTTTGCCACCTCGCCCGGAGCGGACATTGAGCCGCCGCTCATCGAGGAGGACTTAGGATTGGGGGTCGGCGATGCGGCAGGTGTACCCTGCGGCGCGTTCTCAACTGCAGGTGGTCCGGCACAACCTGAGACGGCGAGCACTAGACCGGCCGCCATTGCCGTCAAGATATAGTCCTCTTCATCAACGGGCTCCTCTCATGGAGTGGTGACGAACCACGACTCCCCCCGAGGAGCCGGCCAGATCGTCGTCATATGTCGAATCCACAGGTCACGACAGCGCTTGGGACCGAGTGGTAAGGTCCGGACCTCGGCGCTGTGCGTCGTGGCGGTTGAATCCGCGGTGAACCCGGATAGCCGCCCAGCGTCATCTTCCGCCTCGATGGTCCGCCGGTCATTGTCGGGCTGGGGCGGACACGCACGGGAAGGCGGGGGTTCAAACGGTATAATCGCCTTCACGACGAATGTGCCGCACCGACGCGGCGCTGTGACGAGGGGGAACGATGGTCCGCAAGGATGCAGGCATCGAAGGCGACACGGTCACGGGCGATACGAACGCTGCCGAGGGCCTCGAAACGACACCCACGACCCCTGTTCCGAACATCCCTGAAGCGTCGCCGGAGATCGGTTCCGTTCCGCCGGCCAAGCGCATGGGCCTGGTCGTCGTGGTCGCCGCTCTCCTTCTCCTGCTCGTAGCCGGCGTCGCGGGCGCGATGCTGCTCGTTCCTGGCTTCCGCCAGACCCAGATCAAGACGAACGCCCCCGTGGTCTCCGACGCGACGACGAAGCCGCGGATCGAAGCTGCGATCGGGGTCATGAAGGCGCTGCGCATCAACGATATCGCCGCGGTGCGGCCCTACCTTGTGGACGGTGCACAGAAGGCCATCACGGATACCCAATGGGTGGAGGCCGCATCTCTGTCCGAAGTCGCCTCCGCGACCTATGCGCCGACGGTGTGGTCGGGTGACACCACCGCAGCCGTGGATTACACGATCGACGGCGGGACCGGCACGATGACCTTTGCCGAGAACCCCACGAAGCCAAACGTCGTGACCATGACGGAGGTCGGGATCGACGGTGAGCTGGTCTACGACATCGAGATGACTGCGGTGGGGACGGGCTGGCGTGCGCTCGCACTGACCCCCCGTACGGAGCCCTTCAATCTCGATACCGAGTTCGTGAAGAGCCTGGTCGAGACTCCGACGCCGTAGGCGGCTTCGCTTCGACACGGCTGGCACGCAGGTTGCTCATAGATACCCCAGAGGGTATTTATTCCGAACTGCGCCGGCCGGAGGTCAAAACGATGGGATCAACAGTAAACCCACTCCCTGTCATGTATCAGTTCTCCAGCGACACTTGACCGTCGTGCATCCAGATGAAGCCCGTGGTCGACGGGCTGGCCAAGAAGCACGCAGGGCGCTACGCGATCATGACCTTGAACACCGCGAGCAGGGACCCCAAAGTAGGCAACCTGGCTCAGAAGTACGGGATCAGGTACGTTCCGACCTTCGTGTTCGTGGGATCTGACGGATCTGTCAGCGCTTCAGTGGTCGGGGCGGTCCCCGCGGCCCGTCTCGAGCAGGAACTCGCGCGGCTCAAGTAGGCTCCGCGCCTGTCGCTCACAGCGAGCCGTTCCGCGTCGTTTCGCGACCGCACGGCGGGCCATCGATTGGCCGGCATTGTGCCGCCGACGTCGCGCGGGTATACCGTCGGTAGACCGGTCGCGTGACCGTGGCGGCCGGCGAGTCCTGCAGCCAACGGGTACGGGAGTGAGGTGAACCACTTCAATACGGAAGACGCATCTCGACTGATGGGCGCCGGAGTGGCAGCTGAAGGGCTCCTTGCGGAGACCCGGGCATAAGCTCCTGGCGGACGTCGCTGGTGAGGCCGCGCGGGTGTCGCTCGCGATCGGCCGGATAACCACTGAGGACATGCCCGTCGTAAGGGCGCCTCGAGCGGTGCGAAGGCGGCTCCGGCACACATCATCATCAATTCCGAGTCATAGAGGGCGGGACCCGATACCGGGACCCGCCCTCTATGACGATGCTCCTCGGCGTACCATCAGCCGCCGAGCATGTAGATGACGACGCTGTGATCGCTCCCGTCGTCCGTGAGTGGGATGTGGCCGTCAGGCACGGGTGCCCCATCGAGTGTCGTACGTTCCACGCCGCGATTCGCTCCGCGTGGATTGTCGACACGGATGCGCCAGGTGGTCGATCCGAGCCGCAATGTCGCTTCGAAGCCGGGCCAGGCTTTGGGGATCGTCGGATCCACGGTGAGGATCCGGCCTCCGGCTCCGCCTGATGTCCTGATGCCGAGGATCGATTGGATCGCCGTGTTGTGGAAGAGCGCGGCGGAGCCCGTGTACCAACTCCAACCGCCGCGTCCGACATGCGGGCGCACGGCATACACATCGGCCACGACCGTATACGGTTCCACCCGGTAGATGTCCGCATCACCACGCGTGCGCGCGTGCGCGAACGGGTTGAGGAGGTCGAGCAGGCCGACGGCCTTGTCGCCGTCGCCCATGAGCGCGTAGGCCATCACGACCCACAGCGCCGCGTGGGTGTACTGCCCGCCGTTCTCCCGGACTCCCGGGACGTAGCCTTTGATGTAGCCGGGGTCGTGCTCCATGTGGTCGAAGGGCGGTGTCAGCAGCGCGATGAGCCCGGCCTCGCGTCGCACGAGCTTCTCCTCGACCGAGTCGAGTGCCGTTCGCGCGCGCTGTGGGTCTCCGGCGCCCGAGATGACCGCCCATGCCTGCGCGACCGCGTCGATCCGGCACTCGTCCGCAGTGCGCGTTCCGAGAGGCGTTCCGTCATCGAAGTACGCACGGCGGTACCACGCGCCGTCCCATGCTTCGCGCTCGACCGCAGCGACGAGCCGATCGGCCCAGGCGCGCAGGTCTTCTGCCCGTCCGCCATCACCCCGCTGCTCGCAGATCGGCGCGAACCTCCGGAGTCCCGTGACGAGGAACCATGCGAGCCAGACACTCTCGCCGCGCCCCTCGTGTCCGACGCGGTTCATGCCGTCGTTCCAGTCGCCCCCTCCGATGAGGGGGAGGCCGTGTTCGCCGACGTCGCGACTCACGTCGAAGGCACGAAGGCAATGCTCGTAGAGCGTGGCTGTCTCACTCGACTCCTGGGGGACGAGGTACAGGTCCTCCCGATCCTCGGGTACCGGCGGGCCCATGATGAATGGCACCTCCTCGTCGAGGATGCTCGTGTCGCCGGTGGAGAAGACATAGTCTGCGACCGTGTAGGGCAACCATAGACGGTCGTCCTTGAAGCGGGTGCGTACTCCACGTCCGGAATAGGGCTGCCACCAGTGCAGCGCATCGCCTTCCGCGAACTGATGCCGGGACGCTTCGAGGATGTGTGCGCGTGCAAGATCGGGGCGTGCGAGGGTGAGCGCGGAGACGTCCTGCAGCTGGTCCCGGAAGCCATAGGCCCCGCTGCTCTGATAGAGGGCCGTACGCCCCCACAGGCGGCACGCGAGGGCCTGGTAGAGGGCGCGGCCGTTGGCCATCGCATCGAACAACGGGTCGGGCGTCGACACGACGAGCGTATCCAGCACCCCATCCCAAAACTCCTTCACCCGCGCCGATTCGTGGTCGACCGTGTCCGGCCGACGATAGCGCTCCACGACCTGACGTGCATGGTCGAACGTATCGCACTCACCGAGGAAGAATCTGATCTCGGCGGATTCACCGGGGTCGATCGTAAGACAGGACATGAGCGCACCACAGTTGTCGCGGTAGCGACCTGCGAGGCCACCGAGGCCGATCCGCCTGAGCGCGGCGGGGGAGGCGGGGGTGCCGTTCCGTCCGAGGAACTCGGTCCGGTCGGCCGTGTAGGAGTGGACTCTGCGGTCGCACGCGAGGAACGCGACGCGCCCCGGGAAGTCCTCATTGAAGTACGACCTGGCCACGAGCATGCGGCCTTCGGTGTCGTATGACGTCGACACGCGCTGGCTGGCCTTGCTCCGGGAGTCTCCGAGGACCCACTCGACGAAATGCGTTATCGAAAGACGGCGCGGCTCGGTGCCCAGGTTCGTGAGCGTCAGGGCCGCGACGCGTACCGGGTCGTCAACGGGCACGAACCATCGCAGCCGGTGGGCGATGCCGTGGGTCGCGTGCTCGAAAGTCGTCTGTCCACGCCCATGCCGCACGATGTAGGTGTCGTTGTCGCGCACCGGGAGCGGCGTGGGTGACCACACCTCACCGGATTCTTCATCACGCACGTAGAAGAGTTCGCCGGTCCCGTCGCTCACCGCGTCGTTGTTCCAGGTCGTCAGGCGGTTCTCATGGCTGTTGAGCGCCCAGGTGCACCCGACACCGGCCTCGCTCACCATCGTGCCGAACTCAGGCATGGCGATGACGTTGATCCACGGCGCCGGCGTGTTCTCGCCGTGTTCGAGGACGATGACGTACTCGCCGGTATCCGGGTCGATCCCTCCATAGCCGCAGTCCGCCAGGAGCGTGGGTCGCTCGGGCTGGGGAGTGGGCGCACCGGTGGCCGGACGGGTCGGCACGAGGAGAGCGGGCGGCGATGGACGGGTCACGCGACGATCGAGCTGTAGCTTGACGGGTCCAGCGTCGGCGTCGAGCGCCACCCGCGCGACCGACTCGAGCAACGTGAGGATGGCCGGGTCGATCTGATCGGCCTGCCGCAGGAACACCCCACCCGGCTGGCCCAGCATCTGCAGGGCCGAACCGCTGCGCACGAGCGTCTGCAATCGATCGTCCAGTTCGGACACATAGGCGCTCGGCTTCGTGTTGAGGACGACAAGGTCCACACGGAATCCCTGGTGTCTCCAATACCGATGGGCGAGAAGCAGCTGCCGAACGAAGGGCGTGTCCTCCAGGCGTTCGATGCGGACCAGTAGGATCGGGTGGTCTCCGGAGATCCCGAGGCCCCAGAGCCCGGAGATCGGAAGCCTGTTCTCGCGTCGCGGTTTGAGCTTGAGGCGCGAGTAGCGGTCGGTCAGCAGCAGGCGTGACGCCAGACGCTGGTAGGTGATCGCATCGGCGGGCTTGATGCCGAAGTCGCGCAGCTCGATCTCGCCGGTGCCCCAAGCAAGGTCGATCGCCCGCTGGACTGCGCGGGCGTCCCCGTACTCTTCCGCAAGAGAGAGCGCCTGTTCCCGGGTGGTCGCCACCCCGGTGGAGAACGCAAGGCGGACGGTCTGGCCGGGTTCGATCCGGACGACACGGCGGATGGAACAGATCGGGTCGAGCACGGCGCCGACGGTGCCCGACAACGGTCCGCCGGCGTACGCAGCGGCGGCGTCACGGGCCTGCCTTCCGCGTCCGAGGAAGCGCTGCCGGTCGGTCTCGACGCTGCACGGCTCCTGCTCCGGGACGTCGGTGGCGAGCGTGTGAAGTCCCCAGCGCCGCGGTTCGTCGCTGCTGCGTGGGCGCCGGGTGAACAGGATGGAGCGCAGCTCGGGCAACCACTCGGTCTCGACGAACAGGTTCGAGAACGCGCGATGTGCCTGATCCGCGCCCTGAACGGCGAGGGTCACCTCGAAGTACGACGTGACCTCCAGCGTCACCTTGATGCGTCCATGGTTCGTGATCGAGACGCGGCGCACCTCGATGTCGTCCTCGGGGGAGACCGTAATCTCGGTGTGTGTCTCGATATCGGAGTCTTGGCGACGGTACTCGGCGCGCCCGGCGGCCATGCTGCAGTGATAGTCGTCTGCCGGCGCGCAGACCGGCTGGTGCATCGCCGACCACAGTCGCCCGGTCGCTACGTCCCGCAGGTAGATGAACTGCCCCCAGCAGTCGCGCGTGATGTCCTCGCGATAGCGTGAGACCGCCAGTTCGCTCCAGCGTGAGTATCCACCGCCTGCGTTGGTGACCATGACGGAATAGCGGCCATTGGACAGGAAATGGGTCGCCGGGGTCGCCGTGTCCGGCGTCGGGTAGGACCGCTCGACCGGCGGCGGCGGCTCACGTCTGGTCCGGACGAACTCGACCTCGTCGAAGTGCGGATGCGCAGGTTCGACGATGCGCGGAACGCTCTCCTGCAGCAGAAGCTCGGCCGAAGCGACGAGGGGATCCGCGTGGAACCGGCGCTGCATCGCCTCGGAAGTGATCTCGTTCCCGAGCGCGAGAAGACTCATTCCTTGGTGGTGCGCCATGTAGGTCATGACGACGGCGCGTCGGGCCCCGGCCTCGAGACGACCGGGCGTGTAGTCGATGGCCTCGTAGAACCCATAGCGGCCGAGTGCCCCGTCCGCTACGAGCGCATGGAGGTTCGCGAGAGCCGCGGGCCGATCCACCTGTGCGGCCAGCACGGTCGCGTAGGGCGCGACCACGATGTCGTCCGACAGGCCTCGCTTCAGGCCCAGCCCCGGGACCCCGAACGCCCGGTACTGATAGGTGAGCGCGGTGTCGCGCGCATTGAAAGCCGATTCGCTCACGCCCCAAGGTACTCCGCGCTCCCGGCCGTATTCGATCTGGCGTTGGACGATCGCGCGGTAGGTGCGGTCGAGCAGGGTGTCTTTCCAGGTGCGCATGAGCAACAGCGGCATGAGGTACTCGAACATTGACGCCGACCACGATAGAAGCGCGAACTCATGTCCCGTGCGCGTGAGCATGCGGCCCAGGCGGAACCAGTGCGCCAAGGGTACATCGCCACGCGCCACGGCGAGGTATGACGTGAGGCGGCATTCACTTGCGAGCAGGTCGTAGTAGGAGTCGTCGCACTTGCCCTGCTCGGTGTTGAATCCGATGGAGAACAGCTCGCGCGATCGGTCGTACACCAGGGAGAAGTCCATGCCGTCCCAGAACGCGGACGCGGCGTCGGCCAACGAGAGCGTGTGCGCGAGCATCGCCGCCGAGGCGTCTGCTCCCACTCGGAGCCCGGATGACACCTCCGATGCCCACGCCGCAGTCTCCACGGTTCCTGTTGCGGCGAGATCATCGAGGCAGGCGATCAGCGTGTCGGGATCGTCCGCCAGCGATCGGAGCGACGGAACGCGCTCGGTCAGGAGGGCCAGCGGGCCGCTCAGGATGCCGATGGGCGGGTGGGACACGGGTCCTGCCCATGGCGCCAGCGTCTCGATATCCGACAGGTGGGGTCTGATCGCGGCCGCGGCCGCGGATGTGACCGTGGAAGCGAGCGAGTCCTCGCCCGATCCCGATACAGCGCGGCCGTGAGCTTCGTCCGCTGAGCGGGCGAGGGACGCTATCAGCCGGTGCCACCCGGGAAGCGAGACCGGTCGCTCCGTCAGTCGCACTTTCCTGGCGAGTTCGTCGAGGTCTCCACGCAGCTCGGAGATCAACTCGTTCTGGGTCTGCCGACCGAGGTCCTCGATGGCGAGAAGAATACTGTCGAGGATACCGTCGAGCGCGGCCGGTCCAATGAGCGGTGCATCCGTGAGACCGTGCAGTCCCTCTCGGAGGGTGATGAGTGCTCCCGCCAGATTGCCGGAGTCGACGGTGGAGACATAGGTGGGCCTGAGCGGGGCGAGGGTGAGCGTGTCGTACCAGTTGTAGAAATGGCCACGGAACCGCTCCAGCGCCTGCAGGGTCTCCATCGTGTGGGCGGTGCGGCCCACGGTCCCCGAGAGACATTGGTAGCCGAGGTCGTGCGCGGTCAGGTTGGAGAGCAGGGCAAGGCCGATGTTCGTCGGAGAAGTGCGGTGGGCCACCACGCCCTCCGGATCCTCCTGGAAGTTGTCCGGCGGGAGCCACGAGTCGCCCGCTCCGACGAAGGTTTCGAAGAACCCCCACGTCCGCCGGGCGAGCATGCGCATCTGAGCGATCTCAGCAGGCGATGCGTCCGCCTGTGCGTCCGTCGGTCGCGGTCGCGATATCCACCAGGCGAGCACCGGGGAGGCGATCCAGAGCATGGCGATCGGTACGAGGAACAACGCCGTGAGCGGTGCGCGGAACACCACTCCCGCTGCCAGAGCGACAGCGATGGCCATGGACGGGCCCATCAGGTGCACGTAGGCGCCGACCTTGTTCGTTGCGGACGCCTGCGCCTCGGCGGCCGTGACCCACTCGAGCATCCGGCGATGGGACACGAGCATCCGCCACAGCGCGCGCGTCGTGGCGTCGAGCAGCAGCAGCCCCTGATGCGGCAGGAAGGCGAGTTCCAACAGCGCGCGTTTCGCATCCGCCGCCGCATCCTCCCGCAGCGGTCGCCAGATAGCTGACAGAGAGCCGCCGCCGAGAAGGCCGAAGAACGTGTGAACGACCTGCAGCATCAGCGGGTATCCGATGACCAGTGCGAGTACCGGCACCCACCACATGCCCGGCCTGCGCAGCAGCAGTCCACCGGACAGTCCCCAGATCACCAGGCTGGCCGGCAGGATGCTGCGGCGCAGGTTCTCGAGGAGCTTCCACTTGTGGAGAGGCGACAGGGGGTTGCGGTAAGTCGCGCCATCGCTGCCTTTTACGTGGCGCCTCAGCCATTGAGCCGCCTGCCAGTCCCCTCTCGTCCACCGGTGGAGCCGTGAGCACTGGGTGCCGTAGTCGGGCGGATACTCGTCGAACAGCTCGATGTCGCTCGCGAACGCCGTGCGGAGGAAGTTCCCCTCAAGCAGGTCGTGGGAGAGGAGCGTCTCATCGGGGATGCGGCCNTTAAGCACGGTGTTGTAGACATCGACCTCGTAGATCCCCTTGCCGATGAACGATCCCTCCCCGAACACGTCCTGGTAGGTTTCGGAGACCGTTCCGGAGTACTGGTCGAGGCCGGTCGGTCCGGCGTTGAGGCCGGCGAAGCGGGTCGCGACCGCGGAGTCGAGCGTTGCCGCGACCCGCGGCTGCACCACCCCATAGCCGTGCGTGACGGTCATGCGATCGGGGTCGACGTATGCGCGATTCAAGGGATGGGCGATCGTGCAGATGAGCGAGCGGGCCGCGCCCATGGGCAGGACCGTGTCCGCGTCCAGCGTGATGACGAACGACACGCCCGCGAGGAATCCCTCATCTCCGGCTGTGGTGGTGATCGAGGTGTCGGTCGCCCCGCGCAGGTAGTGGTTGAGTTCTTCGAGCGCACCTCGCTTGTGCTCCCAGCCCATCCAGACATCCTCTGCCTGGTTGTGCTTTCGCTCGCGAAGCAGCAGGTGGAATGATCCGGGCCCATTGCGTCCGTATCGATCATTGAGAGCGGCGATCCCGCTGACGGCCGCATCGATGATCGCGTCATCCGCGGGCACGTGCCGGGTCGGAGCGGCCTTCAGCTCGCCCAGCAAGGCGAATCCGATGTCGGGATCCGGGTTGGCGAGGTGGTCGGCCTCGAGATGGTCGAGCACCGCAGCGACGGACGCCGGCGAGGTGAGCAGTACCGGCACGGCTACCAGCGTGCGACGTCCCGCCCCGACGGGGCGGTCGGTGTCGAGTCTCGGGAGCAGGTCCGGGTGCCACAGTATCGCTGCTACGCGGTTCACGATGTCGGTGGCCAGCTGGGACAGCGGTGTGATACCGAGTAGCGCGAACAGTGTGGCCTCCCAGAGGGCCGAGCCGCCGTGCCACGCGTACACGCCGATGAGAGCTGCGAGCGTGCCCGTGAGGCCCAACAGCATCGCCGCGTATGCCGCGCCGCGCCACCACCGATGCTCGTCGAGGCCGGGCCAAGCGGGTTCCTTGCCTCGCAGCAGCGCTTCGAGTCCCGTGCGCCCCTTCCCGATCAGGTACCAGCCGACGTGGCCGCGCACCATGTCGTCGCCGTCGGCGGCGAGCGCTGCGGCGGCCGCGGCGATCGCAGCCCCCGCC
>JGI24146J20443_1002301_pt1 | contig 10527 bp, 9 predicted proteins | sample BarGraIncub1131A_FD_20443 | JGI IMG/M metagenome (IMG submission 20443) | reverse complement strand
CCCGCCCCGACTGTGCGGTCAGTACAAGAATCGGCGGGAGCAACGGGTCGCCCAGCTCCTTCAGTTGCGCCATAACCTCATAACCGTTCAGGTGCGGCATATTGATATCGAGCAGAATCAGGGCCGTTGGTTCGGCACAATAGGCATCTTTCACCTGCCGCGGATCGGATATCAGCACCAGATTACAGAAGCCTTCCGCCTTAAGCATCTTCTCCAGAAGCTTGAGGTTGGCCGGTTCATCATCAACGATCAATATCCTGCTGTTATGGGCGGCTTCAACTGACTCAATCATTTGTTTTCTCCCAGAGCAGGTCTCTGCAGTAGCGCGTCAACCACAGCAACAAAACGCTGCAGGTTGATCGGCTTGGTCAGACAATCATCGAAACCAGCCGCCATTACCCGCTGCACCTGGTCCGGCATGGCGCTGGCCGTCACCGCGACTACCGGGATATTGCGTGTTTCCGCGCTCCCCCGCAGGCGGTCAAGCGCCTCGAAACCATCCATTCCCGGCAGGTTGATATCCATCAGAATCAGGTGAGGCCGGCCGATACGGACTAATTCCAACCCTGCTTCAGCAGATTCAGCGGTTAACAGGCGTACCTCTCCAAGGCCGGATATTATTTTTTTCACCAGCCGCATATTGGCCGGATTATCTTCGATATACAGCACCTGCCGTTCGCAGGCAGGCAGAACGGACAGAGGCGCCGTCGAAACGACCGGGAGGGCATCAATCGCCTCTATTTGCCCGGCTTGAGGCAGCTCCACCCAGAAGAGAGAGCCGCTGCCGAGACTGGTCTCGACCCCGATAACCCCGCCCATCGCCTCGGTCAGGCGCTTTGCCAGGACCAGGCCGATGCCGGTACCTTCAAACAGGCCATCGACGGCGGCAGCACGCTCAAAGGGGTGAAACAGGTGGGGCAGAAATTCCGGCTCGATGCCGGGTCCGGTGTCGCGCACCCAGATCCGCATGAGGTTCTCCGGCAGCAGATCAAAGCCTACTTCAACCGTTCCCCCTTCAAGATTGAACTTGATGCCGTTGGAGATCAGATTGATCAGCACCTGGCGCAGCCTGGTCCGATCCGCGATGATCCATGCAGCCCCCCCTGGGGCAACGGTAACCGTAATGCCGCGCTCCACCGCCAGCGGCCTCAGCAGGGAGACACATTCAGAGCAGATATCCCCGGATTCCAAAGGTTCGAGGGAAAGCGACAACCGGCCGTTTTCTATCCGGCCAAGATCCAGCACTTCATTGATCAATTCAAGCAGGTGATTTCCCGCCTTGCTTATCTCATGGAGGCTATCTTGCTGATCATCGGAAAGTGGATGGCTCCGGTCATCCTCCAGCAACTGCGTAAAACCGATAATGGCGTTCATCGGGGTCCGCAGTTCATGGCTCATGCGTGATAAAAATTCGCTCTTGGCCCGGTTGGCGGAGTCGGCCTCCTCTATTGCCTCCCTGAGCAGACGATTTGACTCAAGCAGTTTCTGTTCAGACCGCTTCCGCTCGGTGATATCCTGAATCATCCAGATGGAACCATCCTCAGGCTTTGCAGCATTCACTGCCCGGCCCACCATGCTGCACCAGATCAGAGCGCTGTCCTTCTTTTTCAACACCGTATCTATAGTGTGGATTCCACCGTTGGCAATTGCCGCATATGCTTCTTTTCCGACACGCTCATACGTTTCGCTGTCGTGATAGAACTCAGCGCTATTCATCCCAAATGTACTTCCGACTTCGTACCCCATAATAGTGTCAAAAGCGGGGTTGGATACTCGTACCTTGCGGTCCTTGATAAAGAGTGCACCTATCGGCATGGTACTCAGAATAAACTGCTGCTCGTTTGTTAACAGTTCGACCTGCAGCGTTTGCTGCACAAGCGAATCATTCACCTGTTTGCGGTCGGTGATGTCCTGCACCATACCCACAGAGCGTATAATTTTGCCTGCAGCATCTCTAGTATGTTCGCATTTTTCATACACATAGCGAACATCACCACTGTGCTTACGGACAACCCGGTGCTCAATCTCATAGTTGTCTTTATCCTCTTGAACCGAAACTAAATATGCTGAGTTAACCAAATCACGATCTTCCGGGTGCACCGAATCAAGAAACGCCTCATAGGTAGGGGCAAATTCCTGCGGAATAAATCCAAAGATGCGATAAACCTCATCCGACCAAATCAGTTGCCCTGTTTGAGTATCCAGCTCCCAACTACCCAGATGCGCGATCTCCTGGGTTTTATTCAATCGGGCTTCAATCGCACGCAGAGCTTGTTCAGAGATTGCCAAAGTGGCGAACTCTGCTGGTCGCTTATCCGTGCTGGTCATGGTATGGCGCCCCCCTCGTTTTCAGCGGCTGCCGTTCGCGGTAGTTCCAGCCAGAAGTCACTCCCCTTGTCGAGGATGCTGGTCACACCCACCGCTCCTCCCATCGCCTCGATAAGCTGTTTGGTAATGGCAAGACCGATGCCGGTACCCTCAACTCCGCCTAGCTCCTGTCCCAGACGGTGAAACGGTTGAAACAGTTCCGACAATAGTTCCGGCGCAATACCGGCGCCGGTATCAATCACGTGAATGCGTATGCACTCTTCGCTCGGCAACTCATATTCCAGCCGTACCTCCCCATTGGGACGGTTATACTTGACGGCGTTGCTGAACAGATTGACAACGGCTTGTTTTAGGCGGGTGCGGTCGGCACGCAGCGTACATCCAGAAACAGCAGGAAGAGCAAAACAGATACCGCGGCTCGTGGCCAGCGGCTGTATCAGGGACACGCATTCATCCACCAGCTCATCCAAAACAATCGGTCCAAGTGTCAGCGCCTGCCGGCCGGATTCGATTCTGGCCAGGTCCAGCACCTCATTTACCAGCTCCAGCAGGTGACTTCCGGCGTTGGTTATCTCCTGCACCGAATCAATCTGGTCCGGGTTTAGTTCCGGATCGGCCTCCAGAAGCTGACCAAAGCCGAGGATGGCGTTCAGAGGGGTGCGAAGTTCATGACTCATGTTGGAAAGAAACAGGGATTTTGCCTGATTGGCGGCCTGTGCCTCGTCCCGCGCGGAGATCAGACCGGCTTCCATCGCTTTGCGCCGGGTCAGATCACGGAAAACGGCGACGACACCACAGCCACTGCCGCCGTCACTGCAACCTATTGGACTTACGGAGAGGCTGACCGGCAAAAGGGTGCCGTCCTTACGAAAGAGATTGTTGTCATCTGTTTTGCGCGATATACCGTCCTTCAGGGTGTCGCAGACCGGACATTCTCCTTCCGGCACCTGGGAAATGAGAGCTGCGGAACCATGAAAAAGCAGGTGGGCATTTTTTCCCAGCACGTCACTCTGTTCATAGCCAAGCATCTCCATGGCGGCCGGGTTGATAAAGGAGCATACACCCAGAGAATTGACGCCGAAGACCCCCTCGCCCAGCGCCTCAAGCAGGGCATGAGTCCGCCCCAGTTCCTGTGTCAGCTGTTCGTGGGCCTGCTTGAATCCGGTAATATCGGTGCGGATCGATATATAGCGCCAGGGGAGACCATGTTCATCCAGAATGGGCACGATGGTCGCCTCAACCCAATAATAGCCGCCATCCTTCCTGCGATTACAGACGGTTCCCTGCCATACTTTACCGCTGGCGATCGTCGCCCACATTTCCCGATACAGGGAGTTGGGGTGGATGTCCGACTTGACAATTCGGTGGTTACGCCCGATCAGTTCAGCGCGACTGTAACCGCTGATTGCACAAAATTTGTCATTCACCTCGACAATATATCCCTCCTCATCGGTGGCGCTGACTATGGCATGCTGATTAATGGCATGACGCAGTTGATCGTAGCGACTGGTATTAATTTGCAGATCACAGACATCTTGTTGCTGCGAACTGCCGTTCATCTCTTTATGCATTACAAGTACCTTTTTCAGTGCATCTGTCAGAGCAGACATACTGTCAATCGTCATGCCCGGCGTCGGTGGGCGGGGAAACAAATCGCCAACCGCTCTTGCCATTACGCTTGACCTCATACATGGCATCGTCGGCAGCAGCCATCAGGCCGTCGCCATCGGTGCCGTCAACGGGAAAAACGCTGATGCCAATGCTGGCGTCAATATGCCCGGTTGTGCCGTTCGGCAGTGTTATGGGGCGTCGCAACGATTCCAGGATTTTATCCGCCACATGACCCGCATCATTGTACTGGTTGATGGTACCCAGGGCGACCGTGAACTCATCGCCCCCCATGCGCCCAACGCGGTCCGACAACCGGACGGAACCCAACAGTCGGGACGCCGCCGTCTTCAGTACCAGGTCGCCGGCCTCATGCCCATAGCTGTCATTGATCTGTTTGAAACCGTCCAGATCAATATACATCAGGGCAAAGCGTTTTACGTTGCGGCGGGCAAGCTCCACACTCTGGTCCAGATGATCGAGAAACATGCGCCGGTTGGACAGACCTGTCAGCATGTCGAAACTGGCCATATGCTCCAGCTGCTCCAGCAGCATTTTCTTGTCGGTAATATTTTCTTTTACCGCAACAAAATGGGATATGTTGCCATGCGCATCGATTATCGGAGAAATGGAGGCCGCCTCCCAAAACAGAGTGCCATCCTTGTGTTTATTATGAAATTCACCCCTCCATACCTCACCACGCAGCAGAGTCTCCCACATTTCACGGTAAAACTCATCAGGCTGTTCGCCACCCTTCAGGATACGTGGATTTTGCCCGAGCGCCTCGTCCGCACCATATCCGGTCAAACTGCTGAAGGCTGGATTGACGTACTCGATAACCCCTTCGTGATCAGTAATCACGATGGAGGCGGGGCTGTTCTCAACCGCAGAGGAAAGCTTGCGCAACATCACGTCCATCCGTTCCTGCAGGGCGATCTGAACGCGCAGACGGCGTGAGATGCGCAGATAATATACTGCCAGTATGATTGCGATCAGGAGGAAGATCGGCCCGAGCAGGGTAACTATAGGATAGGAGGACAGGAGTTTATGCAGGGCAATAAGATCAATCATGTCCGGTATTATGCATGTCTATTATTGCAAGATCAATCAAAAAACACACTAATTATTACGGGTACGCCAACAGCAATAAAACACAAAAGCGGGACAGGCAAAATGCCGGCCCCGCTTTGTATTCAGCGATAAAACAGTAGGTTATGAAACCACAATCCGGGCGAAGCGGCGCTTGCCGATCTGGACGATGTACTCGCCCGCCGCGGCCAGCTCCAGATTGGTGTCGCTGACCTTCTCGTTGTCCAGCTTGACTCCCCCCTGGTCTATGGCACGGCGTCCCTCGCCGTTGGACTTTGTCAGTCCGGCTTCGGTCATAGCCCTCGCCAGCAGGATCGCGCCGTCGGCCAGCACAAAGCTTACCTGCGGCATATCCTCAGGAATTTCGTTATCCTTAAAGCGTTTGACGAAATTCTCTTCGGCAACCTCTCCGGCGCCGGCACCGTGGAAACGGGAGACGATCTCGCGCCCCAGCCTCTTTTTAGCAGCCATGGGGTGCAGGATATGATCCTTAAGTTCCTGCTTAAGCAGTTCAATCTCAGCCAGGGTCATGTCGGACAGCAGCTCGTAGTAGCGAAGCATCAGCTCATCAGAGATTGACATCACCTTGCCGAAGATCTCGTCGGCCGACTCGCTGATACCGATGTAGTTACCGAGTGATTTGGACATCTTGTTGACACCATCCAGCCCCTCAAGGAGCGGCATGGTCAGGACACACTGCGGTGCTTGGCCCCATTCACGCTGCAGTTCGCGCCCCATCAGCAGGTTGAATTTCTGGTCGGTCCCCCCCAGCTCCACATCGGCCTTCATCGCAACAGAGTCATACCCCTGAATCAGCGGGTAGAGAAATTCGTGGATGGCAATCGGCTGCTGGGTCGTATATCGTTTATGGAAGTCATCCCGTTCAAGCATCCGGGCAACGGTGTATTTTGAGGCCAGCCCGATCATGCCGCCACAGCCGAGCTCATTCAACCAGGTCGAGTTAAACACAACCTTGGTCTTACCCGGATCGAGAATTTTGAACACCTGTTCCTTGTATGTTTCGGCATTTCTGAGCACATCAGCGCGGGTCAGCACCTTACGGGTCTCTGATGTGCCGGTCGGATCGCCGATCATGCCGGTAAAATCCCCGATCAGAAAATTGACCTCATGACCCAGCTGCTGGAACTGACGCAGCTTCTGGATCAGCACGGTGTGCCCCAGATGCAGATCGGGCGCGGTTGGATCAAAGCCCGCCTTTATGATCAACGGTACTCCGGTCGAAATGGACTTTGCGAGCTTACCTTCCAACTCCTTTTCGATCAACACTTCAACGGTGCCGCGTTTGATGACGGCCATCTGTTCGGATACGGACATATAAATAGCTCCTAAAATCTAATAACACGGAGCAACTGAGCAACTGAGAGAATCAAGAACAAAAAGGCTGCGCTGCTTTGCCCTGTTTCAACAGTAAATGATTCTTCCCGGTTTTCTCCGTGTTCTCCGTGTCTCCGTGTTTAAATGCTTTTCAAAGATTTAATCTCAGCAGGGCATGTTTATTCGTTCAATACTGACAGCCTTGCCGCTTGTCTCGTCCACGCCGATCACGACGGCATTCAGGCGGATATCCTTCTTGGCCACTTCAAACTTGGCCGGCAACTGGGTCAAAAAACGGTAAATGGTTTCTTCCTTGCCCATCCCGATAACAGAATCAAAGCTGCCGGTCATACCGGCATCAGTTAAAAAGGCCGTTCCCTGAGGAAGGATACGCTCATCTGCCGTTTGCACGTGGGTATGAGTGCCGACCAGAGCGCTGATCTGACCATCCAGATACCATCCCAATGCCGATTTTTCCGATGTCGCCTCGGCGTGAAAATCGACAAAAATAATCGGGGTCTCTTCTTTGAGACGTTTTATTTCACGATCGGCAACCAGGAAAGGACACTCCAGGCTTTTCATAAACACCCGCCCTTCAAGATTGAGGACCGCGACCTTGACCCCGCCCGGTGTCGTCAGAACTGCGCTACCGACCCCCGGCGCACCGGCCGGATAGTTGGCCGGACGGATAATGCGCGAATCAGCCAGAACCAGCGGGACCTGCTCTTTCTTGTCCCAGATGTGGTTACCACCCGTCAGCAGGTGAACCCCCTGGTTGAACAGCTCTTTTGCCACCTCAATTGTCAGGCCGAAACCGCCGGCAGAATTTTCACCATTGGCAATCACGATATCGATCGTGTGCCGGTCCACCAGTCGATGCAGCTCACGCGACAGTGCCTGACGGCCCGGCTTACCGATAATATCGCCTATAAATAAAATCTTAACGGGCATATTCTACTGAACGGGTTTCGCGTATAACATTGACTTTGATCTGGCCCGGATAGGTCATTTCAGCCTCAATTTTCTTGGCGATATCACGGGCCATGACCACAGACTGATCATCACTGACCTGTTCACTGGAAACCATGACGCGGATTTCACGACCGGCCTGGATCGCAAATGACGACTGCACACCGCCAAACGATGTGGCAATGCGCTCCAGATCACCGAGGCGCTTGACGTAGGTTTCCATCATCTCACGACGCGCGCCGGGACGTGCTCCGGAAAGCGCATCAGCGGCCTGTACCAGAATAGCCAGTACCGAGTTCGGTTTCTCATCTTCGTGATGTGCCATGATGGCATGCACGATCTTGGGGGTTTCGCCATATTTACGGGCCAGTTCGGCACCGATAACCGCATGCGACCCTTCAACTTCATGGTCGACCGCTTTGCCCAGGTCATGCAACAGTCCGGCACGCTTGGCCTGTTTGACGTTTATTCCCAGCTCGGCGGCCATGATACCGCAGAGGAACGCGACTTCCAGCGAGTGGAGGTAAACGTTCTGGGTGTAGGAGGTACGGTATTTGAGGCGACCGATCAGCTTGAGGAGTTCGGGGTGGATGCCGTGGACACCCAGGTCGAAGGCGGCCTGTTCACCCGCTTCCTTAATTGACAGCTCTACCTCTTCGGTTGACTTTGCCACAACCTCTTCAATGCGGCCGGGATGGATGCGGCCATCGGCCAGAAGCTTTTCCAGTGACAGACGCGCCACTTCACGGCGTACCGGGTTAAAACCGGACAGAATCACCGCTTCAGGAGTATCGTCAATAATCAGGTCGATGCCGGTGGCGGCTTCCAGAGCACGAATGTTGCGCCCCTCACGGCCGATAATACGCCCCTTCATCTCGTCAGACGGAAGCGGCACAACCGAGACGGTGCGCTCGGCCACGTATTCACCAGCATACCGTTGAATGGCAAGTGCCATGATTTCTTTGGCTTTTTTGTCACCTGTTTCACGGGCTTCATCTTCAATCGCCCTGATAATCTTGGCGGCATCATGCTTGGCCTCGGTTTCCATTGCATTCATCAGCTCTTTTTTGGCTTCTCCGGCCGACATGCCGGAAATCTGCTCAAGCTTGGCATTCTGAATATCGGATGCTTTTTTCAGCTCTTCGTCGCGCTGCAGAAGAACCTGCTCTTTTTGCGATACTGCCTGCTCTTTTTTGAGGATATCCATCTCTTTCTGATCGATCAAACCAGCTTTTTTATCGAGATTCTCCTCCTTCTGAGCCAGTCTTTTTTCAAACGCCTGGAGATCCTTGTTTTTTTCGGTCGTTTTGCGTTCATGCTCTTCCTTGGCCTGAAGAGCCAAATCCTTGGCCTTGAGCTGCGCCTCTTTCGTAATGGTATCCGCTTCGCGGCGGGCGTCGTCGAGCACCTTGCTGGCAAGCTCTTCAGCCTGTTTCAGAATTGATCCGGTATCTTTCTTGTTGAGCTTGTTGCCGGCAAAATAAGCTCCGGCTGCGACAATCAGAGTAATGATAACGCCAATAATTACTTCCATACTCATCAACCTCCTGTATATAAATCCGGGCCGCCTGGCGAACTCCGGTTACTTCCCTGTACCCACCTGCGGGATGCGAATAATTCGTTTTTCAGAAACAATAATTTCCATCGGGATATCGTGCACGTCCACCGGAATCGCGCCATCGGTCAGCTGGAAATCATGGCACAGCCCGACCAGATGTGCCATGCAGCCGGGATGCTGCAGAAAACGGTCATAGAACCCTTTTCCGTAGCCGATCCGGTGCCCTGACAGGTCGAAAGCGACCCCCGGCACGACGATCAGATCAGGTTCATCAGCCTGGTGATCAACCCCGGTCGGACACGGCTCCAGTATACCAAACGCACCTTCCCGTAACTCCTCAACCCGTTTGACAGTGCGAAACACCATCTGATGGCCGCAGACCGCCGGATACAGCACCCGTTTTCCGCTCCGGAAGGCATCGGCCAGAATCAAGCCGGTATCGGTTTCGTTATGGGCAGGCGCATACAGAGCGACACATTCAGCCCNGNCATACTCATCAAGAGAGAGCAGGTTGAGTTGTGCNGCGCGACTGGCGGCACACCACGAATCATGGCTGAGCGCACGGCGCTGCGCCAATAACTGCGAACGGAGCGAACGCTTGGGCATAAAAACACTTTCGATACAACACGTGCGGAGTGGCCCCGAAAGGTAATCGGGAAGGTCGACCAGGGAGGCTGAAGAGGGGGGAGAAAGGCTTGGGTGCCGTCAGGTAATGGTGCTGATTACGATCACGCCACTCAGATGCGATTTTTCCCTTTCAGTGAGGATATATTCAACGGGCGTTACATTATTTCAATCAAACGCGTGAATGACAGCATTTGACGAACCCGACCGGCAGTACAATTATGCGAATATATGATCAAGTCTCCCTGAGAGACCATGTAAAATCAGATTGTTTCGAGCGTCGCAATAAGCCTGCTTATTTTGCTATCGGCAGTAGCATCCTGCTCTCGCCGGGAGCGAAGCTCAAGTAATTCTTCCGAGGTATTCAGCAGGGCAAGCGTCAGTACCAGTTGCGCATCACCACTACTAAGAGCACTGCCGATTTCTTGAAGCTTTCCATTTACAAAGGCTTCAACCGCCTTTACTCTCGCTTCGGGAGCAGAGCTCCGAACCGAAAGTTCACGGCCAAAAACTGTCACGGCATGGCTTGTTTTCATTCAATGACCCTGACCGTGTTTTAAATCCCGTCCAGCTTGCCAAGTATGGCATCAACACGGGACTTGATTGCCTCGCGGTCGTTTGAGAGCCGCTGTAATTCTTCATGCAGACGTGCGTTTTCTTCTTTCAGGGCACTATACTTTTCGACGATGGCGCCGATTTTATTTTCAAGTACGTCTATGAGTTCTTGGTTCATGAGTTCTTTTTCCTTTCGAAGGGGCACACTATACGAAGTGGCACTCACAAAGTCAAGACCTAATTGATTGAAATCGCAGAGTTCCGTGACACCACGCCCCGTTCTGCCGATTGATTTTTCAGGGTTGGAAAAGGGCATCGGTGAACTCCTGCGGATCAAAATCGCGCAGATCTTCAATTGATTCGCCGATGCCGATGTAGCGTACCGGCAGGGCGAATTCGTGACTGACCGCCACCACAATACCCCCCTTGGCGGTACCGTCCAGCTTAGTCAGGGCCAAGCC
>JGI24146J20443_1002299_pt1 | contig 10528 bp, 4 predicted proteins | sample BarGraIncub1131A_FD_20443 | JGI IMG/M metagenome (IMG submission 20443) | reverse complement strand
ATGATTTAGAAGAGGCATATTGACAATTATACCGGTTACAGGTGTTAAGTTCGGCAATAGCTGAATCTGAACCGTTCCACTTGAAGGAGATGTTGACTTTATACTGCAACTAAGTGAATAGATTTTTGTGGCATCATAAGCAGGTGCCTCCAAACGATAATGCCAATTTCCGGNAATTGCCTGCTGGTGGGCAGTAGCGACCTTGAATCCATTTTCAAGTAATGTTACCTGATCAATGAAAAGCGTCTTATTCAGGGAATCGGGATTAAACGTAATATCCCAATTTCCGGCTTTATTTAAAACCGACGAAATATTCCATGACTTCAAAATCGCAGCTGGTTGGCCCTGTATGTCCCATGTTCCAATAGAAACCCGGATAGGTGTTATTGCAATACTTGACATTGATGAGGTATAAAACGTCTTGAATCGCATTGAATCAGGTGAATTGGTACGAATGGAATCAAGATAGACAGGCGACAGCATAGTTGGTAAACCTGCATCAATAGTGTAATGAATTTCAGCACCTTTGAATGGTGGAACAACAGAAACAAATCCTGAACTGTAAGCAGCAACGGGAGGAGGCACCCTAAAGGCTATATTCATATAATTCATGCGTTGAAAATGAGTACGAGTCAATCGGGTATAAAAATCATCCCAATTCCTTTCTGTCTGAGTCGTCCAACCAATTTCAGACAAAGCAACAATACGGGGATAAGATTGATATTCAAGAAAACGTTGCGGCTCATTCAATAACTCTGACCATAAAGCTCCCTGTACCCCTTTTACATAACGAAACGAATCATCTGAAAACATATTATTATTAAAGGGATTAAAGGAATAAACCTTTTCAAGCGAAAGAGCCCCTGCCCAGTCATGTCCACGATCGTTGGCTGACTGTGCCATATCAAAATAAAAGTAACTGCCCATAACCAGAACCGTCGAATAATGTTTTGCTGCAGTTTCAGAGGCTTTTTGCGTAGAACGCCATGTATATACTGTTGTTGTCGAATCAAGCGTTCCACCATCAGTAATTTCGTCCCAACCTGCCATATGTTTTCCCAATGAATGCAGGATTCCCTCCAATCGATGTATAAAATAATGTTGCAGCTCTGATGAATTTTTTAAATGTTGATCCGACATCAATGCCTTGCAGCGTGAACAATGTCTCCAAAAATATGGATTTACTTCGTCGCCTCCAATATGAATTGTTCGTGATGGAAACAATTCGGCCAACTCTTTGAATATTATTCCGAGCATTTTGTAATTATGCTCATTGCCGACACACCATACATTCGGATCGTGCAAATCCCATCTGTCAGAGGAAGAAGCAGTTTCCCTTAAAGCTGTGCTGTCTGAATGACATAATATTTGGGGATAAGCCACTGCTGCTGCCCTGCTATGACCCGGAATATCTATTTCGGGAATAATCTCGATATTGCGTAAAGTGGCATAACGAACTATTTCTTTCACTTCTGTTTGTGTATAAAAACCCCCGTAACGTTTATCGCCTGAACCATAAGATGGCAGCAATAGCTCTCCAGGCCCACGCCATGCCCCTTTGGAAGTCAGTGCGGGATAATGTTTTATTTCTATTCGCCATCCCTGATCGTCTGATAAATGCCAATGAAACTTGTTAATCTTATGCATCGATAACCAATTGAGGTACTTTTTCACGGTTGCTACATCAAAGAATTGCCTTGACACGTCAAGCATCATTCCACGATAATGGTAACGAGGATAATCAACAATCTGAACAAACGGAACATTCCAAGAAACTTCACGTATTAAGGTATCGGAGTACACTTGAGGAGGAAGTAACTGCAACAACGTTTGAATTCCATTAAAAAGCCCACCGCGGTCTTTACCGGTAATTATTACTCCGTTTTCATTCACAGTTAAACGATAACCTTCTTCAGGAAGTTTTAGGAAAGTATTTACTTTTAAAATGATATGATGCATTTTAGTTGCATTCGTTGTTGTTTTTAAATTAAACCCTGTAGATTTTTTCAGTTTATCATGCAAATAAGTGGACAATTCTTGTCCTGACGAATTTGAAGAAATCAATGTTGAATGTGTTAATGTAAAAACGCCTGAAGACACTTCTATTTGTACTGGTTTGGGAATCAAATCAACAGTTGGTTGTGCCACCAGCAGGGTTGTGAAAAGGCTGCTTGCTATCCACAAAAAAAGGTTTCTCATAAAATAATTTTTTTTTAAGAACATGAAAAGTATCCCAAAGTAACTTTCAAATTACAATTCCGGATAGAGTAAATACGGTTGCCGTTGTTTTTTGAATTTATCCACATCACCTTTCCAACAAGTTTTGATTTCAGAAGCACTTTTTCCTGCTTCAATCATTTGCCGGACATACTGTACTCCAATTAATTTTTCAAAAAACGAAGAAAAGAAAGCATCTCCCATATTTAGTTTTTGATAGGTCTCTACCAAATACGACAAATCAATTCCGTTTTTAAACAATTCATTATCATCAGGTGATGTATGAAGGTCCTTACCGTTACAACTTTTATTCAGTTGAGGTGGATTTTTTGCACCTGTCCTGCTTTGAGGTGTGAAATGATAGGTATAACCTTTCAAATCAGGATTCCCAAATTGTTGAAACGGTAAATCAGTACCTCGTCCTATGCTAACCGGTGTGGCTTCAAAATAACACAACGAAGAATAAAGATACACTGAACGCATGTTGGGTAGATTAGGAGAAGGCGGAACAGGCAATTGATAATGCATGGCATGTGTATAATACAGGCAGGTTATCACTGTCAAATCACATTGTGCCCCTTTTGCCAGCCATTTTTCACCATTCACCATTTTGGCTAATTCGCCTAAAGTCATCCCGTGAACAACAGGTACAGGCAAGCTGCCGACACCGGATTTATAGTTCATATCAAGGATAGGACCATCAACATAAAATCCATTTGGATTTGGCCTGTCAAGAACAATCATTTTCAGATGATGAGTCGCACATGAATTCATTACATGAACCATAGTTGTTAAATAGGTATAATACCGCAATCCCACATCTTGCAGGTCAAAAATTAATATATCAATCGATTGCATCACAGAATCAACCGATTTGCCTGAATTTCCTCCATAGAGCGAATGGATAGGAATACCGGTTTTTTCATCAATTGAATTGCCGACATGCTCTCCTGCGTCGGCATTTCCCCTGAAACCATGTTCAGGGGAAAAAATAGTGATAATTTGAACGTTTTTACTTTTCAGAAAATCAACAATATTCTCATTCCCTATTTTTCCGGATTGATTGGTTAACACGGCAATGCGTTTTCCGGTTAGCATGGGTAAATAGAGATTACTACGTTCTGCCCCAACTACGATTGGCTGAGTCTGACGGGCATGTACAGGTAATAAAAACAGGCAGAAAGCGAAATATACATATGCTTTATACATAATAAAATTTATTTATTAATAGTACTTATTGCATCATAAATGGCAGTTTGCACTTCGGCTCGAATGCGTGTGGTGAATATTTTATTATTATCACGGGTTGGATAAACATGATTCGACAGGAAAATATAAACCAAATTATATTTTGGATCGACCCAAAACATAGTGCCGGTGTATCCGGTATGACCAAAACTTTCAGGGCTTACTTTGCCTGACAAATAGGAATTCCCAATTACTTTATTGTCTTCTAAATCAGGCTTGTCGAAGCAAATTCCCCTATAAACTCCTTCATCACTATATGGAGTAGAATTAAACAGATCCAGAATGGCCTCACTGAAGTATCGTTTGCCTCCATATGCACCTTTCTGTAAATAAAGTTGGTATAATTTGGCTAAATCATTGGCATTAGCGAATAAACCGGCATTGGCAGAATGCCCTCCGAGGATAGCCGATGATTCATCGTGCACGTAACCATGTAATAAGGTCTGGCGGAAATATTCATCTTGTTCGGTAGGGATAACGCGTGATAACGGCAATCTCTTCCAGGGATTATACATGATTTCGGTTGCTCCTAAAGGTGAATAAAATGTTTGTTGCAAATAGGTTTCAAACGGAACATTGACCAATGCCTCAACCACTGGTGGAGTCATAACAAATGGCCAATCGGAATATACATATTCATGCTTTTGGGTTGCTTTCAATAAATGGGATTGTGCAATATATTTATACACCCAATCTGCAATGTCTTTTCGTATAAAGAGTGATGGAGTAATGCGTATAGGGAATGAATCTGATGCGTTTGAACGAATAAAAGCAGGATTCGGGGTTCCATCACGATTAATCATTTCTTTGTAAAAGGGGGCATAAGGCTGTAATCCACCTACATGGCATAATAATTCTTTTACTGTACTATTTTCTTTATTTGTTCCCAGAAAAGGTGGAAAATAATGGCTGAATTTTTCATCTAAATTGATTTTGCCTTCGTCTACCAGTTTCAGATAGGCAGGACAACCACCGGTAATCTTTGTCATGGATGCCAGATCAAACAGATCGTATACATCTTCCGGACGGTTCAGGGGATCATTAGGGAAACGTTTTGTTTCTGAAGTAAAATAAGTGTGGTATCCATAGGCTTTGTTGAATACCACTTTCCCATCTTTAGCCACCAGTACCACACAACCGGGGAATGCCTGTTGGTTAATGGCATTATTAACAAGTGAATCAATGGTGCGATTCAAATAAGCTCCATTCATTCCTGCATCTTCAGGTACGCTATATTTTAATCGGATGGCTTTGCCGGTGGTAAGACCGAATCCCTTATGAAACTTTCCAGTTGAATAAGTTAATTTTCCTTGTGCCTGAATGCCACCAAAGATCAATTCTGCCGTCATTTGTTGTGAGGCCTCCTGATCATTATATCCCTCTATCCATGCAGAAGGAGATAATTTAGATAACCAACTGTCAGGGGCTGCAAAAGAACAAATTATTGTCTTTTGAGTGGATCTTATTTTAGTTAGCCAAGTTTGTTCTTCAGGAGTTAACTGTGATTTGAATAAGGAAATAACACAAAGATTAGCTTTCGCAACAACTTGATTGATTGAATCAATCGAATTTGGATTAAAAGTAACTTTTTCAAGTGTCATATAACGACGCATCATAACATTAAACGCGTTTTCGGATGATGCACCAATTGAAACCGAAAGGATGCGAAGTGAATCCAGGTTTTGAAGTGGGATTAGCCTTCCGTTATTACGAATAAGTGTAATTTGCTGTTCTGCTTTATTTAGTTGATCTAAAGAAAGTGAATTTGCAAGTCCTAAAAAAGGAATGACTAACATTCCAAGAACAAATCCGATTTGTTTCATTATATTGTTCCAACTTCCAATCTGTTGCATCAAATGCTTTTTACTTGTTTAACAACCACTTTCCTGACTTCGTATTTTTAATCTGTAACTTTAGTGCTTATTAATGCAGGTTTCCTCAATAGCCACATTCCTATGAAGGTAAATAAGCCATTGACGATTAATAATGTGAACCCAAATCCAAAATGAAAAAACGTATTACTTAACCAATCGAGCCAAAAACAAAAAGCTGGAGATAAAACAGCTACATAAGGCATCCAACGATCACGAACCTGATAACGTGTAGCAATACCGAAAAAGAAGAACCCAAGCAATGGACCATACGTATATGAAGCTAACTTATAAACCAGATTAATCACTGCTTCGTTATTCAAAGCGTACAATAAAAGAATCAGGAAGAAGAAAATTAATGAATACATGGCATGTGTTCGATAACGAATTGACAACTTGCGTTTTTCTGTCAAATCGGTTCTTCGGTTAAAACCGATAAAATCAACACACCATGATGTCGTAAGCGAAGTCAAGGCACCTCCTGCACTTGGATAAGACGATGAAACCAACCCAATCAAAAAGATAATGCCAACACCTATACCCAAACTGGAGGAAGCAATTGTCGGGAATATCTTATCAACAGAAGAAATACCCATTGCTGCCATTCCACCGCGTTGATTTACATAAAGAGCCAGTACAGCACCCAAAGTCAAAAACAAAAGATTTAGAGCAACTATGGTGATGCTTGTGGTAATCATGTTCTTTTGTGAATCTTTCAATGTTTTGCAGCTCAGGTTTTTTTGCATCATCTCCTGATCCAGGCCTGTCATAACAATGGTTATAAAGATGCCGCTGACAAACTGCTTCAAAAAATAGGTGTTATTATCCCATCTGAAGTCAAACCATGAAGAGTAATGGCTTGTAGCAACAGCTGACACCATTTGGCCCATATTCCAACCCATCTGGCGGGATATAACGACTACTGCCACAATAACAGCCAGTATCATAAATGTAGTTTGCAACACGTCTGTCCACACAATGGTTTTAACACCTCCCTTTAACGTGTAGAGATAAATCAGTACCATAAAAATCAAGGCGACCACCCAGAAAGGAGCAGTTCCGGAAGGCAATAATCCATGCAATACAAAAACTACCAGGTAAATACGAACGGCAGCCCCTAATACACGTGATAACAGGAAGAACGAGGCGCCTGTTTTATAGGTGAAAAAACCAAACCGCGTTTCTAAATAAGTATATATCGAGATAAGGTTCATTCGATAATAGATCGGTAGCAATACAAAAGCAACGATTACATATCCAACGACAAAGCCAAACACCATGGGCATATAAAAGAAAGCCTGGTTCATGACATTGCCCGGAACCGAAATCAGAGTCACTCCCGAAATGGATGTTCCTACCATTCCGTATGCCACCACAAACCACGGAGACTTCCTGTTTCCCTGAAAATATGAACTGTTATCCGCTTTACGGGACGTATACCATGATACTGTAAAAAGTAATATCGTGTAAAAAACAAAGACAATAAGAATTAAAGATAATGACATAAAAATAGATTTATCAACTTACCTATAAAAAGGCTTAATTGCCTGATAGATAGGGAAATAGTTGGATTCTTGAAGAATTAGTTCACGTTCGTTTTTGCGATATAATAAGATCTCACTATTTCTTCCATGACACCACTTGTGCGGGCAGCGGAATACATGGTGCTGACGCATTCATTTCCACCACGGAAAGCACCGACAACCTGTTGTATCAGATAAAATGAAATATTTTCGTGGTTTACGAAACTGTAGGTTGTTTTATCATTTTTTGTTATTAACTCCACATTGCCTTTTTCAAAACATGGAAGCGTAATTTTTCCTTCTGTACCGGTTATTTCAATTATGTCTTCTTCGCATTGCTTTTCGACGACAAAACACCAGCTGCCGGATCCTACAACACCTGATTCAAATGTAAAGATTGCAGAAACCGTATCTTCAGTCGGATAATATCCGGCAATGTTACTTGCAATCCCATTCACTTTTGTAATCGGACCGAAAAGAAAATCCATATAATCAAGTTGATGTGATCCCAGATCGTAAAAATAACCGGCACCTGCTATCTCTGGATGTACGTGCCAGCTTTGTTTCTCCGCGAACTGATCACGTTCATTTTTTGCTTTATGTAAGCGTATATTCACAGTCAGCACTTTCCCAATAATACCATCGTTAATCAACTCTTTTACTTTTAAAAACGCAGCAAGCGAACGACGATAATAGGCCACGTACAAAGGCATTCCCGTTTCCTGCGAAACACGTATCATCTCCTGACATTCAGCATAATTTTTTGCCATAGGTTTTTCCACATAAACAGCTTTTCCTGCTTTCATGGCCTTAATGGCATATAAAGCATGCGTGTCAGGGGGTGTAGCAACATAAACGGCATTAACTTCAATGTCATTAATCAACTCATCAGCATCAGAATAAAATCTGGGAACATGGTGACGTTTGGCATAATCTTCTGCCAAAGCAGCATTACGGCGCATTACAGCCACAAGTTGCGAATGCACTAATTTGTTGAATGCCGGTCCGCTTTTTAGCTCCGTAACATTTCCACAACCGATGATTCCCCAATTTATCTTGTCCATTGATTATTTAGTCGTTCCTTATAAAGTCATTTTTTAAGCTGCAAAGTAGACAAAATTATCTGGAAAAAGTCTTCGTAAGATGAAACAAAAAATCTTTTTCTTCAGCTTTTCCATTTTGACGCCTATCTCAGTTTTCAAAATCTGAAAGAACGCTTGTCGTTTGTCCTCAACAATGTGGGGATAAAATACGACATTATATTTTAGACACGACCTATCTGTGTTAATCTATCAAATTTTATCTGGAGGCCTCCTCTACCAAATAAAGGATTGAAGAGTAGGTTATCCCGCCGTGCTTAGAGAGTCCTATTTCGCAGGTTCTGGACGTGGCATATCCCTCTTTACATCCATTGCTCTGTTCCTTTAAAAACCTTAATCCGTGTTCGTTTAGCTTTTGCAGAATAAATCCTCTGTCTCCTGCAAAACCACAACAATTACTGTCTATTACAACGATCTCTTTGGCACATTTGCGGGCAATATTGCAAAGCATTCCGTCTACATCCATCTTCTTTGCACTGCAAACTGCAAATACTGCCACCTTTTTATCCAACTGCNTGATTGTTAATTTATCCATCANTTTATCCTGGACAAATTCGGCTGGTTCATAGAGCTTTAACCGCTCGCCCATCGTTGTCTTCATGGTGTAGAGGCAAGGGCTCATATCGCACAGGATAGGGTATTTACCGCCTTCAGATGCTTCAAGAAGAGCTGCCTCCAGCTTGTCTGACGCCAACTTACCTGCCTCCATAAAACCTTTACTGGAGAATGCCATACCGCAACAGAGGTTATTTAATCCTTTCGGATAGATTATCTCATAGCCGGCTCTTTTGAGAAGCTTTTCTGTGAGTTGTGTTAGCTCAAGAGCATTACTGTAATCTTTGGAAACACCCATGCTTCTTGTTATACAGGATGGAAAATAGACAACTTTATTTGCAGGTTCTATAACATTGTTTTGATTCGTAGTAATCTGTTGCTTTGAGGAGATCTTTTTTGCTCCTTTTGGAACGTGTTCATTCCAAAGCGGAATCCTGCCTCCGGAGATTTTGTTCAATCCGGTAGCAACGGAGCCAAAGAGTTTTTTACCGGCAAGCAACCTTAAATAATATACGGCATTAAGTCCCAGCCTCATACCACTTGTGACTAGGGCCATATTATTTGAAATTGAAGAAGCTATTTTCTCCTGCCAAGGTAAGTGGCTTTCATGACGCAACTCTTTAACCATCTTGCCGGTATCTATCTTAACAGGACAAGCTACATAACAGAGACTATCGGTAGCACACGTGGCTAATCCTGAATAGTTGTAAAGTTTGTTAATCTCTGCTGCTCTGTGAGGCTCTTCGCCAGAAATCCTTAACCGCTCCATCTCTCTGAACGCTGCCACCCGCTGTCTCGGAGATAAAGTAAAACCTTCGGAAACGCATACTCCTTCACAAAATCCGCACTCCATACATTTGTCTGCAGTCTCTCGGATGGAGGCCATGGGTTTAAGATTCTTTATATGTATTTTAGTGTCATTATTGAGAATAACTCCGGGATTTAGAATTCCTTTAGGATCAAACAACTGCTTGATCTCCTTCATAAGTTGGTAAGCGCGCGCTCCCCATTCTTTCTCCACGAAAGGGGCCATATTCCTGCCTGTTCCGTGCTCCGCTTTAAGTGAACCGTCGTACCTGTCAACAACCATATCGGCAACATCGTCCATAAATTTGCTGTACCGCTCCACCTCGGCCTTATCATTGAAATTTGGACTGAACATAAAGTGTAGGTTGCCTTCCAGCGCATGGCCGAAAATTACGGCCTCCGAATAACCGTGTTGGGCGAAAAGTGCCTGCAAATCCAATGTTGCAGAAGCCAACATTGGAACAGGAAAACAAACATCCTCAATGATAGAGGTGCTTCCGCTTTTTCTCATTCCGGCAACGGTAGGGAGCGTCTCCTTTCTTATTTTCCAAAGAACGGCCTGCTCTTTTGAATCTGTTGTAAAGCTGAATGGGAGTTCAGTCTCAATCGTTTCGATGCTTTTTGTAATCTGACCTATAAATAAGGAGCGTTGCTCTCTGCTCTCTGCCCGGGTCTCAATTAAAAGGACAGCAGCATCCTTAGAGAGGATTTTCAGAAATGCGGGAACTCCTTTTGCAGAATCAACGGAACGGATAGCGGCTCTATCCATCAGTTCAACTGCAGATACAGGTTGATTTTTAAGAATTTGCACAGCTTTGCATGCAAGTTCCATGGTTGGATAAATCGCTAAAGCCAGTGCTTTATTTTGGTGATCAATTACAGTATTATAGGTGATATCGGAAATGAAAGCCAAGGTCCCTTCGGAACCAATCATCAGGTGTTTTAAGATGTCAAATCCATCACTATAATCTACCAATGCATTTAAGCTATAGCCGGTTGTGTTTTTGATTTTGAATTTGCGTTTGATCTTTTCGTGAAGAATTTCGTCTGCCTGAACACTCGATGCCATATCCTCCAATTCTTTAAGCAGAGGACCATTGCTCTTGACAAATGAATCTCTGCTTTCTTGACTGCCTGTATCCAAAATTGTCCCGTCCGAGAGAATAACTCTTATATCTGCAACTGTTTTGTAGGAGTTTTCCGATGT
>JGI24146J20443_1002298_pt1 | contig 10530 bp, 10 predicted proteins | sample BarGraIncub1131A_FD_20443 | JGI IMG/M metagenome (IMG submission 20443) | reverse complement strand
TCCAAGCCGCTCAGAGATCCGGCGAGCCTCCTTGCAACCGTTCAGAGAGCCCTTGAGCAGGTGGAGCTTGAGCGGCTGACGATATCCCTGCAGGAGATCGAGCAGGCCGGGCTCCCGCCCGAGGAGCTGATCTTCGCCGGCCGGGCGATGGACGAGGTCAGGAAGCTGGTGCAGGATGTGGCCCGCACGAAGGCTACCGTGCTGCTGCACGGTGAAAGCGGCACCGGCAAGGAGCTGATCGCCCGGATGATCCACCTGGCTAGTCCGCGCAAGGCGGCACCATTTGTTCCGCTCAACTGTGCCGCAATCCCGGAAAATCTCCTTGAAAGCGAACTGTTTGGTCATGAACGCGGCGCATTTACCGGAGCGGTTCAGGCCAGACGGGGCAAATTCGAACTGGCACAGGGCGGGACCATCTTCCTGGACGAGATCGGCGAAATGCCGCAGCTGCTGCAGGCGAAGCTGTTGCGGGTCCTGCAGGAACGGGTATTCGAGCGGCTGGGAGGAACGCTTCAAATCAAGGCGGATGTGCGGGTGATTGCTGCCACCAATCGCGATCTTGCCCGGGAGGTTGCGGAGAAGCGCTTCCGCGAAGACCTGTTTTACCGGCTGAATGTCTTTCCGATTACCCTGCCGCCACTGCGCGAGCGGGTTGACGCCGTCCCGCAAATCGTCCGGCATTTCTGCGCGCGGTTTTCAGCTGCCGCGGGCGTCCGCCGCCCCATCGGCGTCACCCCTGAGGCCATGACACTTCTCAAGCGGCACAAATGGCCAGGAAATGTCAGGGAACTGCAGAACATCATCGAGCGGGGCGTCATTCTGGCGCGGAGAGAGATAACAACCGGCGAACTCCCGCCGGGACTGTTTGAGAATCCCTCCCCCAAAGAAGCTCGGGAAGGGATTCTCAAACATCAAGAGAAGGAAACCATCTGCAAGGCGTTGCAGCAGTTCAGGGGGAACCGTCGGCAGACTGCCGATGCCCTCGGCATCTCTCTGCGGACATTACAGTACCGTCTCAAAGAACTTGGTCTGCTGGTTAAGGAAGAGGCATAAACGTCGGAGCCATGTTCTTCGCATCGATGTTAGCCATCCTCGCCATGCGCGCCTTGAGGAATTCCGCCCGGTCGGCATCGTCAGGATTAGCGCGCTCCTGGTCGGCACCTTCTTCGCCCGAGCCGCATTCTCCGTCATTGTCTCCGCACCCCCTTTTAGTATTTGTCGCCGAACACCATTGACATTCAGAATATTGAATGTTATTCTGTGCATATACACAAAACAAACGGGAGGTTCGCAATGAAAGTCTGTTTTCCGGTTTTGGAGAATCAAGGGTTAGAGAGTCAGGTGTTCGGGCATTTCGGGTCTGCACCGGGGTTTGTCGTGGTGGACATGATCACCAACGAAATAACGGCGATCGACAACAGCGACCGGATCCATGAGCATGGGGCCTGCAATCCGGTAGCAGGGCTTGGCGGCCATCAGGTGGATGCCATAGTGGTAGGCGGCATCGGCGGGGGCGCGCTGCATAAACTCAATCGCGCCGGAATGCGCGTATTCCAGGCACGCGAAGGGACCATCGCCGAAAACGTCCTGCTCTTTAAGGCTAATGAACTGCCTGAATATCAGCCGGGCCATACCTGTGGCGGCCATGGTCACAGCCATGGATGCTCCCACTAACTATGCCGCGTCCACGTAAACCAAGAATCTGCATCTGTCCCCACCGAGCTGGGTACTCGGCGGTCTTCAAACCGGCCGGCACACCTCTCAAGGACATGGAGATGATCCAGCTCGCTCACGACGAACTGGAGTCCCTGCATCTGTGCGACGGCGAGGGGAAGACCCAGGAGGAAGCGGGTGTCTGCATGGGCGTATCACGCGGCACGGTCCAGCGACTTCTGGCCAGCGCTCGCTCCAAAGTGGCCCAGGCGCTTGTCGGGCAGAAAGCGCTGGCGATTTCCGGCAACATGCCGGAAAAAGAAGAAAGTACCGTTTCGGGACAAAGCGCCGCAAAAGATCAGCCTGATGGTACGAAAGGAATCTCCCGATGAGCGAGTCTTATTCAGCAAAAGTACTGGATCATGTCCACAATCCGCGCAACGTCGGTTCACTGGAAGATGCCAACGTGGTGGTACAGGCTGGCGACCCGAGCTGCGGCGATGCTCTGGTCTTTTTTATCAAGATTGAGAATGACATCATTCACGACATCAAGTTTCTCATCAAAGGGTGCGGCGCAGCCATAGCAACCTCGTCCATAGCTACCGAGTTGGTCATGGGCAAGACTCTTGACGATGTTCTTACCCTCAATGACCAAAAAATAGCTGCAGCCCTGGATGGTCTGCCTGAAGAAAAAATGCACTGTTCGAACATGGCAGCATCTGCGCTGCACGCGGCCGTGCACCAGTACCGGGATACCGTGGCGGGCAAGGAGTCACCAATTGGCTGAGAGCCAATACGCATAGGGAAAGGGAGCCTGACAATGAAGGTGGCCCTTCGCGTTGCTGGCTTACCGGATATTTCGAGACTTAAGCCATAAAGCCGGATGATTTCAACCCCAGCGGGCTCACCAGAAAAGGAGATTACATGCAGTGCCTGGAACTGGCTAAGCGAATAAAATCAAAAAACCCGCCCTTCGTCGTCGATGTCCGTACCGGCTTTGAATTCCGCAAGGGACACATACCCGGCGCAATCCATGCCCCGACCTGGAAGATACTGTTGCGGATGGCGCGCATCCCTTCCGACAAGAATGCCGAACTGGTGCTGACATGTGAACTTGGTCCTCGTGCCCAGATTTGCAAGGGATTGCTGGGAGCCTTCGGTTACCGCAATATGGTGCTTCTCGTTGGACAAATGGCCGGCTGGCGGCAGGCCGGGCATCCCCTGGATAAATAGCGAAGCGCTGATGAGTTGATGAGCTGACTGCGGTCCTTGCATTCTCAACTACAGGTGAGGTGTTTTATGAACTTTTCCCATCACCTTTGTATATTAGAAACCGCTTTTTGCGGCCAAAAACTAACTACTGCGCAATCACATTAAACAGGAGGTGGGTGTATGGTAAAGAGATTCATGATCGTGGCAGCAGGTCTCATGTTGAGTTCTACAGTGGCATTTGCTCTGACCGTAGAGGAACAACAAGTAATCCAAAAAACAGCAGATAGTTATCTCAGTGGTCTGCCTGCAGGTGAATATCACATTCCGGCAGAAAAACTGTTGGAACGTATCAATTCAGGGAAGAAGGATTTCGTTATCGTGGATGTCAGAGCCCCTAAAGACAAGAGCTACGATCTGGGACACATCCCAGGAGCAATCCATATCGCTTTCAAGGACGCAGCCAAACCTGAAAGTCTGGCTAAGCTCCCTAAGGACAAAGACATCATCGTGTATTGCAACACGGGACATGAAGAAAACAAGGTACTGACTGTCCTGAGGATGCTCGGCTACCGTGCATACGGACTTAAGTGGGGTTACATGTCATGGAAAACGGCAATGCCCACGGGCTTGACTTTGAAGGCTATCGAGGGATCCATACTGAATAATTACCCTGTTGAAAAATAGCACGGGCGAATCTTTCATCATTCCGCATGTTGCCTGTAACCTATAGAGGAGATTCGCTATGAGAAATTTCTATCTTTCAGTTATGGCAGCTATGTTACTCGCGATGCCGGCTGTATCAGGTGCTGCCGAGAGCAATCCGAAACAGGCCGTTGCAGCTAAAGCCGCAGGTCAGCTTGGCCAGGAAATGCGCAAAAAACTGACCGAGAGCATGCAGAAAAATGGCCCTGCCGGTGCGATTGATGTCTGTGCAAAGGATGCCCCGGCTATTTCAGCCCGCATAGAGAACGAGCTTGGCGTAACTATCAAACGTACATCACTTAAGTACCGTAATACCCAAAATGCGCCTGATGCAGCGGAGAGACAAGTACTGGGAGTTTTGGCTGCTGCACACAGCGCCGGTGAGAAACTCCCGCAGGGTGTTACCTCATTTCAAAACGACCGGAACCGTTTTTACAAAGCCATAACCATGGAGCAGACCTGCCTCAAGTGCCACGGTGATTCTACTACCATGAGCGAAGCAGTCCGCAAGGAAGTGGCGACGACATATCCTGAAGACAAGGCCGTGGGTTACAAGGAAGGCGATTTCCGTGGGATTATCAGCGTTACCGTGAAATAGCGCTACGGCCACGCTTCAACACCCTTTTTGTTCGATATAATGGTGAGGTCTTTTCCTGTCCCGTTTTACCGGTCTCGCTGGGGAATATCAAAGACCGGCCATTGTAATGTAAGGTGTGTACTGAGCCCGGTCTGGAGCGGATTGCCTGGCCTTTTTGAGGGGTTCACCTTTCTAAGGCTTCTGCCCAGGATGGGGAGCAAAGATTTCAGCCGCCTCGCCCGGCACATGGGACTCGGCAAGTACCTGTGAGCTTGTTGTACCTGATAGAGCGTCCTGCGCATGGGATCATGCGCGTTCTCCCCCCTCATCCGAAAGCGTGAGGGCTAACAGCAACAGTGAGCAAAAGGAGGTTTGTCATGAACACGAAGCGTATCGCTACACTCTTGACGGCGCTGCTGATGGTTAGCTGTGCCACGACGGTCTTCGCAGCGCCATTGGGGCGCGGCAGCGGCGGCTGGGGAATGGGGAGTGCCTACCAGAGGATGTACAACCCTGCAACGGTTGAGTCCGTGAGCGGCGAGGTGATCTCGGTTAACAAAATGACCCCGAACAAAGGTATGGGCGCCGGGATTCACCTCCAGCTCAAGACCGACAAGGAGACCATTTCGATCCACCTGGGCCCAGCCTGGTACATAGATCGGCTCGATTCCCGGATTGAGAAAGGGGATACCATTGAGGTCAAAGGTTCCCGCGTGACGGTTGCCGGTAAACCTGTGCTCATCGCTGCGGAGGTGAAAAAGGGAGATGCGACGCTCAAACTACGCGATGACAGCGGGATTCCTGTTTGGGCGGGATGGAGAAGGTAGAACGCGGGTTACGCTGACCCCTTGAAGGAACCGCAGCCACAAGTGGGAAGAAGAATCGTCAAGACTGCTGGGCCCTATTCGGAAAAAGGTGATCACGAACCCACCCGAGTTCGTGATCACCGCGAGGGGATACCTTTCACTGCAGCATCGAGGATGCAAGGTACGCCATAAGGATCTTCACCATTTATGAAAGCACCCATTTCCATTTTCTGACTTGCAGAAAAAAGCAATCAGTGCGACGAGAAGCCAAACACAAAACATAAAAGCTACGAATATTCCCATAAACCCCTCAGCCTGCCAGACAAATCCAAACAAATCATACGGTTAGCTACTCTCATAAATGGGGAGACGACCCATCCTCACTTTCGATGCGGCATTGGCTGCCCCGCCACCACATCCCCATAACTGCCGGAATGGCCGTTGCCGGCTGGGTGGCAATTACTCCTGCATAAGCACCAGAACTCTTCAGGATGGATATCAGGTGGACAGGCAGGACAACGGGTAGTGATACGCGGATCTACGGGAACTAGATCCTATCATACATATACTTGAATATATATCAATGGGAAATTACTGCCCGGTGAGAAAAATCCGGTTTCAGGACCACTTGGTCATGAACGCGGCGCATTTACCGGAGCGGTTCGTACAGGGGTAAATCTGACAAGGTAGAGCTATATAACCCGAAGTAAAAAAGGAGTTAATAAGGATTGTCAAACAAAGCCTGCTGTACTATCCCGATCATTCATGATATCTTTTCTATTCTCGACCTTAAAGCGGATTCTTGGACTTGTTCGGCTCACAACCTCGCGAGTATCAGCTACTTCCCCTTTGGAGATCAACCTCTAAACCAGCATACACCGTAGTCAACTTGTTGCAGGTATTTATGCAAGAGGCTCTCTAGAGAGTGATGGAATAATCAGCCAATGCTATGTTAAGACCATCCTTCCACACCATGAATCGTCCAATGCGCAGCATCATCGCCACCACGTTGGCGGTAATCTACCTGACCATCTTGTTGAGTCCGTTCGCTTCGCTTGCCATGCATTCAAAAACGGTCGCCCACGCCTTAACCGGCGAATGCTCCGGAGATTGCTCCATCTGCGGCTGCTCAGCGGAAAGCAGGGCAACCCGCACCTGCTGCTGCAGCAAGAAAAAACAACAGCAGGCCCGCATCCAGGAAAACGAGGACGACGCAATACCAGACTGCTGCAAAAAGGTGCCGGCCAAAGAGAAGATCATGATCGCCTCCTGTGGATGCCCCTGTGGAAGTGGCAAGGCCATGGCGCTGCCGGGTGATAAAACGGATGAAATACTGGTCTATTACTTCACTGCACAGTTTGTACTGCCGCAGGTAACCTGCCGCTATTCCGAGCTATCCCATCTCCTCACCTCGCGTCACGTCGAACCGCCCGACCCTCCTCCCCGACAAGCATAACGGCTCCCCTCTCACGAACCTAGCACACACCGACGTATCATGCAGGTATACGCCGCGGGATTCCTGCGTCTCATCCGCCCCGAACCAGCGCACACCTGCGCCATGCCCGGAGGTTTATGCAAAATGTGCATTGGGCCAAATGCTTCGGTCTCTCTCTCGCCTTGCACCTGGCAGCCGCCACAGGCCTGATTGTCATGGCACCGCGTCACCTCGAGAGTACACCGGAAACCATCATGGTGGTATTCGAGGACCTTGCTGCGCCGGACCTGCCTCAGCATAAGGTCGCCCGGATACCGGATCGGGCCGTCGTGCGACCAGTCAGTCCGGCAACGCCAGCGAAATCGAAACCCGAAGCAGTGAAATCCGAGCAGTTACAGCAAGCAGTTCAGCCGGTTATGCCGCGCGGTACAGTGCCAAACCAGCCGATTGAGCAGAGTCAGGTCAGCGAAGTACCGAATGTATCACCAAAGCACACGACCGGCGTCTCAAGCCAGCCATCACCTGACAGTTCGGCGCCACAACCCGTGCAGCAGGCAGCAGCGGCAGCGGAGGGACGGCCCACCTTGGAACAGACGCAGCAGCGGTATGTGAAAGAACACTTTACCTATATCAGAGAGCTGATTACGAAGCATCTTGTCTATCCGCCGATAGCCCGCAGGATGAACTGGAGCGGAAAAGCCATCGTGGCATTCACCATCGCCGAAGACGGCACTGTCCACGCAGTCCGGGTGGTGGAGAAGTCCGGCTTCCCGATTCTGGATAAATGCGCGCTGGAAACCGTCCGGAATGCAGCACCATTCCCGAAGCCGCCGGTGCGGGCAGAGATTGTAGTGCCGATCAATTTCATGATGATGCGATAAGACACTGAGGGTCTTCGACCCAAATAAACTGTCACCATTTCTTTCAAGGAGAACATATAGGCATGAAAACAAGGAAACTAGCTATACTGACAGCAGCTCTCGGCCTGGCGCTGATGTGTCAGAGCGTACACGCCGAGAACCAGTTGCTGGACGAGATCACCGTCCGCGGCCAGAAGGAAGCTCCAAACGAGGAAAGCCTGTCTATCCGTGAAGTGCGCGAAAGCCCGGCCAAGGATATGGGGGAGGCCCTCAAGCAAGTCGATGGAATCAGCTACGTTCACAAGGGTGCCATCGCCAACGAAGTGGTACTGCGCGGTTTCCAGAAGGATAACATCAACGTCCTGGTGGACGGTGTCCGCCTGCATGGCGCCTGCCCATCCCGCATGGATCCCCCATCCTTTCACTACGATTTTGCCGAAATCGAGCAGGTCAAGGTCATCAAGGGACCCTATGACCTGTCCAATCCGGGAGGACTGGGCGGCACGATTGACGCCCAGACCAGGAAACCGGGCCAGGGGTTCGGCGCAGATGTCAACCTGGGCTACGGGGCGTGGAACAGCATCAATGCGTCTGCCACTGCCTCCTACGGTACTGAAGCATATGATGGCCTTTTGGGGTATGCCTATAAATACTCCGACGTCCCCGAATCAGGCGACGGCAAACGGTTGACCGAAATCTATCCGGCCACCAGTCCGAACCGCTACAAAAGCGGTTCCGTCGATTCCAAGGCCTATGAGATCAATACCGGCTGGGGCAAGTTTGCCATCAATCCTAGCGCCGACTCGCGCAGCGAGATAAGCTACACCTATCAGGATGCGGACCATGTCCTCTATCCCTACCTGAAGATGGATGCGGATTACGACAAAACCCACCGTCTGAACTGGACCTACCGTATCCAGAAGATTTCACCGCTGCTGCAGGACCTGAAGCTTCAGGCCTACTGGGATACGGTTGACCACCTGATGGATGACCGTTCCCGCTTCAGTTCGCAGACATCTACCCGCGCCTACTCCATGCAGACCGACGCCAGGACCGAGGTCTACGGGACGAAACTGAATGCCTCCCTGGCAGCCGGACCGGGAACCCTGAAAACCGGCATCGACTATTACAACCGCAACTGGGATGCCGTCAACCGGCGGGCCGGGTACTTCGCATACCGCGACCTTGCCATGATTCCGGATGTTTCCATCGACAATCTGGGCATGTTCGGCGAGTACGCAGTTGCGCTGGGAAACCAGCTGATCCTGAAAGGCGGCCTGCGCGGAGATCTGACCTGGGTCGAAACCAATAAAACTAACACCCTGGTTGCAGCTGGAACAAGCCGCGATTTCGCCGACGTCAGTGCCAACCTGCAGCTGACCTATACCCCAGTCAAAGGCCTGGACATATTCACCGGCATCGCACGCGGGACTCGCACCCCGGACCAGCAGGAGCTCTACCTCGACGTTCCGGTCCCGGGAGTGCCTTCTGCGGCATCGACCTATTGGCACGGCAACAAGGATCTGAAGTCCACGGTCAATCATCAGGCGGATATCGGCGCCAAATATTCAACAGAGCGATTCTATGTCAATGCATCGGTCTTTTACTCCGACCTGCAGGACTACATAAATTTCTCTCAGGTACCGACGAGCTTCGAAAAAAGTTACCAGAATATTCATGCCACCATGTGGGGAGCAGAACTGGGCAGCCAGGTCTCACTGGATTACGACCTGTTCCTGAGAGGTTCTCTCTCCTACGTGGAAGGCCGGAACGAGACCGAGAACCGTGCGCTTTCCGAGATTGCGCCGCTCAGGGGAACCGTTTCCGTCCGCTATGACAACGGCACCTTCTTCCTTGAAGCTCTGGAAAACCTTGCCAGGGAGCAGGACAGAGTCGACTCGGGCCTGAACGAGACAACCACGTCCGGCTGGGCGACAACAGATATCAAGGGCGGCATCAACTATCAACGGGTCTCGTTGATCATCGGCATCAACAACCTGTTGGACAGGCAATACTTGAGCCACCTCTCCTATGCTCGCGATCCGTTTCAAAGCGGCATCAAGGTGCCGGAAAACGGAAGAAACCTGTATCTCTCGATGAGATACCAATTCTGATTCAGCCACTCCATTCAATCGTTGCAGATGTACCATGACAACTAGGTAAATAAAAAGCGCCCCACGGTTCTTTCCGTGGGGCGCTGCCGTTTCATATCGTAAAAACCGATGCCACCTGCCGTACCTATAAATAATTCGAATTTGACTATATCGTGAATGTCGCATACAATATTCAGGTTATAGATCTTTTTCCAGGAGGATATATGAGCGAAGCGTTTCAGGTAAAGTCAGATCCGGAATTGTGGGAAAAGCTCGGGATGGATGTCGCCAGATTTTCGGGGATGCCGGCCATGCTGACCCAGGCCTACACCAATATCTTTCTCTCGCAGAAGAACCGTCCCGGGCAATGGCCTACTTTGACAGCATGGTGGAGAATATTCACACCGGGCGCATCCATGAAATCATGGCCGTCAAGGAGAGCGGAAAGCCGGTTATCGGCACCTTCTGCGTCTATGTGCCGGAAGAGCTGATCGTAGCGGCAGGTGGTGTCTGTGTCGGCCTGTGCGGCGGCGCTCAAGGCTCGGTTGCCGATGCAGAGAAGATTCTGCCGCGCAATATCTGTCCGATGGTCAAATCCGCCTTCGGTTTCAAGGTCGGCAAGATCTGCCCCTACTTCCAGGCCGTGGATCTGGTCTATGGCGAGACCACCTGCGACGCCAAAAAGAAAACCTGGGAACTGCTTGACCGTTATGTCCCGACCCACGTCATGGAAATCCCCCAGATGAAACGTGAGCGGGACAAGAAGCTCTGGGTCGAAGAGGTAAAGGACTTCAAGACAGCGGTCGATAAAATTGCCGGCACGGAAACCGGTTTTGCAGATATTGCCGGTGCGATCAGCACCATCAACGCGAAACGTGCCTCCCTGCAGCGGCTCAACAACCTGCGTCACCACAACCCGTCCCCCATCAGCGGCAAGGATATGCTGCTGATCGAGCAGATCGCCTTTTACGACGAACCGGTCCGCTTTGCTCAGAAAGTGCATGCACTGTGCTACGAGCTGGACCAGAGGATCGCCGACGGGATCGCTGTCGCCCCGGCCTCAACCCCGCGCATCATGGTATCCGGCATTGAAAAACCGGGGTGTACCGCCCGCGACGATTGCCCGCTCGGTGCACCTCGCCGTGGCGGGACGACTGGCAGGCATGGTCGCCAAGAGCGGCTACGGCGACCA
>JGI24146J20443_1002291_pt1 | contig 10545 bp, 6 predicted proteins | sample BarGraIncub1131A_FD_20443 | JGI IMG/M metagenome (IMG submission 20443) | reverse complement strand
TCACCGGCAGCTATCTGATTGGCAACTGAATCAGGTAAAAGATGGATGATATCACTCATAAATTACATAACATAGAGAACATAACCGATAATGAGCAGGATTACAAGCAGTATAATTAGTCTGGATGGAGATTTGGCCTTACGCTGATATCTGGATGAAAAGCTTCTCAAACCGTCATCTCCTGTTAACGCTCCTTTCATATTGGAAGAAAAGCCTGGTTCAGGAGGTAAGAATCCCTGTTTAATTTTTGATCTCTTGATCATCTCTTCTCTACGCTCTTTCTCCGGATCCCAATAAATGGGTTTGTATCTAAACTCGCGTAATTTCTTTGATTGGGGAAAAAGTAAACTCATAGCGCCCTCCTTTTCTTTTCTTAATTAGAACGCTAAGTTAGTCATTTTCTTTTGTTGCGTTCGCTATCAGTAATCTTTTTAACGCGTTTTTGGAAGATATCGTCTCGTGATATTGGCCGGATATAGTCATACCAGACGAAACGCTCCAGATACATGATCTTCTTCGTCGTCAGACTTTCCATCGGCTTATAGATCCCAATAGTTTCCGGATACATCTTAATGCGCTGCATCTTACGATCTTCCAATTCCATCTCCAGAAAACTGCTCTCGCATTTTACCATTCCTGTCAGCGAACTATCCTTGCTGTCTTCCGGATAATAAATGGTCAGCACATTGCCTGATACATCGATTCTGCGGAGCTCTCCTAATGAATCAAACCGGGCAAACATCTCTTTTCCGGATACCTGATCAAAGTGAACTGAATCACGATTCTGACAGCCAAAAACATATCCTTGAACATGGGCTTTATCAATAGTACTGTCATTCATATAGACTTGGATAAACTCTCCGAAAAGCTGATAGTTGTCGCTCCACACGATTGGATCGTCATACATATTGATAATGCTGTCTTTGCTGGATATTGCCAAGGAGTCGCAGACGGCTTGCATGCGTGTCCCATAGGCTCGTACACCATAATAGGCTATCACTTGCTTGTAAATCGTGTCAAGAGGAGCTTTTATCGGATTGACCAACACTTTATGGGATAAAGAGTCTTTGTTGGTGACAAGACTGTCCGAAACAGCGATAGAATCACCGGGATGAGTTAAAAGAGTGTCTGCATTTGCGACAGAATATGTCTGAAAGGTCATAGCTGTATCACGTGACATTACTATGGAATCTTTTTGAGCCTCTGTCGTCTTAACGCGTTTATTGGGTATCGGATTATTGCCCCAAACGGTATATGCTTTCAAAGTATCTGCATGTATGTAAAGGGTATCATTCGTGGAATAGTCAATGCAAACGGCAGAATCAGTGACCATTGAATACTCTTTAAGCTCATTGTAGTAACCATAGTCTCCCTTAAGAATTGTCTTCTGAATGGTGTCGTTGACATACATATTGCCGTAAACTTCAGAGAAACCTTTTACACGGTCATAAAAGACGGTATCACCTGTCATAACAGTTCCTTTGTTGTGGATAGAAGTACTGTCAAGCAGCATGGACGTTTCCAACTGGGTATTATACCAGCCTCTTTGGGAAATAATAGTTGTGCTATCTGAGATAATTCGGGAAGGGCCCAGGATGGTTGCAATCTTAGAGAGCGTGTTATATACAAGTGTATCAGAAAAGAGGTTCATCTGTGGATTCTTCAGTTTGACTTCGTACTGAAAAGTCGCATTCTTGCTTGCTGGATTATATTGTCCGAAAGAAGAAGAAAGCTCGTTTTCCTTGTCGATAACAACTCCTCCCTCAAAGAAATAGGCCAAATTCAGAGACCTGTCATAATTAAAGCTATCGGTAAGTAGTGTGACAGCATTCTCTTTATCCTTTAGACTGAGGCTTTCCATTCTAACATTCTGGCGCAGTCTTGCCAACTTTGTATTTCCATCATAATAGAGGAAGTCGCCATACACAAACAGCGTATCTCCTTGCTCCATACGGACATTTCCAAAAGCTTCAATGGAGTTCTTTTCTTTGTAAAAGTAAGCTGTATCACAGTAGAGATAGGTACTGTCATGTCTGAATACAACATCACCGGTAATAACCTGAGCTCCGGGGACTTTTGTCTCATTGTAGCTCCAATCGTTTGCTTGCAGGAAGTCAACCTTGGTTCTAGCCGGCTGAGATATTCCTTTTTGAGCGAACGTTGCTGCAAAGAAAAAGAACATAAAATGGAATAAAAGAAGCCTTCTCATGTGCGGTTATTCTTTGATCCATCCTTTATATTTGAAATCACAGTTACGCCATTTTTCATTGATTCGTACGTACGTACTTTTTTGCTTTTCAGATACCCAATTCTTCAGTATTAAGTCTTTCTTTGCCATCTCAACAATACCCTTCAATTCCTGAAAGTCTTCTCCGGTATTAGCAATGTGACCTTCCGTCCGATTCTTAAGCTTAACTACAGCACAGACTTTCTTATTTGACAATTTGTCAATCATAAGGAAAGGTTTAGAGATTTCCCCCACTTTCAGGGAAATAATACTCTTGCCAACTTCGGCAGGAAGTTCATCCAATTTAAAACGGGAAGTAGAATATTTTCCTTGATTGCTGTTCGCCATATTACCACTATTATTGCTGGTTGCTTTATCTGTTGAGAAATACATCACCGCACGCTCAAACGTGAGTTCATTCTTTTTAATGGCTGTAGAGATGGAGTCCAAACGATTTAATGCAGCACCAACCTCGGAATCTGTAGGTACTGGTTTTAGCAAGATATGACGACAATTAACCTTTTCACCTCGTTTTTCTATCAACTGAATAATATGAAAACCGAACTCTGTTTGCACAATCTTTGAGACACGCTTCGGATCAGTCAAGTTAAAAGCAACATCTGCGAACTCCGGAACAAACTCTCCTTTGCCTTTAAAGCCAAGTTCACCGCCTCTGCGAGATGATCCATCTTCAGAATAGAGTGTCGCTAAAGTCGAAAACTCCGTTTCGCCTTTGTTCACACGATCTGCAAACTCACGTAATTTACTCTTGATATTTTCTATTTCAGCTACAGAGACCTTGGGTTCGATGATAAGAATCTGAGTTTCAACCTGCGTTGGAATAAATGGGATGCTATCTGCTGGTAGTTTACTAAAAAAGCGTCTTACTTCTGAAGGAGTAACTTTCACATTTTTCACCAGTTCTTCTTGCACATTTGAAATAATCAACGAATTACGAGATGATGGACGCAAATCTTCTTTGATCTGTTCCATAGACTTCCCAAAATACTCTTCCATTTTCTCCACAGATCCTATCTGACTCAAGACATAATTGATACGATATTCAACATGTTCGATCACCTGCTGATCTGTTACTACTATGCTATCCAGTTTGGCTTGGTCCAGATACAGCTTTTCAATAGCTAACTGTTCGGGGATAAAGCAATAAGGATCGCCTTCAATCTTAACATCTTCGGCAAGATAATCTTTGAGTCTGCTCTCAACCTCAGATTTTAGGATAGGCTCATCTCCAACCACCCAAACCACTTCATCAATAACATTATTATTCTGTGCTGCAAGTGGAGCCGTAAAGATGAAAGATTGCGTCAAACCGATGAATGCAATCATATATGTAGCTATTCGTATTTTCATAAAAGAACTCGTTGTTATTTCGTTATTATTACCATATCCGCTTCCTTTTCGTAAAGTTTTTTCATAAACTCTTTCATAAAATCCATTTTACGTTGATTCATAAGAGTTTCACGAATGGATCCTTGAGCATACTCAAAAGGACTTTTTTGACCTTTCAGTAAATAATCGTCAATGTATAGAAAATAGAGAAAAGAGCTGTCTTTTACTTCTAGTTTCTTATTATTCTGGATAAAAGAATCGTCATCTTTTATCTCATAAGGAATTCGATCTTTTATATTTTCAAATGCGACCCATTTATCAAGGAAATAGTCGTAATCAACTGCATTTTGAATACTATATTGTTCGAGCATTTTAAGATTCCCCGGGGTTGGTTTGCAATACCATTCCCTTACTTGGTTGATTTTAGGTGCATCTACAGGCAGTTTCAGAAATAAACCTTTTACAAGGCTTTCTTCCAATATCAACTGGGCAAAATGCTCTTCGTAGTAAGCCATCACTTCTTCATCACTAATTGTCGTCTTTACCTTTTCATTCAACAATTGTTGCTGATACTGATAGACTATTAATGAACGGCGATATTGTTCGACGAGATTGTTGATTTCGTCGGTTTTAGCAATATTTTTCCTTGCTTTCTCATAGAGTAAAGCATCTTCAACCCAATTCTTTATATAAGAATTGATATAGTCCAAACTATCAGAAGTACTTATCCCTTCCGGCACAACTAACTTAAGATCCTCTTTGTATAGTGTTTGCCCTTTATATTCAGCCACTGGAGTCTTGCCTGTATCATCTCCCTTTTCTTTACAAGAAAACATAGAAAGAAGCAATAAAAGAAGACAAAACACTTTATGCATAGTCTGTATTAATTTTGAACGCTACGCAAAACCTCCTCGTTGATTTCGACTTTAAAACGTTGTTTCAATGACTTAACCCATTCTTCTTCCAGATAATTCTGAAAATCGGACGTAATATCACCACGGACATCAGTATAAGATTCCGGCGTGTATTTTAGATTCTTGCCTGACAGAAATACTTCAGGAAACAGGGAATCAACTTTCATTGTTCCCGTTTTGTAAGCTAGTTTGTCAACAATAGGATTAACCCCTTTCTCAAACAATCCTTTTGTAATCATTATTTGAGACTTACCGTCTTTGTTGAATTCACGAGTCAAAACGGTCCGGATAGAATCTTCAGGAAGCTTCTTAAACAGTTTCTTCGCCGCTTTTGCAACTTTCGAATCTTTACACTGGACGATATATCCTTTATAATGAGGTAACTCCCATTTATAGTTACTCTTATTCTTCTCAAAGAAACTTTGAATTAGCTCTTTTTCTTTTGTTGCTTTCTCCCATACTTCGCGATTACTGATTGAAAACAAAAGAATGCCATCTCTGTATTCCTGCATCAGGTGCCCGAAATCAGGATATTTTGACTCAAGATGTTTATTTTCGTAATCCAGAATTGAAAAACCTTCAAATTCCTGCAGTTTTTCTTTCATAGCATCCAATGCCAATGTAGTATGGGTCTGTGGGTTATAAGATACGAATTCTGCAAAGTCTTTGATTGAATAGTTTTTCCCTGCAAGTTGGAATAAATCGCCTTTCTTTGTTTTCAATTCATTGATAAATAAGGAGTCAAAAGGAAAGCCATTATCGGCCATCTGATACAGTGATTGGTAAGATGTCTGATTAGAAGTAAAGCTATATTCTTTCTTTAATTTTTCTATCAGAGCATTAGTTCCTGCATTTTGACGAGGATTATTACTCATCTTTTCTATCAATTCCTTTTTCTTCTCCTCATAGGGAGGTAAAGAACGTTTGTCTTTCAGAAGCACAATATGCCATCCATATTCCGAACGGAATGGTTTGGAAAGCTCTCCTTTTTGCATCGCGAAAACAGCATCTTCAAACTGTTTCGTCATTCTTCCTGTTCCGAACCAAGGGAGATCACCGCCTTTTACTGCAGTGCCTTTATCATCAGACTCTTGTTTGGCAATTGCTGCAAAGTCACTTCCTTCTTTTAGTTTCTGATAGATATCGTTGATTTTCTGCTCTACTGCTATCTGAGTTTGCGAATCTGCATCTTTGGATACCAGTTTTAATATGTGTGATACAAGAAACTCGCCTTGATCTGCCCTTCTATTTGTTACTTTAATGATGAAATACCCCTTTTGAAACTTTGTGGGCATTGATATTTCTCCCGGTTGCATATTATAAACGAGATTTTCAAATTCATAGGGAGCATTGAAGACGGGGATATAACCTAAATATCCACGATTATTTTTCGCTGTGGGATCTTCCGAATACTCGACTGCTAATTGATTAAAATCAGTATTTCTTTTGAGTGATTTTTCCCGTATGGAAAGAGCCTTTTTATAGGCAGTTAATGTATCAGAAGAAGTTCCCGGTTCCGGAATATTGATAAATATATAACTCACTTCAACATTCTCTTTCATCCGATTGTAAGCTTCCTGAAAGATATTCTCTTCAGCTTTTTTGTCTGTTAAATAAGGCTCAATAAGTTGCCTGCGATATCCGTCAAGTTCGGTGCGGAAAGAAGATAGAGTATCCAATCCTTCTGCCTCGGCTGCTGCAACCTTTAATCTGAATTTCACAAACATAGCAACGTACTCATCCAAACTCTTCCGGTCAGACGATGTCGCAGGATTATTCTTGTTGTAAATGTATTCAAACTCTGATTTTAATATGTTTTTTCCGTTGACAGTCATAATAACAGGATCTGTCTCTTGCGCCACAAGGGAGAAACATGAAAAAACCGAAGCTATTAACGCTATTTTTCTTCCAATCTTATGCATTCTCTTTGATTAATTAATAATACGTTTATCAATAACGTAGAACGATTATAAAAAGTATTTATTGTCCAAATTATATCACTCGAATCGCTCCATATAATTAACTAAAACGATTTGAAACCCATAATCTCGCGTACTTCTCTAATAGTTTTTGATGCACTTTCACGAGCTTTTTCGGCTCCTAATCTGGATACTTTCCTCAAATAATCATCATCCTTTTGTATTTCAATGATACGCTCACGAATTGGAGAGGTCACGGCAATGATATCAGAAGCGAGCTGTTTTTTCAAATCGCCATAACGTATTTCGCATTTATTCCATTTCTCTTCATAGAACTGAACGACTTCTGGAGTACTGACTACCTTCAGAATAGTAAATAAATTCTCAATATAATCAGGCTTTATTGAATCCATGGCTGAAGGTCCCTGATCTGTCAATGCTTTTTTGACTTTCTTCTCAATTTCCTTTGAGTCATCTACCAGATAAATACAGTTTCCTTCAGACTTTCCCATTTTTCCGGATCCATCTAATCCCGGAATCTTAACCAATTCAGAACCAAAATTGTAAGCGGTAGGTTCCGGAAAATAGTCAACACCATAAAAATTATTGAAACGACGTGCAAAACGACGAGTCATTTCTAAATGTTGTTCTTGATCTTTTCCAACAGGTACTTTATTTGCTTTGTGAATAATAATGTCCGTAGCCATCAAAACAGGATAGGTTAAAAGCCCTGCATTAATATTTTCGGGTTGCTTACGAGCCTTTTCTTTAAAGGAAGAAGTCTTTGCGAGTTCACCCATATATGCGTGCATATTCATAAGAAGGTAAAGTTCTGAAACTTCAGGAACATCACTTTGGATAAATATTGCAGACTCTTCCGGATCTATGCCTGCTGCCAGATAGTCTGTCAATACGTTTTTGACATTCTCATGCAATAGCTTTGGATCAGGATGCGTGGTTAAAGAATGAAGGTCGGCTATAAAGAAAAAGCAATTATTTTCTTTTTGCATCTTGATAAAATTACGTAATGCGCCAAAATAATTACCTAAATGAAGATTTCCTGTAGATCGGATTCCACTAACAACAGTTTCCATAAATATACGTATATATAACTAATACTGATTTTAAGACGCAAAGGTAATAGATTTCATGTAAAGAACTGGTTAAACACTTTAAAAATAAACCTATTTGGATTTCAATTACAAAACTCAAAAAAGATTCTTAGTGAGCTTCGAGCCAGTTATTGCCCCATCCGCAATCTGCTTTTAGAGGTACACGCAAGGAAATTGCATGCTCCATCTCTTCAATAACAATTTTTTCTACCACTTCTCTCTCGGACACCATAACGTTAAAGTTAAGTTCGTCATGTACTTGAAGAATCATCTGCGAGCGTACCCCTTCTTTCTTAAACCGACGAAATACATTAACCATTGCGACCTTTATAATATCTGCCGCACTTCCTTGGATTGGCGCGTTTATAGCATTTCTTTCCGCATACCCCCGTACAATCGCATTGCTCGAATTAATATCAGGCAAAAAACGTTTCCTATGATATAAGGTCTCAACATAGCCATTTTCCTTAGCCGACAGAATACTCTTTTCCATATATTCTTTTACTAGTGGATAGGTCTCAAAGTAGCCATCAATCAATTCCTTTGCTTCTTTACGACTAATTGCGAGACGTTCTGAGAGGCCAAAGACAGAGATTCCGTAAATAATACCAAAGTTCGCTGTTTTTGCTTTACGCCTCATATCCTTATCAACATCCTCCAAAGACACTTTAAATATTTTAGCTGCGGTAGCGGCATGGATATCTACACCTGAATGAAACGCTTCTATCATATTTGTATCTTGACTAAGATGTGCCATAATCCGAAGTTCTATCTGAGAATAATCAGCTGAGAAAAACAGACAACCCTCCTCAGGTATAAAAGCCTTACGGATCTCTTTGCCATCTTCATCTCTTATGGGAATATTTTGAAGATTAGGGTTGCTGGAACTGAGTCGTCCGGTCGAAGTTACAGCTTGATTAAAAGAGGTATGAATCTTTCCGCTACCAGGATCAATCAATAGAGGTAATGAATCAATATAAGTAGACAAAAGTTTCTTAAATCCCCTAAACTCGAGAATCTTTTCTACCACCGGGTGTTTGTAACGCAGACTTTCAAGAACCTCTTCTGAAGTAGAATACTGACCACTCTTTGTCTTCTTCGCTTTATTAATGACATTCAGTTTTTCAAATAAAATCTCTCCGACTTGTTTTGGTGAACTGATGTTAAATTTTATTCCGGCAAGTTGATAGATCTCTTGCTCAATATTATTCATTCTGAGAGTCATTTCTTGAGAAGATAAAGAAAGGGCTGAAGAATCAATTCTGATTCCGTTTCTTTCCATAGAAGCCAGTACTCTGACCAAGGGCATTTCTATTTCGTAAAACAGATTCTCTAAATTATTCTTTCTTAATTCTGGTTCAAAAACCTCCTTTAACTTCATGGTGATGTCTGCATCTTCTGCTGCATAAACTACTATCTGATCAATCGGTACATCTCTCATGTTTTGCTGGTTCTTCCCTTTCGGTCCTATCAGCTCTTCAATTTCTATAGTTTTATATTTCAAATAGACATCGGCGAGATAATCCATCCCATGTCTCAATTCGGGCTGAAGAAGATAGTGTGCTATCATGGTATCAAAAAGAGCACCTTGAACTTCAACCCCATAATTTTGTAGAACGAGCAAATCAAATTTGATATTCTGTCCGATCTTTGTTGCCTTGTTTTCAAAAAGTGGGCGGAATTGCTCGATTCTTTTTTGTGCTTCGTAAGCATCTGGAGAGATTGGGACATAAAATGCCTGATTGGGAGTCATACAGAAACTCATTCCGACCAATTGCGCAACAATTGGGTTAATGCCGGTCGTTTCTGTGTCAAAACACCACGAACTACAGGAAGAAAGCAAGGTTAATAATCGAGATATTTCCTCTTCAGTATCAACAAGTTGATATGTCTGTACTTGCGGATTATAGCCTCTGAGAATTGAATATTTCTGATCTTCCTCACCTTGGTCCTGAATTTCTGCAAAGAGATCGCCTTGAATTGCGTCTTGTTTTGCAGGCTTCGGAGCTGGATGAGTAATGATCCGATCAGCAAGATTTCTAAATTCCAGTTCATCAAAAATTTCACGTAGACGAACTTCATCCATAGGCTCTCGAATAAGTTCTTCCATTTTTAGTTCAATAGGAACATCCAGTCGAATAGTCGCTAGAAACTTTGAAAAAGAAATCTTTTCTCTATTCTCCTCTACTTTTGTTTTTATCGCACCTTTAAGTTTGTCGGTATTCTCCAGTAGATCTTCAATACTACCAAAGTCCGAAATCAATTTTTGAGCCGTCTTCTCTCCGACACCAGGGCATCCCGGTATATTATCAGAAGCATCACCCATGAGCCCGAGTAAATCAATGACTTGAATGGGGGTCTGTATGGAGTACTTTTCACACACCTCTTTTACTCCAAGCACTTCATACTCCTTATCTCCATGCTTCGGACGATAGATATATACATTCTCAGAAACCAATTGTCCATAATCTTTATCCGGTGTCATCATATAAACGGTGTAACCGAGACTTCCGGCTTTACATGACAATGTCCCAATAACATCATCAGCCTCAAAACCCGGAACCTCAAGAATAGGAATTTTGAAGGCTTTAATTATCTCTTTTATGATTGGAACAGAGAGTCTAATATCTTCAGGCGTTGATTCACGTTGAGCTTTGTATTGTTCATACGCTTCATGGCGGAATGTAGGTCCGGCAGGGTCAAAAGCAACCCCTATATGCGAGGGATTTACCTTTGTCAGGACATCGTTCAGTATATTAACAAAACCAAATATTGCTGATGTATTTAGCCCCTTTGAATTGACTCTTGGATTCTTGATAAATGCATAGTAAGCTCGGTAAACCAATGCATAAGCATCTATAAGCAATAATTTCTCCATTTTTTTTCTATTTACGCTGTAAAAGTACAAAAATAACTCTAATACGCATTTTATTATTACTTTTGTAGTCAAATTGTTTTTATGAATACCCTTTTATCAGAGATAAGGCTACCAATAGAACAAGAGCTGCAACAGTTTCAGTCCT
>JGI24146J20443_1002290_pt1 | contig 10546 bp, 7 predicted proteins | sample BarGraIncub1131A_FD_20443 | JGI IMG/M metagenome (IMG submission 20443) | reverse complement strand
ATGGAACTTTAGGATCCACAAGAAGATTCTTCGATACTGCAGTTGTCAATGTAAGATCTGAGAATTTACCTTTTTCAAGGAAATATTCATATACAATACGGGTAAGAAATACTGCTGTAAAGAAAGAGCAGATAATACCGATAATCAAGGTTGTTGCAAAACCTCTGATAGAACCTGTACCGAAATAAAAGAGGATAACGCCGGTGATAATTGAGGTCAGATTAGAGTCAAAGATTGCAGAAAACGCATTGCTATATCCCTCTGAGATGGCTTTCTTAGCAGTCTTTCCTGCTCGTAACTCCTCTTTTGTTCGCTCATAGATAAGCACATTTGCATCAACAGCTATTCCTAAAGATAATACGATACCGGCAATACCTGAAAGGGTCAATACAGCATGGAAGGACGCTAGAATTCCTATCGTAAAGAAAAGATTCAGTATCAATGCGGAATTAGCAATCATACCGCCTCTCCATCCATAAATCATAACCATATAAGCTGCCAATACAATCAGCGCAATAACAAATGACAAAATACCCGCGTTGATGGATTCTTGACCTAGAGACGGACCGACTACTGCTTCCTGAATAATACGTGCAGGTGCTGCCATCTTTCCAGACTTCAACACATTTGCAAGGTCTTTTGCTTCTTCCGGAGTAAAGTTACCGGTAATTTCAGAGCTACCTCCTGCTATCTCCCCGTTGACTCTCGGCGCTGAGTAAACTACATTATCCAATACAATAGCGATACATTTACCTGTATTTTCTTTAGTAAGACGAGCCCAGACTTTTGCTCCTGCAGAATTCATAGACATGTTTACTTTGGCAGTAGCGGAATGTTGACCAAAATCTGCGTTGGCATCAGTAACTACACTACCATCCAATGCAGGACGAGCATCACGGCTTGTAACTTTAATCGCATATAGCTCAAAAAACAATCCTTTTGCATCCATGGCTTTAACAGCCCACTTCAAAGAAAGATTACGTGGAAGCAAGTCTTTAACTGACTTCAGATTAAGGTAGTTATTGACCTTCGTTGTATCTTTCGCACGTGCAAATCCAACGACAGCACCAGGAGCAGCGGCTCCCTGTGATGTTATGCTCAACTGAAGAACTGAAAATAATGGATAAGCCTTTGCATTATTCGCTTGCTGATTGAGACTATCCGTATTTCCCTTTGCTCCGGTCTGAACCAAATTAAGGAGTGAATCTGAAGAATTAGCCGTCGTATCAGTTGAAGCAATTGCTGTACTGTCAGCTACTTTTACAGCAGAAGAATCAGATGTTTCAGCAGTGTCGTCGGCCTTCAATCGAGCTATTTCACGATTGGCAGAGACCAAAAAAGGATATACTTCAGAAAATTCGTATGTTTCCCAGAACTCAAGATTAGCAGTTCCCTGAAGAAGTTTACGAACACGCTCCGGTTCTTTAACACCAGGAAGCTCAATAAGGATACGTCCATCTTTGTTCTCCAATTGCTGTATATTTGGCTGAACAACACCGAAACGGTCAATACGAGTACGAAGCACTGTGTATGAATTGGCAATTGCGTCTTTCACCTCTGTTCTCAATACAGCTATCACCTCAGCATCTGTGCTCTGCGGAGTAATCTTCTCTTTCAACTCATACGTACTGAAGATTGCAGCCAAACGAGCTCCGGGATCTAACTTTTTGTATTCCTCGACAAAAAGAGTTATAACATCCTTCTGACTTGTTATTTGAAGCTCTTTTGCTGTTTTAAGAGCTTTGTTGAAGTTCTCATCCGGGTTATTATTGGACAAAGATTTGATAACGTCCGGAACAGATATTTCCAGAACAACGTTCATACCACCTTTAAGGTCCAACCCCAGGTTAAGTTCTAACTCACGGCACTCTTTAAAAGTGTAGCCTAAAAATACTTTCTCCATAGAGATTGAATCCATATAGTTGTTGAACTTCACTTCATCTCCTTGCGCAAAATCCTCAGCCTTTTGTGTTAAGTGGCGGGAAACGAAAGTAAATGAAAGATAGAACAGACAAACTAACATGAGTAGTGCCGCAAATACTTTGATAAATCCTTTGTTTTGCATGTCGAATTTTCTAATTATGTTATCTATTTATATTTTTAAATATGAGCGTGCAAATATAGCTTTTTTTCTTCTTCAAACCACCTTTAACCTTAAATATTTCTTACTAATAGTGAGAAATGGCTTAATCTTTCATTTATATGAGGTCTTGCATTTCACAAAAGCAGTCTTATTCAACGGGCTTAAGGAATATCAAAATAGCATGTCACAGGATAGTGATCAGAGTATTTGACTTTGTTCACCTGGCAATTATAAGCCTTAATTGACGGACTGTAGAGTATGTGATCAATTCTAAAGTATATAAATTGACTGTTGAATGTCGTTCCCATACCAAATCCAGTACTACCAAAAGCATCTTTCAGATCCTGACGAATAGTATGATAGGTATATGAAACAGGGGTGTCATTAAAATCACCGCATACAATCAGATCCATATCTTGTTTATCTATGTATTCACGAAGAATATCGGCTTGTTTTGCACGCAGCTTATAGGCTTTGCCCATCTTACCCACCAGATTAGTTTTTACCTCATCCATAGACTCTGTATCCAAGGTCTTGATAATCTGAGTGTATGCCTTTTTGTCTTCACTGCTTAACTTAAAAGACTCAAGATGATTATTGATAATCTTAATAGATTTGTCCTTTCGAATTCTAACTGTAAACGCTGCAGACATGTTATAATGACTTTCAAAAGAAATACGTTCTACGTTTGTGATAGGATACTTCGAGAAACAAGCAATACCATAAGATACTTTATCTCCTTTGCCTTTGCTTACGAACTTATAATAAGGGTATTTCTTCAACACACGACAAATATACTTTTCATCAAAACTCCAGTAACGTGCTGTAGCAAACATATATTCCTGCAAACAAATAATATCAGCATTACTTTGGGCAATATAATTCAGAATATTATCGTCACTTTCCATATTCTTATCCATATTGCTAAAGCACATGCAGTTGTAAGTCATTAACTTAATTGCCGTTGAAGGAACTTCTTTCTGGTGATGTAGTGGGAAATAGTTAGACAATTGTGGAATGGAAATCAACAAAACACAAAATGAGATCAAGAAGTACGCTCTCCATTTACAGATCCAGAAAATAAGGAATGCCAGGTTAAATAACAGCCAGAATGGAAAGGTTATACCTAGAAAAGAAGGTATCACAAACGTGTCAGGATGAATATAGGGAGAGAGCAATGATACCAGCAGTAAAAGAGCCAACAGCCCATTGAGTAATAGGAGACCATACCTCAGCACATTTCGGATTATTTCCATAGTCTTAGGATCTGCTTGAATCAAACAGTCGTTTTTTCTCTTCTGAAGAAAGACTTTCGTAACCAGATTTCTTGATTTTTTCCAGGATAAGATCAATATCGTTCTCTTCAGTTCGTTTGCGGGCATTATAATCCCCATCTGATTCGCGGCGGACATCCTGATAGGTCACTTTCATCTTTGGCTTTCGATCTCTTGTTCTAGTGAAAAAAGAGAGAACAGACTCGTACTGTTGTACGAAAAAACGAGTGATATCATAGCCATTTTTCATCATCGAACCATAAATAAATCCGATTAAAATTCCTCCCAGATGAGCCCAATGTCCACCGGCATTATCAGAAGTGATGCTCAGCAAATCAATGAAAACAGTTACAATCGCTATCGTTCTTAAGGATACTTCCCCAAGAAACATCAGATTGAGTTTGGTATTTGGCGCAAAGGATGCTACACCGATAACAATGGCAAGAATCGCTGCAGATGCTCCTATCAAAAAACTATGAACTGCAAATCCATCAAAAAAAGGAAATAGATTATATGCCAAAACATAAAGCATTCCACCGGTAATTCCACCAAACAAATAGAGGACTGTCAGCTGTTTCTCATTAAAAAACTGAAGAAACAATTTGCCAAACCAATAAAGCCACAGCATATTAAAGAACAGATGCATCACCTCTTCATGAAGAAACATATAGGTGAACAAAGTCCATGGGTGGGTAAGAAAGGACAAAAAACTAGCAGGCAATTCCAAATTGAGCAAAAAAGAGGACTCGATATTGAATAACTGTAAGAGAACCACAACCATTCGGGTAAGCAAAAAAACACCCACATTAATATAAATGAGACGCATTAGCGTTGTTCCTTTTCTAAAAAACGCTACCATCGAATGGAATCCATTCATACCATTAGAAATAAATCGGTCCCCTGCCATAACCTTTCCTCCTCCAATAAACAATTAAAAAATAGCCAAATAGCATGCCTCCCAAGTGTGCAAAGTGAGCAACATTATCGAAAGAGAATTGAGAGACGCCTCCAATCAATTCAATTAAACCATAGATAAAAACGAAGTATTTAGCTTTAATAGGAATAGGAATAAACATAATAAAAAGTTCTGCATTCGGGAAAAGCATTCCAAAAGCCATCAATAATCCAAAGACCGCGCCAGAAGCTCCAACAGTATTCAACTGCCCTAAGAAACCTGCGATGGGCAATACCCCTTCTCCAATGACATTAACGAACTGCATATCGGAAAACACGAGTTGCCGATACTCAAACAGCCAGGCAAGCTCCTGAATCAATCCGGCACCAATACCAGTAACAAAATAAAAAATAAGGAAACGCTTAGCTCCCCATACTGACTCCAGTGTACGACCAAACATCCAGACCGAGAACATATTAAAAAAGAGATGTGAGAAGGATTGCGAATCGTGCATGAACATGTATGTAATCAATTGGTGCGGAAAGAAATTACCCCCTACCACAAAATGTAGTCCGAGATATCTGTACATATCAACATCAATAACTCGCGCCAACGTAATCGAAGAGAACCAAACCAATACATTAATGATGAGAAGATTCTTCGTTACGACCGGCATCTGAGAAAAAAAACCGTTATTTTCTTGAAACATATTCTTTGTTTTGAGATGCAAAAGTAAGCTTTTGATGCCAATTTACGCAATAAGAGATCTTGTTTTGAAAAAAAAACTGTCAGATTCCGAATATTTAACCCTTTTTAGATGCAACCATACATAAATCTCCTATATTTGCATATTGATACTTAATAAATTACTAACTCTAAAATGGACTATCATGAACAAATCGGGACTTATTGATGCAATGGCTAAAACTTCAGGTCTTAGCAAAGTAGATTCTAAAAAAGCATTGGACGCTTTTATCCTAAGTGTATCCCAGACTTTAACAAGTGGTGATAAATTAACTTTAGTCGGTTTTGGTACATTCTCTGTTTCAACAAGAAGCGCAAGAACGGGTATCAATCCTTCCAACAAGCAAAAGATCCAGATCCCTGCCAAAAAGGTTGTCAAATTCAAAGCCGGTAATGAATTAGCAGAATCAATCTGAGACTGAACTCAAAAAATATTAAAAATGAGCACTTACAAGAATAGTTGTAAGTGCTCATTTTTTATATCTAAGCTGCTTATTCCATGACGGTTTCCTTCATAATTAATTAACATCCAATGAAAATAGCATCGGTACCTTTACTCGGGATAGCGTTTTTTTTTGTACTTTCGCAGCAATTTTCTGAGCAACAGTAAAAAACTAACGAAATATGGGTAAGAAATTTACCGAGTACGGCCAGTTCAATCTTTCTGAGATCAACAAAGAAATATTGGCTAAATGGGAAAAAGAAAACGTTTTCCGTAAAAGTATTGAAATCCGCGAAGGGGCTCCTTCTTTTGTGTTTTATGAGGGGCCTCCATCCGCCAATGGCATGCCTGGCATCCACCATGTGATGGCTCGTACCATAAAAGACCTGATTAACAGATACAAGACCATGAAGGGGTATCAGGTAAATAGAAAAGCAGGTTGGGACACACACGGATTACCCGTCGAACTTGGTGTTGAGAAATCATTGGGTATTACAAAAGAAGATATTGGCAAGACAATTTCCGTACAGGAATACAATGCTGAATGTCGTAAAGATGTGATGAAATATACCAAAGAATGGGAGAATCTGACGCAGCAGATGGGATATTGGGTCAATATGGACGATCCATATGTCACCTATGATAATCGATATATCGAGACTCTCTGGTGGTTATTGAAAGAACTTCACACAAATGGATACCTATACAAGGGATACACTATCCAGCCGTATTCTCCGGCTGCCGGCACCGGACTTAGTTCGCATGAACTAAACCAACCAGGCTGCTACCGGGATGTAAAAGACACCACTGTTGTTGCACAGTTTAAGATAAAAAACGCCAAACCGGAAATGAGTGCCTGGGGTACTCCTTACTTCCTTGCCTGGACCACCACGCCATGGACTTTGCCATCAAATACTTCACTGTGCGTCGGTACAAAGATTACATACGTAGCTGTACAGACCTATAATGCATATACAGGAATACCTATCACTGTGATATTGGCTAAAGACCTGGTTAACGCACATTTTAATGCAAAGGCAGCTGACCTCGCTTTGGACGATTACAAACAGGGCGATAAACTGATTCCCTATAAAGTTGTAGCTGAATACAAAGGTTCTGACTTGCTTGGAATGGAATATGAGCAACTCTTACCTTGGATTTATCCGGGAGAAGGTGCTTTTAAGGTAATCCCGGGAGACTATGTTACTACGGAAGATGGTACAGGAATTGTTCATATCGCCAACACATTTGGTGCTGATGACGCACGCGTAGCCAAAGCTGCCGGCATACCTCCAATTCAGTTGATTACTAAGACTGGAGAAAAACGTCCTCATGTCGATCTCACCGGTAAATTTTATCTACTGAGTGAATTGGATGACGAATTTATTAAAACGAATATCAACGTCGAACTTTACAAACGGTATGAAGGCCGGTTTGTGAAAAACGATTATGACCCTAACCTGACAGAGAAAGACGAAACGCTTGACATCAGCATCTGCATGGACTTGAAAGCTGCCAACCTGGCATTCCATATAGAAAAGCATGTGCATACTTACCCACATTGCTGGAGAACTGACAAGCCCATTCTTTACTATCCTCTGGACAGTTGGTTTATCAAATCCACAAAGGCAAAAGAGAAGATGATCGCGCTAAACAAGACCATCAATTGGAAACCAGAGTCTACAGGAACAGGACGTTTTGGTAAATGGCTGGAAAATCTGAACGACTGGAATCTGAGCCGTTCACGCTATTGGGGCACTCCTCTACCAATCTGGCGTACTGATGATAATAGTGCCGAGAAGTGCATCGGTTCGGTAGAAGAGCTTTACAATGAAATAAATAAAGCTGTTGCTGCCGGAGTGATGAAGGAGAATCCTTATAAGAATTTCAAACCGGGAGATTATTCAAAAGAGAATTATGATCTGATTGATTTGCATCGCCCATTCGTCGATGAACTCATTCTGGTCTCAGAGGATGGCAAACCAATGAAACGGGAGTTGGATCTTATTGACGTATGGTTTGACTCCGGAGCTATGCCTTTTGCACAAATACATTATCCATTTGAGAACAAAGAACTCTTGGATAGTGGAAAGGTCTATCCGGCAGACTTTATCAATGAAGGAGTGGATCAGACCCGGGGGTGGTTCTTTACCTTGCACGCCATATCAACAATGGTAAAAGGAAGCTGTGCATTCAAGAATGTAATTTCCAATGGATTAGTTTTGGATAAGAATGGCAACAAGATGTCCAAGAGACTCGGAAATGCCGTGGATCCTTTTGCTACAATTGATAAATATGGTTCGGATCCTTTGCGTTGGTACATGATGACTAACTCTGCTCCGTGGGATAACCTGAAGTTTGACGTAGAAGGCGTGGAAGAAGTCCGCCGTAAATTCTTCGGCACCTTATATAATACATATTCATTCTTTGCTTTATATGCAAACGTCGATGGATTTAATTACGACGAAGCCGAGATTCCTGTTGCTGAACGACCGGATATTGACCGGTGGATTATCTCATTACTAAATTCGTTGATTAAAGAGATCGATGAAAACCTTGCAAACTACGAACCTTCCCGTGCCGGTCGTGCTATTCAGGATTTTGTCAATGACAACTTAAGTAACTGGTATGTACGTCTGAACCGAAGAAGATTCTGGGGTGGAGAGATGACCAGAGACAAACTCTCAGCCTATCAGACGCTCTATGTTTGTCTGGAAACAATAGCCAAACTGATGGCTCCAATCTCTCCGTTCTATGCCGATAAGTTATTTTTGGATTTGACATCCGTGAGCGGACGTGATAAAGCAATATCCGTACATCTTTCTGATTTCCCTGTGGCAAACGAGGCAGTGATTAACAAACCTCTGGAAGAACAGATGGAGATTGCACAAAATATTTCTTCCATGGTATTGGCTTTAAGACGTAAAGTGAATATAAAAGTCCGTCAACCGCTATCCACAATTATGGTGCCTGCTGTTGATGAAGTACAAAAGAAGAATATAGAATCAGTGAAGAAACTGATTCTGAACGAAGTGAATGTAAAGGAACTCAAGTATGTAGACAATGCTGCAGGAATACTTGTAAAACGGACAAAACCTGATTTCAAGAAACTTGGGCCAAAGTATGGCAAGTTCATGAAACAACTGGCTGCAATAATCACGGAAATGTCACAGCAAGACATTATCTCCTTTGAAAAGAACGGTTCATTCACTTTCCAGGTAGAAGGACAAGAAGCAATTGTCAGCATTGAGGATGTAGAAATAATTTCAGAAGACATTCCCGGATGGCTGGTAGCCAATGAAGGGGCTTTAACTGTGGCATTGGATATTACTGTGACAGAAGAACTTCAAAAAGAAGGGATTGCCCGCGAATTGGTCAATAGGATCCAAAACATACGCAAGTCAAGTGGCTTTGAAATTACAGATAAAATCAATATCCTGATTGAAGAGAATCCGAATATTACAGATGCTTTGATTTCTTACAAAGAATATATTGCTTCACAGACACTTGCTATAGGTATTGAGACTGTCGAAAAACTGACAGCGGGAACGGAACTGAACTTTGAAGATTTCAATGTAATGATTTCAATTGAAAAAGCTTGATTATTCTTGTAAATAAAGTACTTTTGTCGAAATTAAAAGACTAACAAACATACATCATGGAAGAAAGAACAAGATATTCCGATGAAGAATTGCAGGAATTCAAACAGATTATCCTTGCAAAGCTGGAAAAAGCGAACATGGACTATGATCTTCTTCGGGCCAGTATCATGAATACTGATGGAAATGATATTATAGATACATCGCCTACATTCAAGGTTTTGGAAGAAGGTGCTAACACACTGAACAAAGAAGAATCGGGAAGAATGGCTCAACGTCAGATGAAGTTTATCCAGAATCTGGAAGCTGCATTGATTCGTATCGAAAATAAGACATATGGTGTGTGCCGCGAAACCGGCAAATTGATACCCAAAGAAAGATTACGTGCAGTACCGCATGCTACATTGAGCATCGACGCCAAAGAAAAGAAATAAACGGATGTCTCTGAAAACAAAAAGAATTAGCGTTGCCATTGGTGTTCCTCTTCTCATATTGATCATTGATCAACTTGTCAAGATCTGGGTAAAGACACATATGATGATGAACGATAGTTTTCATGTGACAGACTGGTTTTATATCTACTTCACAGAGAATCCGGGAATGGCTTTCGGGATGGAACTTTTCGACAAGCTATTCCTGACTTCTTTCCGACTGATTGCAATGGGAGTACTGATTTGGTATCTCTATGTTTGCATAAAGAAAGAATATAAGATAGGCTACATAATCTCTATTGCAGCTATTTTTGCCGGAGCAACCGGCAATATTATCGATTGTGTCTTCTACGGACAACTCTTCACGCATAGTTATGGGCAGGTAGCGACTTTTCTTCCCGAAATGGGAGGTTATGCACCATGGTTACATGGCAAAGTGGTTGACATGTTATATTTTCCTCTGATTGACACGACATTCCCTGATTGGGTTCCCTTCTGGGGCGGCGACTCTTTTGTCTTTTTCCGTCCCATATTCAACATTGCTGACAGTTCTATAACGTGTGGTATCGCCAGCATTGTCATCTTCTACAGAGAATACCTTGCCGATGATCACTCCAAAAAAGAGAAAGAAAGTACCACAGTCTCCGACTAATTTCTGTCATATGAATATCAGGCAACTAACACTTTTGCTTCTTGCAGTAGTTTGGATGAGTTCTTGCAATGAGTCCAAACCACCACTTTCTGCTAAACAGATGGAGAATGTTATGTTTGAACTGTACATCTCAGACGCGATGGCTGCTTACAATCTGAATCACGACAGCACATTAGTGGATGAGGAAAAAGTAAAAAAGAGACAGGAAGAATTCGTACTGAATAAGTATCATATCAACAAAGAGGATTACGACTCTACAATAACATGGTATGGAAGAAACCTAAAGGAGTTTCTAATCATTTGCGACAATGTGGAACGCCGGTTAAATGAGCGGAAAGATCTGGCAATGTCGAATAATGAGAAAGCAGACTCAACGGTCATACTTCAAGACCTGAAAGACAGTATCAATCTGCTCAAGATTCCTGC
>JGI24146J20443_1002285_pt1 | contig 10574 bp, 9 predicted proteins | sample BarGraIncub1131A_FD_20443 | JGI IMG/M metagenome (IMG submission 20443) | reverse complement strand
TTTGATCCCAGGAATAGTCTGAGTAGGCTGTACAAATAACTACCTCAACTGTAGGCTCAATTTTCCAGATAGCCTTTATGGCTTCGACCCCATCCATACCAGGAGGCATTCTAACATCCATGAATATTAGGGAATAGGGGTAACCTTCTTCTAAGGCTTTGAGGACCATTCTAATAGCTTCTTCTCCCTGATAGGCATCATCAATTCTGTATCTGATTTTATAATCCTTATCTAATTTGAAATCGTATTCATCTTCCCCAAATAATTCTTTTCTCAGGGACTGGGTTACCATTTGATCTTCTGTAGGAATAGAGGAATCAAGGATATATTTTATATCCTCATGAATATCCTTGTTGTCATCAACTATCAATATCCTGCTTAATATATCATCCATAATAACCTCCTTTATCTACAAATATGCTTAATTATTAATAACAGTATACTCCAATTACAAGGTATTACAATATATTTTTTGGAAAATGTAGTATTTCAGCTTATTGTGTACATATATATAAGAAAATGTAAAAACATAGCTATTTTATAGCTTGTATTATCTTATACAATTGGTCATTACAGCAATTTCCTATTGAACATATATACCATCAATGATAAAATAAAATTCATGGGTTAATGATAATATTGTTAATTGAAGGAGGAATAAAATGCAGTACAGAAAATTTGGAAAGTTTAATATTGAAACTTCAGCTTTAGGGTTTGGTTGCATGAGATTACCACTGTTAAAGGATGGTAGCGGTGATATTGATGAGATTGAGGCAATTAGGTTGATACGGGATGCTATAGATAAAGGTGTTAATTATGTTGATACTGCTTACCCATATCATGGTGGTAAGAGTGAACTTTTAGTTAGTAAGGCTTTAAAAGATGGATATAGAGAAAAGGTATATCTAGCCACTAAATCTCCAGTATGGTTTGTTAAAGTCCATGAGGATTTTGATAGACTATTAAATGAACAACTTGAAAAGCTTGAGACAGATCATATAGATTTTTATCTGATGCATGCTTTAAATGCTGATTCTTGGAAAAATATAAAGAGCTTAGATTGCTTTAAATTTATTGAGAAGGCTAAAAAGGATGGAAGAATAAAGCACATAGGATTTTCCTTCCATGATAAGTTGGAGGTATTCAAGGATATCGTTGATAGCTATGAATGGGATTTTTGCCAGATTCAATATAACTTTATGGATCAGGCAAATCAAGCAGGCACGGAAGGCCTTCGTTATGCAGCAGCTAAAAAAATGGCGGTTGTAGTAATGGAACCTTTACTTGGCGGGAAGCTTGCTAAAGAAGCACCTTGTCCTGTTCAAACATTATGGGATACAGCTAAGGTTAAAAGGACACCTGTGGGTTGGGCTTTAAGTTGGATATGGAATCATCCAGAAGTATCCGTTATATTAAGTGGTATGAATGCTCAGGAACAATTAGATGAAAATCTAGCAGTTGCGCAAAAAGCATTGCCTAACTCTTTAACCAAGGAAGAAAATGATTTGGTTGATAGAGTTAAAGCGAAATATGCTGAGCTTACAAAGGTACCATGCACAGCCTGTGCCTATTGTATGCCTTGTCCATCTGGAGTTGATATTCCTGGTGTATTTAAGATTTATAATGAAACCGCTATGTACAATGATTTAGCAGGTCCTTCAGCATGGTATAATAACGGATTAGATAAAAGCAAAAAGGCGGACAATTGCGTTGAATGTGGTCATTGCGAAAGCGTTTGTCCACAGAAAATTAAAATAATTGAAAAGCTTAAAGAAGCCCATGAAGTGCTAAGTAAATAATAGATTAAATAATAGCCCAAGCGGTAAAACCTGCTTGGGCCATTATTTATACTTTTATGTCTCCCATGGTACCAACGGTGCCATCCTCTCTAACAAATATTCCTGACTGGGATACCTTACCTAGAGTATCATTAGAGGAATTTTTCATGGTGAATTCGGTAGCTGTATTACCCAAATAAATAGCACCTATCCCTTTCTCACCAAGAGCAAATAGCCTATCAGTACCATCTGAATCCTTAGTCCAAATACGTAGCTTATTAAAGATAGAATCATTTTCATCTATCCAGCCATTCTTATCAGTATCATAGTTTTCTAGATNCTGAAAACCATTTCCGGTTTTAGGACCAAATAGCTCAGAACCATTGTCTATTTTACCATTATTATTAAGATCTAGGCTTAAAAAGCCACTTCCTTCCTTTAATGAGGAAATCTGATCCTCCTTACCATCGGAATCTATGTCGAAGCTGAATTTAGTATCTGTAAGCAAAGCGGCTTTACCAGCATAGTTTATGACTAAAGGATCTAAGAGAGCATCTCCAGCTTTAAAGCTAATATTGTTTTCAGTAGCAAAGCTTCTACTCATTGCAAGTTCTACTGAGAAGTTGATTTGTTTACCATCGTCAGTAGTTATCATCCCAGCTGCTTTAAAATTCATACTTTCAGTTTCTTTATAGATTTCTTGAGAATTAAAATTAATCCCCCAACCTTCTGATTTTGGAGAGCTATTTTCCGAGGTGCTTTTTATGGGAGTACCTTTTAAATGAAATGGTAGGTTGACTTGAATATTGTTCGTATTTACGTCTTTAGGTCTAACAAAAGTTATTTTTCTGCCGATTATAGCACTTAAGGTTTCCTCAATGAGAGTTATTATTAGCTTATCCTTTTCTGATAGACCTGAGACAATACTAGTGGATAAATCCTGAGTTTGTGACACGTTTGAACTTGTAAGCTCAGTTACCTGTTCCCTAAACTTTTTAAAGGCAGCATGAGAAATCTGAAGCTTGTCCGCTAAAGCATTATCTAAGATATTTTTAATATTTTTAGAGATTTGACTTGTTGGGGAACCGCGATTATCCCATGCTTGGATATTTTGTCTTTTGGAATAGATAACCTCAGAACTGTGACTACTTGACATGGAAATTAAAGAGTTTGCTATTTTCATTTTTTCACCTTCCTGGCTTTTAAATAAACTACATCCCTGTTTACTATATTCTCGTAGTTTTTTTAAATGTCTTAAGAAGTAAATGCTTAATTATAGTAATATTTCCAATATAACCATATAATTCTCCGTTTTATCCTTCAGATATATTAAATAAATAAATTATATGCTCACTTATAGATAATCTATTCATTTTTTTAGTAGATGAGTAATAAATATATCTGTAAGGTTATTTATTAAATTAAGGTAGTACTCTTTAGGTAATATAAATGCTATATACATTGAAGGAGAAAAACATATGGATAATTTGAAAAACCATGAGTCTATTTCAATTATAAGTTCCTCTATTTTAATATTTTTTGTAGTAGTAGTTTTGATTTTTAATCTATTTAAAACTACTATTAGCATAGATGGAAAAAGTAGTATTTATATAGATATTATGCGAATGTCAATCCCAGGTATTCAGGAAGAAACATCAGAAAATCAAAAGAGCTTAGCAGAAAGTGCATTAGAGGTACTGGGAACAAACATAAAAAGCCCTTTATCTATATTGAAAAAGGAAATGTCAAGCTTGGTTCTAGGTGCTGAGATTGAAGGTACTACAAATCAGGTTATATTAGCACCTTACGCGCTTGGAGATGGGGAGGTAGTAAAGGCTGAAGGTACTCCTCTTAATAGCGAAGTGGCTCAAGTACCTTCAAATAATCAAGTGGTGGATACTATCGACAAGACTTATGATCCTAGCTTAAAAGCTGTGGCTCTAAATCCTAAACCAGATGTATTCATATATCACACCCATACCTGTGAAAGCTATAAACCAGGACCTCAAACCAATACAGATCCGACACAGAGTGTGGTTGCTGTGGGAGATGAGCTGAGTAACATTTTGCAAACTGATTATAATATATCTGTAGTCCATGATAAAACTGTCCACGACCTAATATTATATAATAGCAGCTATGAAAGGTCTGCAGTAACTGTAGATAAAAATATTAAAAAATACGGAGATTTTAAATTAGTTATAGATCTTCATAGAGATTCTATAGAGGATAAAGCAACAGTAACAAAACAAATAAATGGGGAAAGTGTTTCCAAAATGGAGCTAGTTATGGCTAAAAACAATCCACATTTTACAACGAATATGGTTATGGCCAATAAAATTGTTGAAACTTCAAATAAATTCTTTCCTGGGTTATGTAGAGGTATTTATTACTATGACCATGGAACACGATTTTTCAACCAAGATAAAAGTAATAATTCGGTGCTAGTTGAGGTGGGATCACAAGTAAATACGATCACAGAGTCAAAGAATACTGCAAAATATTTGGCAAGAGTAATTGCGGAAGTATTGAACAGAAAATAGAGAGAGGTAGACGGGGAGGAAGGGGACGGTTCATGATTAGTCACGGGGGGAAGGGGACGGTTCATGATTAGTCTGAATAAGAGAGTAGCAACAATCATCCGCTACTCTATTGATTAAGATCCTGAACTTAAGGCAAGTATCTAAGCAAATAATAAAACATAAAAGGATGATATATATGCCAAGAGTTGCTAGAGTTAAAAACGATGAGGGTATTTACCATATTATGGTGAGGAGTGTCAGCGATATTCCCCTATTTAGAAATTTTGCTGACAAGGATAAATATTTATTATTTATTAAAAAGTATCAACACATTTATCGATTCAAAGTATATGCTTATTGCCTAATGACAAACCACGCCCATGTGGCATTAGATTGTTGCGGAGCTGATATTAGCAAGATCATGAAATCAATTAATCAGTGCTATTCTGCATATTTTAATACAAAATATAGTAGGCATGGACACGTATTTCAAGATAGATTCAAAAGCAAATTGATAAATAACTATAAATATTTAATTAATCTTTCAGCCTATATTCATAATAATCCCAGAGACATAAAAAAGTATTACAATAGAACGAGTGCTTATAAATATTCAAGTCTTGGAATATATATGGGGAATGCTCAAGATAGCTTTGGTATTTTAGATGTTAATTATATTCTTAGCTTTTTTAGTAAGGACACTTTTAGTGCTAAAAAGGCTTATTTAGATTTTGTTAACATTAGGAATACTTCCAATGATAAATTGGATATAGAATTTACAGATGAGGGCTCCCAGACTAGTTGCGAGAGAAAAATATTGGTTAGGAATCTGAAACCAAAAGATGTTATTAAATTTATTTCCAGTTATACAGAAAGCACCGTTAATATTCACCTAAAAAACAGCCATAAAAACACAGAAATAAAAGCTTTATGTGTTACTATAATGCGTACATTATGCAATTATTCTCTCAAGGAAATTTGTAAATTTGTTGGTAATATTACTATTTCAGGAATGTGGCGACTTTGTGAGAAAGGATACCATCTTATTATTGAAAATGAAAAGTATTCTACAATTGTAGATGACATTATTGAGAGATATTCTGCAGCTTAGGTTAAAAATCTGGCTAATATATATTTTATTTAAGTAGGTAAATAATGGACAACCCTTATTTAATTATCCAATAAATTATGAATGGGGGATGGCTGATGATAAGTTACATTTTAAGGGACTGGTTTTTTATTGGAATTCAATACTAATTCAGCTTAGGACAAGCTTAAAAGTGATTATTTCAATAAGTAACGATGAACCGTCCCCGTTTCGTCCCGTTTCCCGTTTTCGTTCTCAAGGATGCTTAGTTTTATATAAAAACAAGTTAATTTTGTATATTAAAATTATAGGCCAATAAGACTAGAATTAGTATATCAGAAAATATTGGAGGTATAAAAGTGACGATTATTGAAGAAAGAGAAAAGAGAACTGAATGGTTTAATAACTCTCGTTTTGGAATGTTCATACACTGGGGTCTGTATTCCATTCCAGCTAGAGGAGAATGGGTAAGGTCTGTAGAAAAAATTCCTATAGAAGACTATGAACCTTATTTTGAAGAATTCGATCCAACAAGTTATGATCCAAAGGCCTGGGCAAAGGCAGCAAAAGAAGCAGGAATGAAATATGCAGTTATGACTGCAAAGCATCATGATGGCTTTTGCCTTTTCGATAGTAAATTTACCGATTATAAAAGTACAAATACCAAGTCCAACAGGGATCTAATAAAGGAATATGTAGAAGCTTTTAGAGCAGAAGGAATAAAAATTGGACTTTATTATTCATTGTTAGATTGGCATCATCAGGATTATCAAGCTTATAATGATAAGATACATCCTATGCGAGATAATGAAAACTTTAAAGATAAGAAATGTAATTTTGATAATTACCTTGATTATATGCACAACCAAGTAGCAGAGTTATGTACAAATTACGGTAAAATAGATATCATATGGTTTGATTTTTCCTATGACGATATGCTTGGGGAAAAATGGCGTGCAACGGAACTTGTAAATATGGTCAGATCTCTTCAGCCAGAGATAATTATCGACAACAGGTTAGAAGCTGGTGGAGATGGTTATGGAAGTATAAAAACTGCCAATCCTAATTTCTATTCTGGGGACTTTGCTTCACCTGAACAAATGATTCCATCAGAAGGTGTTACTGATGATAATGGGAACTCAATTCCTTGGGAAGCCTGTATTACTATGAATAATAATTGGGGCTACTGCACATCAGACAAGATGTTTAAGACTCCTAAGCTTTTGATTAGAAAAATAGTGGAATGTGTTAGTAAAGGTGGAAATCTTCTTTTAAATGTTGGACCTAACGCAAAAGGGGAATTTCCTAAAGAGTCGGTTGTTATTTTATCTGAAATTGGAGCATGGATGAAGGAAAATAGCAAAAGTATTTATAACTGTGGAAAAGCTGAAATTGATAAGCCAGAATGGGGTTACTTTACTCAGAATGGTAAGCTTCTATATGCCCATATATTTGACGGAAATGTAGGAGCGCTTCCTCTTGTAGGCCTAAAAGGAAAGTAAGGAAAGCAAGGCTTCTATCTGATGGATCAGAAATAAAATTTATTGATGCCTGGAATGCAAGACAATTCTCAAAGGATCTGTTTATAAATTTTGGGCCTGATCCTGCATATACTTATCCAATTCCAGATTCTATAGATACAGTAGTGGAGTTAGAGTTAGAGTTAGAGTAGTAGAGAGCGGAGAAATGGGGTGGTTCATGATTATTAAAGATGAACCGTCCCTTAGTTCCTTCATTAGTTCCTTCAAAACTATAGGTTAAAAGTTATCTTGAAAAAAGCTGTAAGAGTCTCCNTAAATGTAAATAATGTTAATAAAATTAAGATTATTTTTATTAGCCCCCATAAAAGTAAAGCTTTTGCCAGGTTCTTCTTATTTTCATTGTAATTACCGAGAATCCAAAGGATAGGCATTATAATCTGTACAATAGGGATCATTTCAATGAGCAGTACTATTAAGAATTCATTGGTGGACAAGGTGGGAGCTAGCTTATTAACATTAATCTGTTTCATATATACCCTCCATAAAAAAATCATGATCAAATTAGTTACTATTGCAGGAATATTATATTTTGGAATTATTATGTATACTAAGTTTCAAGATGCTTGACATATTCTCATCCAACTATAAAATATAGGTATATATATTCTACATAAAACCTAATCTAACCTTTATAATTTAAGAATAATTAAAAACAGAGATAAGCATAAAAGGAGCGGTCAATAATGAGCACATCTGAAGGAGCATTTTATACTGGGAAATATCGTAATGTATTAATGGAATATGGATATTCTGAAGAAGATATTAATGAAAGAGTAAAGGATACATGGAATCAATTGTTTTATGGAGATGAAAATACTAGAATCTATCATCCTGTAGGTGATAAAGAAGGATATATGGTAGATACTGGGAACAACGACGCAAGAACAGAGGGTATGTCCTATGGTATGATGATGTGTGTGCAAATGGACAAAAAGGAAGAGTTTGATCGTATTTGGACCTGGACTAAAAAATACATGTGGCATGAGAGTGGTGAATACGCAGGGTATTTTGCATGGTCGGTAAACTTGGATGGATCAAGACGATATCAAGGTCCTGCGCCAGACGGGGAGGAATACTTTGCCATGGCATTAATGTTTGCATCTAACCGATGGGGGGACAGCTCAGCGCCTTACGATTACAGCTACCAGGCAAAAGAAATCCTAAAAGTTTGCATTCACAAGGGTGAAGATGGTATAGGAAATCCAATGTGGGATCCAATAAATAAATTAATAAAATTTATACCTGAAAGCCCCTTTTCAGATCCGTCTTATCATCTTCCACATTTTTATGATCTATTTGCGTTATGGGCATACCCAGAAGATAGACAGTTTTGGGCTGAAGCCGCAACCGCTAGCAGAGAATATTTAAAGCTATCCTGTCATCCTGTTACAGGATTGGCACCTGAAGCGGCTAATTTTGATGGTACTCCTGAGGGATCCAGAGGACATCAACACTTTTACAGTGACTCATACCGCGTAGCAGGTAATATAGGTCTCGATTATGAATGGTTTAGAGGGGATGAGTGGGAAAGAGGGGAAGCTGACAGATTACAAGGCTTCTTTAGTAAGCTTCCATCGCCAAAAGATTATAGAATTTATACAATAGATGGTGTTGCACTCGAGGAAAAAGCACTTCATCCTGTAGGATTATTAGCAATGAATGCTATGGCTTCACTTGCAGCAACTGGGATAAACTCTGAAGAATGTATAAGAGAATTTTGGAATACACCTATACGTACTGGAGTAAGGAGATATTATGATAATTGTTTATATTTCTTTACGTTATTAGCCTTAAGTGGTAATTATAAAGTGTTTCAAGAACGCAGAGTTTAAAATCTGCGTTCTCTTTTTTATTTAAACTTCAAGCAAATTCAATGTTCAAGTAAATTTATTGGGCAATAAAGCTTAAGATGGCTGGAAGCTCTTTTCTCCAACATAGTAAATCATGTCCACCAGCAAATTCATTATACGTAACAATATAGCCCTTCTCAAACAATAATTTCTTGAAGGCTTTATTTGCCTCTAACATATTTGTACTATGATCTCTCATTTTTCTTACCTCCATTTTACCCACACTAATGTATAACCGTAAGGGTAAGTGAGGGGAAGTCTGATAGAGATCCAATAAGGACAATTCCCCAGAAGGGCTCTCTTTCTCATACCAAAAGGAGCCGGATTGAGATATTGCTCCATTAAATATATTACTATTTTTAAGTGTAAGATAACATGCTGCAAGGCCTCCTAAACTTAGGCCGCATACATAGGTATCTTCTTTTGGTGGATGTATGTTAAGAGTATGGCTTACCAAAGGAATCAATATATCACATATATAATCATTAAAGCTGTCTTTTAAGGTGTAATTTTCAAACCGATTTTCTCCAGAAGGTAGGAATACGCTGACAAGGCCCTGAATTTTACCTTCTTTTTTCATATTATCAATTATTAAAGGTGCATTCATCATTTCAAGGTAATTTGTTCCATCTAAAAATATAACAAATTTATAGGGATTATCAGGATTAAAATCTTTAGTAAGGTGAATTTGAGTTTGAGGGGACGGTTCACCAGTATTCATATCTAGCTTAAATATTTTACCACTATCTTCTTGTATAAGTGCTTTTAAATATGATTCTTTAAGGGCTAGAGGTAGTTCCAAAATAGAAGCTTCATTAGATGGGAAAAATAGTATCTTTGGGTTTAATGGATCCTTCACCAAGTTTTCGTACCTATCAGACATACTATTGTATTGATGCCCATTTATAGAAAAATAATAGAGAGAGGTAGTATCTTTAGGGAGAACATAGGTCCTGTACCAAAAGGCACCCCAGAAGAGTGAGAGTTCATTTTTCTTAAAGCTAAAACCACAAAATTCTCCTAGTACGGCTAGCTTTTCAATATTTGAATTATTCTCATATATAAAAGTTACAAAAGAGGTTTTGGTATCTCTATTTTCAATTATAGGAGTACCATATTCTTTTAGGGAATCAAAAAATCTAAATAAGGAAGCTTCATTTCCAGATAAAAAATCCTTGCAAAGTTTCTTTAATTTTGGACTTAATAGAGAAATCATAGCTTGTACACCCCCATAATATGCGGTAGTGTAAAATTTTTTACACTCCTTTTTTGATTTATTCCTTATATATCAAGGGTTACAGAGCTTTTTAGATGCAAAAAACAATGACCCCCTTAATTTCATGCTATAATTGAATCGCTTAACAAACAAAAATACACATGAAAGGGTGTCATTGTTATGAATTCAATTATAACTTATTTGTTACTATATAATCAATATCTACTAAAGCTAATTTCTCAATTACTTATTATAATTGGTAAATATATTCCTATAAAGCAGTGGGCTTTTGACGATTCACATAGCCCTGAATATCAGAAATTTAAGGTGGACGAGCTTCCAAAGGTGTTTGATCCAGACCCTATAGATTACCTTCTCCTTTTGGATTATTATAAACTCAGGTATGGTAAAACCATTAAGCCAGTAAATCGTAGGTCTGAAAAATCTGTGGTTCCCGATGTTATAAAATGCCCTCGTTGCGGTGCACCACACCAATACATTTATAAAAACAATGGTCCTAAAGGTCAATATGAATGTAAGGTTTGTGATGAGCATTTCAGTGAAACCAATATCTACGATC
>JGI24146J20443_1002278_pt1 | contig 10595 bp, 9 predicted proteins | sample BarGraIncub1131A_FD_20443 | JGI IMG/M metagenome (IMG submission 20443) | reverse complement strand
TTTAAAATTTAAGTTGTTCATTTGTGTAGGCATAGGTCTTTGGGGGTTATTATTTGTTTATCCGTGATCACCTTCAAAAGTAACACTCTTTGGCCTAGCTAGCTACCCGTTATGGCTATGCTGGAACGCGCCATTGAAAGCTATTGCAATTTTTGTATATTTGAAGATATAAACTTCGTGTATGTGCTTTAAGATTCTGACATCTGAGATGCTATTAGAATTCACTTTGAGAGTGAAGGATTCTCCTATCAATAAGTTGAATAGGATGCAGACTCTTGAATTGCCGGTGGATTATTTCCAATTCTACAAATCTGTTTCATCGGTGTATTCATCTAAGATTGAGGGTGAGGATATTGATTTCGACAGTTATTTCAAGCACCGGTTCATGAAAGTAGAATTTAAAGCTGACTACACCAGGAAGGCGGATGACTTGTACGCTGCTTATGATTTTATTGATACCAATAGCTTGACTCTTGATAACGTCAAGAAGGCACATTCGATTTTGAGTTCCAATTTGTTGCCGGATATCCATCAAGGACGCATTCGTACTAATCCGATGTTTGTGATTAACAATAATGACCAGATTGAGTATGTTGCCACGAGTCCTGATCAAGTGAATATGGAATTGGAGAAGCTCTTTCAGGATATTGAGACTCTTGGGGCTAAAGATTTGAATTCCTACGAGATATTCTATTATGCCTCTTTGATTCACTTGGCATTTGTCAAGATTCACCCTTTTCAGGATGGGAATGGTCGGACTGCTCGACTATTGGAAAAGTGGTTCCTGTTAGAAAATCTAGGTGCAAAAGCGAACTCGGTTCAATTGGAGAAGAATTACTTCCTGAAGTTGGCTGATTACTACAGAAATATCAAGAAGTTAGGCGTAGAATACGAAGATTTGGATTATCGCAAAAGCCTTGACTTTCTCCTGATGACCGTTCAGTCTCTGGACGAGAAATAAAAAAGCACAGCCGCTAATACATAGGACTTCGTGCGGTCGGTACGACCCAGCATGAAGTTCGAGGAGTCAATTCGCAACTCTTTGCGTGAGTTAAACCTTTTATAATCCCACCCCCTCGCAGCCGGAGAACGTCAAGAGTATAGCAAGAAAAAAAGCAGCAAAAATCCCCCGATTATCACATTGAAAATCGGGGGATTCTAAATTTGAATTGTTGTCTCACGAGGATTCGAACCTCGACAGACAGTACCAAAAACTGTAGTGCTACCATTACACCATGAGACAATCCTACTTGCTTTCCGTTGAAAGCGGGGGCAAAAGTACACAAATTCTTTTAGCCTGCCAATAGTTCGAAATAGTTTTTTACTTGGCAATAAGCAGGAAATAGTTTTTTTTTCCTTTCTGGGCCAGTAAATAACGACCGTTCAAAAGGGATGAAGCGTCGATGATGCCATCGCTTTCGCCATACTTTTCTTTGTTGATGGAAAATCCACCTGCCTGAATCATTTTGCGCATTTCGCCTTTGGATGGGAACACAGCTGCTTTCTCTGTAAGCAGATCCAATGCTTTGATGCCATTCTTGATTTCTTCTAAAGAGACTTCGAAGGATGGAACTCCTTCAAATACAGCCAGAAAGGTTTCTTCATCCAGCTTTTTCAGGGCATCGGCCGTCGCATTTCCGAACAAGATGGACGCAGCTTCAACTGCAGCATCGTAGTCTTCCTTAGAATGCACCATGTACGTGATTTCTTGCGCCAGTCGTTTCTGCAAAACACGCAGATGTGGCGCTTGTTGATGTTCTGCAATGAGCGCATCGATTTCCTCGTGGGAAAGGAACGTGAAAATTTTGATGTATTTTTCGGCGTCGGCATCGCTGACGTTCAACCAAAACTGCACAAATTTGTAGGGTGATGTATAACGACGATCCAGCCAAACGTTTCCAGATTCTGTTTTTCCGAATTTACCACCGTCGGCTTTGGTGATCAAGGGACAAACCAGGGCAAAGGCTTCACCTCCTGCAACACGGCGAATAAGTTCGGTGCCCGTTGTGATGTTGCCCCACTGGTCGGAACCACCCATCTGCAGCTTGCAGTTCTTTTTGCGGTACAGGTGAAGGAAATCATAACCCTGTAGCAGTTGGTAGGAAAATTCCGTAAAGGACATGCCATCGCTGGACTCACTGCTCAGGCGTTTTTTCACAGAGTCCTTAGCCATCATGTAATTCACGGTGAGGTGTTTACCGATGTCACGGATAAAGTCCAGAAAAGTGTAGTCTTTCATCCAGTCGTAATTGTTGACCAATTCAGCGGCATTGGGTGCATCGCTTTCAAAGTCCAGGAATTTGGACAACTGCTTCTTGATGGATTCTTGGTTGTGACGAAGAGTTGGTTCATCCAACAGGTTGCGTTCCTGAGATTTTAGCGAAGGGTCCCCGATCATACCCGTCGCTCCTCCAATCAAAGCGATCGGCTTGTGTCCGCAACGTTGAAAATGCCGAAGCATCATAATGCTAACCAGATGACCTATATGTAAGGAGTCTGCCGTAGGATCAATCCCTACGTATGCAGTCGACATTTCTTTTTTAAGTTGTTCTTCTGTACCTGGCATGACATCTTGCATCATTCCTCTCCACTGCAATTCTTTAATAAAATCCATTGAAAGTTTCTGTTATTGGGTTTTTGCAAAGGTTAAATAATGTTATACCACAAGGGGTTATCCTCAATGTTAACCTTTTGAACCGCAAAAGTACTTCTTATTTGATAATAAATTATAAAAGCATTAAAAAATTTGCTAAATCGAGTTTCATGAGTTATTTTTGTGTGTTATTATTCTTTTGGTATTGGCCATTTATGGCATATATCTCTTTTCGTTTTTATTTATTTAAAAAAATCAAACATTTATGAAACCACTCCAAAGTAATGTGTTGATTTTTTCTGTGAAAGGTTCGGTTCTCGGGACTAAGATTCATGAAGCATTGGCAAACACAAGAGCTGTAGTAGAATGCACCTACAGTGTTCAAAAAGCTTCTGACTTTATCGCTGAAGAAAACCCCTGTTTGATCGTCATTGACACACCGTCTGATGATGTTAAGGCTATCGAACTTTGCAAGAAAATCAAGAAGACAAAGGAAGAACAGAAAATCAATGTGTACTTCCTGACTGACAACAACCAAAATCTGACCGAACAACTCGAATGGTTCGACTTGGGCGTAGACGAATTTGGAACACGCGACACCAACTCTGCTTTAATTACGCGTCGTGTATTGAACATTTTAGGCAAATATCTGAGTAACGCCAAGGACATGGTACCTCAAAAAGGTATTGTGATCGACCGTGAACGTTATCTGGTATTCAAGGATGGAAAAGACATCTTCCTGCCACGCAAGGAATTCGAACTATTGGGTCTCTTGGCTTCTAAGCCACTGAAAGTCTTTACCCGTGAAGAAATCTTCAAACTGGTATGGGGCAATAAGTCCATTGTTGGTGATCGTACCATCGATGTTCACGTTCGTAAGATCCGTGAAAAAATCGGTGAAAATTATATTTGCACCATTAAGGGTGTCGGATATAAGTTCGTAGGATGATCCTCCTGAAAAAATAACTTCAGAAAGGCTGCAGAAATGCAGCCTTTCTCATTTTAAGCAAATGATTTTTAAGTTCTTGGCAATAAAGGATTCCAACGCTGACACAGACAGTCCCAGATCTTCCGCAACTTTTTGATAGAGGCAGCCGATTTCCGTATCCGATTCGTCCGTTTCCAAAAAAAGCCGGTCCATTGGGCATGCGCGCAAGGCTTCCGGTTGATAGTGCAGACCAAAAGAAAGATAAAAGTCACTTTTCAGGTATTGTTCGGCCATTTGAACCTTGCCGCGAAAACCATGCAGGATCCAAGCTGGAATGTGTTTGAATTCCTTTTTTAATGCCATCAGTTCAGCCTGATGACCAACAGCATGAATCAACACGGATTTTCTATAAGTGTCGGCCAAAAGCAATTGTTCTTTAAACACAAACATCTGTTTCTCAAGGGGTACGTTACAGGCATTGTCCAATCCGATTTCTCCAAGGAAAACCACGCGCGAAGAATGCACTATTTTATTCAAATTGGATATATTCGCAGAAGTCCATTCGGAGGCATGCCATGGATGAATACCTGCACTTAGAAGTATCTCCGGCGGAATTGCATTCAGAACCTCGGTTAAGTCTGTATCGGGGTGTAGTTGAAGAGATAGAACCTTAATTTGACCAGGTCTTATCTGAGGATCATGACTGTGGATGTCTGTCATCATCACGCCGTTCGTCAAGGTACAGGATCATAACCGTGACCACCCCATGGGTGGCAGCTGAATATGCGGCGCAAAGCCAGCCAACCACCTTTGAAGGGTCCGTGTTTTCGGATCGCCTCTACCGCATATTGAGAACAGGTCGGCGTATACCTACAGGAGGAAGGCGTATGCGGTGAGAGGACCAACTGATAAAAACGGACCAATCCGATGAACAAAACTGAAAAAATTCTATTAATCACAGTCGGGAGTTATTATCGACATCTTTCCATCAATATTTTCCGAAATCAGCAGTTTATGCATTTTGGTCAACGCATCCAAAACCTTTCTTTCAACCTTGTCATAGCCCAGCACCTCACTGGGAATCCATACAAAAGCCATCCGTACCTGCAACTCTTGCGCTACCACCAAGGCTGTCAGCTCGCTCTTATGAAGCCGATAGGCCTCCCGTAGCAAACGTTTCACTCTGTTACGATCGACGGCATGTTTCAGTTTCTTTTTAGGTACGCTCATCAGCACTTGCAGAGTGGGCCCCTCCTTCGCTTTGGAGGCCGTCCAGACAACGCGAACCGGATATGCGATGAAAGAGGCCCCTTTGAGGAAAAGCTCTGTCACCACCGTTTCACCGGAAAGTTTCTCTTGTTTTGAAAACGTAAATCGTTGTTCCATCCTATACAAAAAAACACGCTGTTTCCGCAAAGGTAGGTGATTCTACCGGAAAACAGCGTGTTGAAAATTTCAATTTTTGAATCAAGCCTTTTTGGCTGCCCTATGGTTCTCCTTGATGTAAAGGTCTAGTGCACCTGTCATGGAAGGAGCCTCGGCAATCGGAGCCTCGCAGTCAAGACGCAAACCGGCATCGCGAACAGCTTTAGCCGTTGTGGCACCGAAGCAACCGATGGATATCTCTCCCTGAACAAAGTTTGGGTAGTTCTTAAGTAAGGAAGCAATTCCTGCAGGGCTGAAAAACACGAGCATGTCGTAATCAAAAGTTTCTTCAGGTTGGAAGTCATTGCTGACCGTACAATACATGATGGCCTTGGTGTAAGAAACTTTCTTCTCATCCAGTTTCACCATCAAATCATCTTTGCTTACATCAGAAACAGGTATCAGGAACTTCTCCGTACTGTGTTTCAGAATTAACTGAACCAACTCGTCGTTCTTGCCAGTAGTGGTATGAAAAATCTTGCGTTTGCGATAAACAATGTATTTCTGAAGATACAATGCAACCTGTTCATTGATACAGAAATATTTCATTTCTTCAGGAATGGTGATGCGCATTTCCTCGCAAAGACGGAAAAAGTGATCAATGCCGTGACGTGCATTGAATACAACTGCGTTGTGATCGAGAATGGATATTTTCTGTTGTCTGAAATCTTTCGCGGCAAGTCCTTCCACTTTGATAAAAGGGCGGAAATCAATTTTCAAACCATATTTATCAGCCAAATCATAGTAGGGCGACTTTTCAGTGGCTGGTTTTGGCTGTGATACTAATAAATTTTTGATTTTCAAAATAGTATATTTAAATTGAACGATTAATTTTACAACAGAAATAAGCCTCTATAATACAATAAAATAGGCAGTATTTCCAAGGCGCAAAGATACAAAATCAAATAGAAAAAATAGCCTTTGCCTATAGAAAAAATGCGAATGGTTTTGCTGAACATCCAAACTCTTGCCAAAAACAAGAACCCGAGGGTCCAGTAAAAGATAAAAGGGCCATTGGTGATGGCACCGATTTCGGCACCGATAAGTACCGGCGACAACACCATGGCATAAAAAAACAGGACCGTTTTATTGTTGGCTATCCAGCGGCTGGTTTGCAGGGAAGAAAAGAAAATCTTACCCAGCATTTGATACAATAACCCTTGTATCAGAAAGAAAGCGACGGTGAAAATAAAAATCCGCAGAAGAATATATGAATCAAGACCATAACCATGTTGCCCCAGTTTTGCATTCAACAGGACATGTCCCATCAGTGAAAATACAACCAACGTCAACAGCCATAGAAAGAGGTTGAAACCGTTGCTTTCTGTCGAATCATTGGCAGACGCCAAGCGTTCAGTAGGAGAAAAAGTGATTTTGGTGTACTGGGTAATCAGCTTCAGGCCTCGTTTAAGCAGAAAGGCTACCAGGAAAACTTCAAAAAGTAGGAGCGTCAATAACAAACTTTCTGAAACCATTTTATCAGGACGCTGAATGGCCTGATGACGTTCAAATCCGAAATTATCCCTTTGTCTGAAATACTGGAGAACTTCCTGAAACCAAAAGCCAGAGCCATGAAACAGCGCTGAATCATGACTGTAGTTCCATTGTTTGACGATGGCTATCGTGGAATCCGTAGAAACAGGGGCACCCCAATGGGCCGTAGTATCAATGATTGTGAGTGAATCTCCTTCCATCCTCTGACTAATTGGGCGCTGTCAAGTGAATTATTGGCAAAAATACGCATTCTTTTCGTAATTTTGCGTTTCAACCCTTTGTTATGAGCGCATCCGGAAACAATTTGGTATTACTGACTGGCGCTACCGGTTTATTGGGTGGACACATGCTGGTACACCTGCATCAGGCTGGTAAAAAAGTTCGATGCCTGATCCGGCTCTCCTCCTCTCTGACGCAATTGAAGCTCATCTGTTCCTTTTACAATCAGCCCTTTGAAGAGCTGAAAAATTCGGTGGAATGGGTTTATGGCAACACCCTCGATTTCATTGGCCTGTGCGATTTGATGGAAAACGTGGAGGAGGTTTATCACTGTGCAGCCATGGTTTCCTTCAACTCCAAAAACCAAACAGCGTTGCTTCAAACCAATGTGCAAGGCACTTCCAACATGGTGGATGCAGCGCTGAAAGCCGGCTTGAAGAAATTCTGCTTTATAAGTTCCATTGCTGCATTGGGCTCCACTCCCGACCATACGCCCATTCAGGAAGAGACTCCCCGTAAGAACGATGACCGAATCTCTGCCTACTCCGAAAGCAAGTTTAGATCAGAGCTTGAAGTATGGCGTGCGATCAGCGAAGGGTTGAACGCCGTTATCGTCAATCCAGGAGTTATTTTGGGCCCCGGTGATCCGGGTAAAGGCAGCTTGCTTCTTTTTCAAACAGGGAGAAAGGGCTTGCCCTTTTACACAAAAGCAACCACCGGATACATCGATGTCCGTGATGTTTGTAAAATCGCTATTGAATTGATGGAAAAACGGATATATAAAAAACGGTTCATCCTAATTTCTGAAAATGCGCATAATGGCACTGTTTTTGGACTCATAGCCAAAGAATTCGGCAAAGAGCCTCCACGAATTATCGCCGGTAAGACCCTGCTGAAGATGGGCGTCCTATTTTCAGCTCTTTCAGGCTGGATTACGGGCAAAACACCCCAGCTGACAAGCGACACCATTCGGTCCGCTCAAAATTCGCAATCCTATTCCAATGACCGTGTCCGCCAAACCCTGGACTATACGTTCATTCCACTGGAGAAAACCATCCACGATACCGCCGATTTCCTGAAAAAAAACAACATCTAAAGCCAAAAAAACCGCCTCAAGAAAACGAGGCGGTCATTTAGGTTTTGCAGAAGATGTTTCAATAGGGAGTGAAGTACAAGGCACTGATTACGAAATCGTACCGGAGCGTACTTCGGTACGTAAGGATCGATAAGCAAGCAGGTAACGTTTTCGATAAGCAAGAGCAGAGGCAAACTTGTTTGACTATGCCGAGCGAAGAAAACGACTGCGCCACAGGCGCGAACGCAGTAATTCGCTTCCTATTGAGACATCTTAACCTCTAGTCTTTGAACTTTGCTGATAGAAACTCGCGGTTCAAACGGGCAATGTTCGTGATGGAAATGTTCTTAGGGCATTCCGCCTCACAAGCGCCTGTGTTGGTGCAGTTTCCGAAGCCCAGCTGATCCATTTTGGCAACCATGGCCTTAGCACGACGGGCGCCTTCAGCTTTGCCCTGAGGCAACATCGCCAATTGGCTTACCTTGGCAGAAACGAACAACATGGCTGAACCGTTTTTGCAAGCAGCTACGCAAGCGCCACAACCAATGCAGGAAGCGGAGTCCATAGCCTCATCGGCAATGACCTTAGGAATGGAAATTAAATTTGCATCTGGTACGCCACCGGTATTTACAGAAACGTAACCACCAGCTTGCATGATCTTGTCGAAAGCAGTACGGTCCACCATCAGGTCACGAATGACCGGGAAACCATGGGAACGCCACGGTTCGATGGTGACAATTTCACCGTCTTTGAATTTGCGCATATGCAACTGACAGGTGGTCACATCCTCGTCGGGTCCGTGCGGATGACCGTTGATGTAAAGCGAACACATGCCACAGATGCCTTCGCGACAATCGTGGTCGAATACGATGGGTTCCTGACGTTCCTTCAGCAGCTGCTCGTTCAACATATCGAGCATTTCGAGGAAAGAACTGTCGGTGGAAACAGCGTCGAGTTTATAGGATTCAAAAGCGCCTTTGGCCTTGGGGCCACGCTGACGCCATATTTTGAGGGTTATATTGATCGTTTTTTCCATGACCTTGATTATTTGTAATTCCGTTGTTGCACCTTGATGAATTCGTAATTCAGCTCTTCCTTAAGCAGTTCTGGCTCTTGTTCTTCACCGTTGTATTTCCAGCAGGAAACGTATGAGAACTTCGCATCGTTACGAAGTGCTTCGCCTTCGGGAGTCTGATATTCTTCACGGAAGTGACCACCGCAGGATTCTTCGCGAAGCAAAGCATCGCGAGCCATCAGTTCACCTACGACCAGGAAGTCAGCTACACGCAGGGCTTTTTCAAGTTCGGTATTTTGATCGGCTCCAGAACCCGGAATAAATACGTTGGACCAGAATTCTTTCTTGACACGCAGGATTTCCACGAGTGCTTTTTCCAAACTGGCTTTGGTGCGACCCATGCCCACATTGTCCCACATGATGAGACCCAGTTCCTTGTGCAAGGAATCAACAGAGCATTGGCCCTGAATTTTCATCAGTTTTTCGATACGATCGGAGACTGCTTTTTCAGCTTCCTTGAACTCGGGTAGGTCTGTGGAGAAACGCGGGGTGCGGATCTCGTCGGCCAGGTAGTTCTGGATCGTATAGGGCAATACGAAATAACCATCGGCCAAACCTTGCATCAGTGCAGAAGCGCCCAAGCGGTTTGCACCGTGGTCGGAGAAGTTGGCTTCACCGATACAGAAACATCCTTGAATGGAGGTTTGAAGTTCATAATCCACCCATACGCCACCCATGGTGTAGTGAATGGCCGGATAGATCATCATCGGCGTTTCATAAGGATTTTCGTCCACAATCTTTTCATACATCTGGAACAGGTTGCCATAACGAGCGGCTACGGTGTCGCGGCCAAGACGGTTGATGGCATCGGAGAAGTCCAGGTATACGGCCAAGCCAGTTGCACCGACACCGAAACCGGCGTCGCAACGTTCTTTAGCAGCGCGGGAAGCCACGTCACGGGGAACAAGATTACCGAATGCGGGGTAACGGCGTTCCAGATAGTAGTCGCGATCTTCTTCTGCAAGTTGGGCGGGCTTAAGTTTTCCAGCACGGATGGCTTCGGAATCTTCTTTTTTCTTTGGGGTCCAGATACGACCGTCGTTGCGGAGCGATTCGGACATCAGGGTCAGTTTGGACTGGTTTTCACCGTGAACGGGAATACAGGTCGGGTGAATTTGAACGTATGCAGGATTGGCAAAATAAGCTCCTTTCTTGAATAGTTGGATGGCAGCAGAGGCGTTAGAGCCCATGGCGTTGGTAGAAAGGAAAAATGTGTTTCCGTACCCGCCGGAAGCGATAACCACTGCGTGAGCAGCAAAACGCTCGATCTTTCCGGTCACTAAGTTGCGAGAAATTATACCACGAGCCTTACCTTCAATAACGACAAGGTCCAGCATTTCATAGCGGGTATACAGCTTAACGCTTCCTTGTTGAACCTGACGGCTTAATGCTGAATAAGCGCCGAGCAGCAATTGTTGGCCCGTCTGACCTTTGGCGTAGAATGTACGGGAAACCTGAGCACCACCGAAGGAACGGTTGTCGAGCAGACCGCCGTATTCGCGGGCAAAAGGAACCCCCTGAGCCACACATTGATCGATAATGCTGTTGGAAACCTCAGCCAAACGATAGACATTGGCTTCGCGAGCACGGTAGTCACCACCTTTTATAGTATCATAAAATAAACGGTAAACGGAGTCTCCGTCGTTCTGATAATTTTTGGCAGCGTTGATACCACCCTGTGCAGCAATGGAGTGCGCACGACGGGGAGAGTCCTGGATGCAGAAGTTCAAAACGTTGAAACCAAGCTCTCCGAGGGAAGCGGCAGCCGATGCTCCGGCAAGACCGG
>JGI24146J20443_1002277_pt1 | contig 10605 bp, 10 predicted proteins | sample BarGraIncub1131A_FD_20443 | JGI IMG/M metagenome (IMG submission 20443) | reverse complement strand
TCCTTAATAATCAAACTATGGCCGGACAGGAACTGAATTCCGATCATATACAGGTTCACAATACCAAGCATAGCCAGGGCAATGGGAATCATCGTCATCAAATGAGTTGCTGTAAGATTATCTCTTCTCACTGTCTGCCAAGTTGTCTTTCTCATGGTAAAAAACCAGGCAAAAAGACAAACCGCCATAATAGCAGATTCAATAATACTGAATGATCCAAAATACCTCGAGAGCAGCAATGATGTATTCTCTTCGTGATAGATTAAGGTGCAAAGGGAAAGCGCAACAAACTGGACGTAATAATATAGTGCCACTCCTGCGAGCGGCACCACAAAAGTTCTTATTCGTATTGGAAATGGTTTGTTCATACTGAATACCCTGCTTTGGATGTAGAAGAAGAAAAGCGGCTCATAAACAAATCAAAAACCTTATCCAATTCATGCTTGTCCTTAATCGAAAAAAAGTACTGCTCACCTGTTTGTGCATACTCAGTCCTCATGATAACAAGCTCCGGATCGGAATGATTACCATCATCCGGTTCGTAGTTATACATAACAATATAATCTCTCCCGGACAAAGAAAACGAATCAATAATGGAAAGAAAATACTCCTTGCCGTTTGACGCATCGCGTAAAACAGCAAGGGCATCGTCTGACTTATTTAATCCGCCGGAAGCATGCGGCTTTCGCTCTGATTTAGTCTTCTTTGTCTGCGTCGTCTTCATCGTCGAAATCCGCTTCCTCACAAAGGCGATCGTATTCGGCGTAAATCTCATCAGCCTCTTCTTCGTCAAGGCTCATAAGACCTTCTTCACCGTCTTCAAGCTGAACAACTTTAGTAATAACAAGCTCAGGCTCTTCTTCATCAATGGTAACAAGAACGCAGTATGCCTGATCCTTGAACTCGAAATCATCTACAACAGAAAACTGATACTCTTCCCCGGTCTCAGCATCAACCATCGTGATAATAGCCTGCTCTTCGTTGGCGCCCTCAGCAGCACAGTCGTCCTTGCACTCGTCATGGCCGCATCCGCAGCCGCAATCATCTAATAACATATTTTTCCTCCCGTAGCGCCTTAAGCGCAGTAATTTATAGATTAAACCAAAACAAAAATGACCAAACCTGATTCATTATAGCATGAATCACTTCTGCACGCGACGACTTTCAAGATACTCTCTAAGAATGATTTCCGCAGCTACCTGATCGACGACATTCTTCTTGTTCCGGCTTGATACTCCGGTTTCAAAAAGATATCTTGATGCAAGTACGGTTGTATAACGTTCATCCTGATAATATGGAGGAATACCTGACAGCAAAGATATCTGCTCTCCAAAAGCCTGCGCTTTTCTTTGTGATTCACTCTCCATGCCATCCGTTCTTCTGGGCTGGCCGATTACGATCTCTGTAACATCTTTGTCCAGGACAATTCTACAGATTCTGTCGAGAAGAAACCTTGAATCCTCACCGTTCCATGAAATCGTCTCAAATCCATGGGCAGTAAGCCGGAGAATATCACTAAGTGCGACGCCGACGCGTTTCGTACCAAAATCAATAGCCATGACTCGTCCCATATATTCTCCGTCATCAAAATTCTAAACAATCACTTAAGCTTCTGACAGTACTCCCTGACGATTACTTCAAGAAGTTCATCCCGTTCTATGCGGCGGATAATCCCACGGGCACCTTTATAGTTTGTAATGTATGTGGGATCCCCCGACATAAAATACCCGACGAGCTGATTGATCGGATTATATCCTTTCTCCTGCAGGGCAGAAAGAACAAATGACATCAGTTCGCGAACATCTTCCGACTTGTCCATATTAAATGAAAATCTTGCTGTCTCCGAATCTACCATTCGAACACCTCCTCGAATTACTGTGTTGAGAGAACGACTGTTCTTTATTATTGTACCATGTTTAATGTAAAAAACACAGAAACTCACGTCTCACTTTTCAAAGCAATTTCCCGAAAAGTTCCCCGTCGGCGAAGGATTCTATATACACTTTTACTTCAGCACCCTGATTATATTGTTCCTGCGGCTCAATATGCACTCTAAAATATTGTTTTGTATAACCTGTAAAAGAATGTTTCGCGTCCTGTGTCTCCAGCAGGACCTCTACGGTTTTCCCGACAAAAGGGGCACAGCAGGCCGCTGATGAATCCTGTGAAAGAAGAAGGAAATCGTCCCTCCTGCATGCCGCTGTCTCTGCAGAAATTTTTGGGGACATATCGGCCGCCCTCGTGCCGTTTCTGGGGGAAAAGGGAAAGACGTGAATACGCGAAAAACCCATTTCGCGGCAAAACAAAAGACTCTCTTCATGTTCCTCTGCAGTCTCTGCCGGAAATGCGACAATTATATCGGTCGTTACAGCATAATTATTAAAATAGCGGCGGAGCTGTGACAGAACCGTGCGGTATGTCTGCGTGTCATATTTGCGGTTCATGCGGGAAAGTACAGTATCTGATCCGCTCTGAAGGGAAATGTGAAAATGAGGACAGAGCTTATGCAAGAGGGACAGGTTCCGGATGAAATCTTCCGTCATTGAGTTCGGTTCAAGGGAACCCAGACGAATTCTATGGATGGAAGGTATTTTATCAAGATCATAGAGCAGCCTCTCAAGAGCCTCAATTCCCTCACCTTTATCTTTTCCGTAAGAGCAGATATGAATTCCAGTCAGGACGATTTCATAAAATCCACGTTCCCCGAGCGCCTCTGCTTCCCTGATAATGTCCGCCGCATCCCGGCTGACAACACGCCCCCTGGCAAAAGGAATAATACAGTAGCTGCAAAAACTGTCGCAGCCGTCTTCTATTTTTATGTAGGCCCGGGTATCCTCCTGTGACAGCACCGGTCCAAATTCCTGATACTTATTTTCTGTTGGTGGCTCAGCACACTTCACGGCAGGTACCATATTCATTTTTTCCATTACCATATCAACTACAGACAGCCTGTTACTGGTGCCGACGGAAATATCCGCCTCCGAAGCACTTTTCAGAAGTTCAATCTGGCATCCCATCGCAACAATCACTGCACCGGGATTGTTGCGCCTTGCCCGGCGGATCATCTGACGTGATTTACGGTCGGCTTCGGCTGTAACTGTACAGGTGTTAATTACATATACATCCACCGGTTCTTCCCCGGTCAGAACCGTGAATCCATGCACTTCAAAAGACTGCCTGACGGCATCCGTCTCATACCGGTTCACCTTACATCCCAGCGTCTGGAATGAAACCGAAAATGACTTTGCGGCAGGGCATAAAGTATTATCGTTTGGGCTATTATTAAATTCCGGCAAATTCTTTCTCCTGCTCCCGTATTTTGCCCCATGTCAGATTGACATGGCATGCGCCTGTGATAAACTTATATTTCATAGGACACAAATCCCATGTTGTATAAAATAAATGTTTTTGGTTGTTGGAGGTGCTTTTTATGATTCGTTTTACTGTGCAATTCAAATCTATCACAGATGTCAAAGATTTTGTTCACACGGTAAACTCATTCCCATATGATGTTGATCTTTCATCCGGTCGATATGTGGTAGATGCCAAGTCAATCATGGGAATATTCAGTCTTGAGCTGCAGCGTCCGATCAACATCGAGATACATTCCGACCACTGTGAAGACCTGGTCAAAGAGCTTGAGCCATATCGTTTTCAGGAATGACCATCTTATCAGTGCTGCTATCTTTTTGCCTGCTATTTCGCTTTTTTTTGAGTGTGCGAATTTTTTGAATTTCCCCGTGATGCCGCCCCGGGTTTTCCATCTCCTCTCCTGATGTCCTTACCGGCATCTTTTTTTATAGCTTTTCCTTCTTTGGGCCTACGTCTTCCGCCGTCTAAAGGATCCTCCAGGACAAAGTCAACCCTGCGGAGGATTGTATCGACATTCGCTACCTTCACCTGTATTTTCTCGCCGATCCTGTACACTTTTCCGGATGTTTTTCCATGGGCTTCCAGTTTGCGTTCATCAAATTCAAAATAGTCGTTCATCGTACGGAAAGGGATCAGTCCTTCAACCGTACTTTCAAGCTGAACGAAAATACCTCCCCGGAAAATACTGGAAATAATCCCGTCAAATGTTGACCCAATATGTTCAAGCATATATTCAGCTACTTTCTGGCTGACGGTTGCCCGTTCCGCATCCATGGAGTTGCGTTCCATGACGGAACTGTGTTCGCTGACATCAGCGACCTGCGCAGCAAAATATCTCTCTTTACCCTCGCTGTGAAGATAGCTTTTGATGATCCTGTGAATGTAAAGATCCGGATATCTTCGAATCGGAGAAGTAAAATGGCAGTATCCGTCCGATGCCAGACCGAAATGGCCCAGATTTTCTTCGGAATATCTGGCTTTGGCAAGGGACCTCAGAAGAATCTGTGAAAGGGCGGGTGTAAACGATTCCCCTTTAATTTGATTCATCAGGCTGGACAGTGCAAATGAGGTAGGTTTCCCTTTGATTGTCGTCTTCGCACCGAAAAGTCTTGCTACATGAAGGAATTCAGCTATTTTGAGCGGATCCGGGTCCTCGTGCACACGGTAAACAAATGGATATTTCATTGTAAAAAACCGCGTGGCAACAAATTCGTTGCAGAGGATCATGAACTCCTCGATCATCCCGTTTGTATAGCTTATAGGGTATGCATATATCGAAAGCGGTTTTCCTTCTTCGTCCAGGTCAACATGTGTCTCAGGGAAGGTGAAATCAAGGGCTCCCCGTTTTTCGCGTTTGGCAGACAGAATATCTGTCAGTTCTTTCATTGTCTCGAACATGGGAACAAAATCAGCATACCGCTCCAGGTATTTCTGTTCGAACAGCACGCCGTATACTTCCTTGTATGAGGTTCTGGCATCGCTTGTAATGACGCTCTCATACAAATCGCCTTCTATGACTTCACCCCGGTAATTAACCGTCATCGATGCGGTAAGGGCAAATCTGGATGTATTGGGGTTCAAACTGCAGAGTCCGTTCGAAAGCCGCGGAGGAAGCATCGGAATGACGCGGTCGACAAGATATACACTGGTACCCCGGAGACGGGCTTCATCATCAAGGGCTGTACCTTCCCTTACATAATTGGAGACGTCTGCAATATGGACATAGAGCTTGTACCCTATCCCCGGGAGCTTCTCAATGGAGATCGCATCATCGAGATCCTTGGCATCTTCACCGTCCATCGTAATCGTACGGATAGCACGCAGATCCTTACGTCCGGCGAGGATTGCGCCGGTTATTTCTTCCTCAGTCGGGGAAACGGGAAATGCATCCGCCTCTGCCTGTACATTATCCGGGAAAACAGTCGAGAGCCCATATTGCCGGACAATGGAAAGAATGGCGACATCACTTCGTCCCGGATCTCCGAGAACCTCAATAATTCTTCCTTCATATGCACCGCCCGCTGCCTGCGGATTCTTAATCTCACAAACTACTTTCATTCCGAAAGGGGCACCGTTCAAGTCACGCTCATAAATCCTGATTTTACCGTACTGTGAACTGTCATACCCGGCATCAGGCTCTACATATCCATCAAATCCTGACTCGCGCAGGATGCCCACGCATTGATTTTTAAGTGCCATCGGTCCGCGGGGAAGATTCTCGGAGACAGGGGCCGCATCAGCGCTGCGGCGGTCCTGAAGTGTGCGCCTCGGACGGCTATCAGATGAAGCCGTGTGGCTTGAGCCACGTGATTTATTAAAACTGCCTGAATTTTTGCTTTTACCGTAGCTGGACGTTTTCGTATTTCTTTTTTTCATGATAAAGCCTCCTGATCCTGATTTATGTGTGTAAACAACAGGAATCCACTACCATTATAACAATAGACACAATGTGTGAACGCAAAAAATACCGGCCTGATNTTTTCAGGCCGGTATACAAAATCTCACAAGCCAATAATCCGGGAATCAATATCCGTGAGCAAGCATCAGATATAGAATNACNGTNAGGATGGCAAAAAGTATCGCCAGGGCTGATGTAANCTTCTTCAAGGTNCTGTCTATGCTTCTGCCCTTCTCCTTGCCGAAGAAAGTATCGGCACCTCCGCCGATAACNCCCATGCCCTTGTCATGTCCTTCCTGGAGAATAACAAGAAAAACCAGTGCGACACAAATGAGAATATCAACAGATGCAATGACGATTGCTATTATAGCCATATTAAATGCCTCCATGTGCAAATACATATATTATCTCTTAAATCCGTTCAATTCTAACACACAGGCCAGCGCCTTGCAAGTCTTCCGGCTGCAAATGCCTTCTGCAATTTACTCCTGTTTCCGGAACAATTTTCTGTACTTAAGTGTCTTATAAATCTCGCTTGAAGAAAACGGCACAAGAGCCAGAAGCACGATTGGAATCCAGGCAAAAGGCGGTAATGCGATATTGTCGAAAACACTGTTTATTCCGGGAATATAGATGACAGCAATGAGCAGCAACCCGGAAAGTGAAAAGGCCAGGTTCATCGACTTATTGGAAAAAATACCCAGCTTGAACACGTTCACGTGCTCCGACCTTGCACTGTACGCCCGGAAGAGCTCTGCAAGGATCAGTGTGGCAAACGCCATGGTCCTTGCACCTGCCAATGTTGCATCAGCACTTCCGGCATTTACAAAGAATACTTTAAGTCCCAGAAGGAACGAGATGAATACGGCGGTAAAAATCGCCAGACTCTGGACAAGAATGTTCAGCTTCATCTTCCGATTGATAATTGATTCCGACTTCTTCCTCGGCGGAAGCTTCATGATGTCAGGTTCACCCTTTTCACGGCCGAGGGCAAGGGCTGGGAAGCTGTCGGTTACAAGGTTCAGCCAAAGCAGCTGAATAGCAGTCAGCGGTACGCCTATTCCCGGTATCAGGGATGCCGGTATTAATGAAATAATGAAAATAATGAGAATTTCACCGACGTTACATGATAAAAGGAATCCGACAAATTTGCGGATGTTGCTGTAAATAATACGGCCTTCTTCGATTGCATGCACAATTGTGGCAAAATTATCATCAGTCAGGATCATATCTGCAGAATTCTTGGCGACATCGGTACCTGTTATTCCCATTGCCACACCGATATCAGCTGTCTTCAGGGCCATTGCATCGTTGACGCCGTCCCCTGTCATCGAAGTAATGTGTCCGTTTTTCTGGAGGGCGGATACAATACGGACCTTGTGATCCGGTGACACACGTGCATAAACGGCTGTCTTCTCACATACGGAAACTAATTCCTCATCAGATAATTTTTCCAGTTCCGCTCCGGAAAGACTTTCAAATCCCTCCGTCATAAGCCCCAAATCCCGGGCAATGGCCACGGCTGTATCCTTATAGTCACCGGTAATCATAACGGCACGGATTCCTGCCTCTTTACATACGGCGATTGCATCCCTTGCTTCCTTACGCGCCGGATCGATCATGCCTGCGAGCCCTAAGAATACGAGATCTGATTCATGTGAGAAATCAACATTTGCCGCGTCAATTCCCGCCGACGGTTCGTGTGTCCTGTATGCAAATGCCAGGACACGCAGGGCCCGCGTGGCAAACGAATGGTTGGTCTCCAAAATTTCCGCCTTTTTCACATCTGTCAGCGGAACAACACCTTCCGGAGTGAAAACCGATATACACCGGTCCAGAATGATATCGGGCGCACCTTTTGTAAAGGAAATAATCTTGTCCGCTTCGATATTCGGATGGTAGGTCGTCATCATCTTACGATCTGAATCAAAGGGGAGTTCAGCCACGCGCGGGTAACTCGCATTTGTTGATTCGCGTGACAGCCCGGCTTTTTCTGCAAGTGCGACAAGCGATGCTTCCGTCGGGTCGCCGATGCAGCTGTATCTGCCGTCTTCTTTCTTAGTCGTAACAGCATCACTGCAGAGAACACCGGAAAGAAGAAGCCTTTCAAGTACACCTTCAATACTGGCCGTATCCCCGTTCGTCCGGGAAATGGACCCTTCAGGCGAATACCCGATTCCGGAAACATCATATATGCGCACGCCGTCATAAAGTGTAGTGACAGTCATTTCATTCTGGGTAAGCGTGCCTGTCTTGTCCGAGCAGATTACATCAACACAGCCAAGCGTTTCCACAGCCAGAAGCTTTCTGACGATTGCATTCCTGCCGGCCATACGCGTCATACCGATGGAAAGGACAATGGTAACAACTGCTGCAAGGCCTTCCGGTATGGCAGCAACAGCAAGGCTGATGGCCGTCATAAGCGCCTCGCTGAGCGGGGCGCCCTGTACAAATCTGTCAACTGCAAAAACGATTATGCAGACAACAATACAGATAATGCCGAGAATTTTGCCAAGGCTGTTCAGATTCTTCTGGAGGGGCGTTATTGATTCATCAATATTCTGGAGTTTTTTAGCAATACTGCCAAGTTCCGACTTCTCACCGGTTCCAACAACAACACCTCTTGCACGCCCGTATGTAATTGCCGTTCCCATGAACAGCATATTTTCACGGTCACCCAGGCCGCTGTCAGCGGGCAGGACAGCATCTGCATTTTTCTCAACCGGTACAGATTCGCCAGTAAGCGATGCTTCTTCCACTTTCAGGGAACTCTGTGAAACAAGCCTGATATCTGCTGCAACAAGGTCGCCTGCATCAAGAGTCACGATATCCCCGGGGACAATCTGTTCCGACGGAAGCATTTTCTGCACACCGTCCCGGATAACCTTCGTCTGCGGTGAGCTCATCCTCTTCAACGCTGCAATGGCCTGGTCGGCTTTGCCTTCCTGATAAACACCAAGAACTGCATTGATAATAACGATTGCCAGGATGACAAAAACGTCGACCCAGCCGCCGAAACTTCCGCCTTTTAACTCTCCGACTGCCATAAATGCAGAAAGGGCCGCCGCCGCAAGCAATATAAGGACCATGACATCCTTGAATTGCTGGAGGAATCTCTTCCAGAGCGGAGTCTGTTTCTTTTCTCCAAGCGTATTCAGACCATACTCCAGCAGCCTCTTTTGAGCTTCTGCTGATGTCAGTCCCTTTTCGCTGTCCGAAGAAAGTTCTTCAAGAACCTCTTCTTTCGTCCGGGCATACGGTTTATCAATCATGTATTATTCCTCCTGCACATATCCGGATATTTTACCAATCACGATCCGGGAAGTGTATTATAAACCAAATCACGGTAAAAATGAACGCCCCGGATCAGAGAGTCAACATGTATGTTCTCATCAGCCGCATGAATACTGGATAATTGCTTTGCTGTAAGTACAAAAGGTGAAAAGCGGAAAACCTGGCTGCTGATCTTTGTAAAGTGCCGTGCATCAGAAGAGGCAAGCATAATATATGGTGCCGCTTTTGCATTCGGATAACATGAAGCTATCAGTTTTTCCATCCGTTTATAATAATCCGTACCCGTATCGGACACCGGTGACGGTTCGAAGCCCATGATACACTCGACTTCAATTCCATATGGCCCGGCCCGCTTTTCCAGCACTTTTTTGACGGAGGAAAGGGAATCGTTCAGTCCGATCCGCACATTTGCAATCATTTCAGCTTTTTCAGGAAGAACATTCGGTTTGTCCGAGCCGCTCATCTGGGTAAAGGCGCATGTGGTCGTAACCATGGCGCGTGCGTTCCCGCCCATTTTGGGAAGGGCCGCTTTAAGCAGAGGTGTAAAAAATCCGGCATGTGAAAAGATGAAGCGGAGCGGCCCATCCATTTCGGGTCCGACTTTTTTAAACAGGTCGAGAATCGGACCGGGCATTGAAACCGGAAATGGATATCGCTTCTCTATCCCGGCCGCAAAAGCCGACAGTCTTCCGATCGGGGTCTTTCTTGGAGGTGTGCTTGCATGACCGCCGGTAGAGCGGGCAGTGAAGCGAAAATTCGCAACCCCCTTCTCTGTAACTCCTATCATTGCACAGGGTTTTTTAAGTCCCGGCAGGACACCGCTGACGATTGCACCGCCTTCATCGAGAACAAACGCAGGATGAATCCCTTTGTCCTCCAGATATTTTACTATTTCGACTGCACCATTGCCGTATACCTCTTCATTATGGCCAAAAGACAGGTATACATCGACCTGCGGAACAAAATCCTCAGCAAGGAGACCCTCCGCCGCTTCGAGAACCGCGCAGACGTTCGCCTTACAGTCCAGTGCACCGCGGCCCCAGACACGGCCGTCCAGAAGACCGTGCTGCCCCTTTTGGAGTTCGCCGGAGAAGGGCTTGTGTGTCCAGTCGGAATTACCTTCGCCTACCGTATCCATATGGCCCATCAGGACAATGGAGTCGGAAGGGTTCGGTGACCTGCCTTTCCAGAAATACAGAAGGCTCGCCCCCGCAATGATCTTTTTTTCAAGCTTTTTGTGAACCTGCGGATAGAGTTTTTCAAGAAGGGAATGAAAAATCAGAATTTCCGGAATATGGGAGTCGTCAGACCGGGATACAGTTCTGCATTGAATCATTTCAGAGAGATGGCGTGCTGGTATCTCTTTCTTATTCATACTTCGCTCCCTTTTTTGTTAAGCCAGTTTGTTTTTTTAAAGAGGAATCTGCCGGCAAGAATCGTGATTATCGCTGCAGACGGCACAAGTGAAAAAAGTGCACTGGAACGTATCACGCGGTTCATTGTCTTCTTATCCATCCCCCTTGCGAGCCCCTCGCGATAAG
>JGI24146J20443_1002269_pt1 | contig 10627 bp, 7 predicted proteins | sample BarGraIncub1131A_FD_20443 | JGI IMG/M metagenome (IMG submission 20443) | reverse complement strand
AAACTAAAATATGGTCACCGTAGTCACAACCAGCCGGTACAGATGGCCGGCACTAACCGTTGCTTCATCACCAGTCAAAACCATGGGTTTGCAGTAGATAACAACACGCTTGGTGCAGATTGGGAACCATTATTTGTCAATATGAATGATGGCACTAACGAGGGAATACGCCACAAGAGCAAACCATTCTTTTCGGCACAGTTCCACCCGGAAGCTAGCAGCGGACCGGTGGATACTGAATTCCTGTTTGATGATTTCCTGAAGATGATTAATACAAAATAACGAGGTATGGATAAAAATATTAAGAAAGTATTGGTGCTAGGCTCGGGAGCACTCAAAATCGGTGAAGCGGGCGAATTTGACTATTCAGGTTCACAAGCGTTAAAGGCTCTTCGTGAAGAGGGAATTGAGACCGTGCTGATCAACCCGAATATTGCAACCGTGCAGACTTCCGAAGGTGTGGCAGATAAAATCTATTTTCTCCCCGTAACTCCTTATTTTGTAGAAAAAGTCATTGCGAAAGAGAATCCGGACGGCTTGTTACTCGCTTTTGGTGGACAGACAGCTCTCAACTGTGGTGTCAAGTTGCACCAAAGCGGAGTGCTTGAAAAATATAACCTGAGGGTATTGGGTACACAGGTGCAGGCTATCATGGATACGGAAGATCGCGAACTATTTGTCAAGAAACTCGATCAGATTGATGTGAAGAGTATCAAGAGCTTCGCGGCTGAAAATATGAAAGATGCCCTTGCTGCAGCCGATCAACTGGGTTTCCCGGTCATTGTACGTGCAGCTTATGCGCTCGGTGGAATGGGTAGCGGTTTCTGTGACAATGCGGACGAACTCCAAAAGCTCGCTGAGAAAGCATTTACATTTTCTAATCAGCTGCTGATAGAAAAGTCTCTCAAAGGATGGAAAGAAATTGAATATGAGGTGGTACGTGACTGTTATGACAACTGTATCACTGTCTGTAACATGGAAAACTTTGACCCGCTGGGTATTCATACCGGTGAGAGTATCGTGGTTGCTCCTTCACAGACCTTGACCAACAGTGAATATCACAAACTACGAGAGATAGCGATACGTATCGTCCGTCATATCGGAATTGTGGGAGAATGTAATGTGCAATATGCTTTTGACACTGAATCGGAAGACTATCGTGTCATTGAGGTGAATGCTCGTCTGAGCCGTTCTTCGGCACTTGCTTCAAAAGCGACTGGCTATCCACTGGCTTTTGTTGCTGCTAAATTAGGATTAGGATATGGGTTGCAAGAACTTAAAAACTCTGTAACCAAGACAACCCCGGCTTTCTTCGAACCAGCTCTCGACTATGTTGTAGTCAAGATCCCTCGCTGGGACCTGGGCAAGTTTCATGGCGTTTCTAAAGAGATTGGATCATCTATGAAGAGTGTGGGAGAGGTCATGGCTATCGGACGTACCTTTGAGGAAGCAATGCAGAAAGGACTTCGAATGATTGCGCAAGGTATGCACGGATTTGTAGGCAATAAGACCCTCAGCATTGAGGATTTAGATAAAGGACTCAGCATACCGACAGATAAACGTGTGTTTGTTATCTCTCAGGCCTTTCAGGCAGGATATACCGTTGATCAGATTCACGCCCTCACTAAGATCGACCGATGGTTCCTCCAGAAACTGCAAAACATTATCGATTGTGAGAAAGAACTCAGTGATTATAAGAGTTATGCTGAGTTGCCGGATGATCTTTTGTGGCAAGCGAAGAAATGGGGCTTCTCAGACTTTCAGATTGCCCGGAGCATTGTAAAAAATGATTCGGAAGACCTTGAAGAAGAAATCCTGAAGGTTCGTGCTGAACGTAAGAAAAGAGGAATCATTCCTGTGGTTAAGCAGATTGACACACTGGCAGCAGAGTTTCCAGCTCAGACCAACTATCTGTATATTACATATAATGGAACTTCCAATGATGTGAAGTACTTGGGTGATCATCGTTCCGTAGTCGTTTTGGGTAGTGGTGCATATCGGATAGGTAGTTCGGTCGAGTTTGACTGGTGTAGTGTTAATGCCTTGCTGACAGTCCGCAAGATGGGCTTCCGCTCGGTCATGATCAACTACAACCCAGAAACTGTATCTACGGACTACGATATGTGTGATCGCCTTTACTTTGACGAACTTACCTTCGAACGTGTTATGGATATCCTTGACCTTGAAAATCCACAAGGTGTCATTGTATCAGTGGGTGGACAGATTCCTAACAATCTGGCGATGCGTCTGGATGAACAAAATATTCATATCCTCGGCACTACAGCACAAAGTATTGATAATGCTGAAGATCGCCATAAGTTCTCATCGATGCTTGACCGTCTGGGTATAAATCAGCCACGCTGGAAAGAGTTGACGAGCCTGAAAGAAATCTTTGGCTTTGTGGATGAAGTAGGATTCCCTTTGCTGGTTCGTCCTTCGTATGTGCTCTCGGGTGCTGCAATGAATGTTTGCTCCAATAAAGAGGAACTTGAATCATTCCTGCAATTGGCTGCCGATGTTTCAAAAAAGCACCCTGTTGTTGTCTCTGAGTTTGTGCAAAATGCGAAAGAGATTGAAATAGATGCTGTGGCTTCTAAAGGTGAGATTGTGGTATACGCCATATCTGAACATGTGGAATATGCCGGTGTCCACTCAGGTGATGCAACAATACAGTTCCCTGCACAAAGAATATATGTTGAGACAGTACGCCAGATCAAGAAAGTGGCGAAGCAAATAGCTCAGGAATTGAATATATCAGGACCATTCAATATACAGTTTCTGGCAAAAAACAACGAAGTACGAGTTATAGAATGTAACCTGAGAGCTTCACGTAGTTTTCCCTTTGTCAGCAAGGTCTTGAAACTTAATTTTATCGAACTGGCTACACGTGTGATGATGGGTGAGAATGTGGAGAAACCAAACAAAAATGAATTTGATCTGGACTATGTAGGTATCAAAGCTTCTCAGTTCTCATTCTCCCGCCTTCAGAAGGCCGATCCGGTGTTAGGTGTTGATATGGCATCAACCGGTGAGGTTGGATGTATAGGAGATAACTTTTATGAGGCTATCCTGAAGTCTATGCTTTCTGTAGGTATCACGATTCCAAAGAAGAATATTCTTTTCTCCACAGGTCCTACAAAATCCAAAGTCGAACTATTGGAGGCTGCCCGATTATTGTCTGAGAAAGGTTACAACTTGTATGCGACAGGTGGATCACAGAAGTTTTTGGTAGATAATGGAGTACCTGCCACCTTAGTTTACTGGCCAAGTGATGTGAATAAGAAACCTCAGGCTATTGATCTTATTAAAGAGAAGAAGATTGATCTGGTTATCAACATTCCGAAGAACCTGACTCAAGGTGAGTTGAAGAATGGATATCAGGTAAGACGTGCGGCGATAGACTTTAATATACCACTATTAACGAATGATCGTTTGGCCAGCTCCTTTATTAATGCATTTTGCAAATTAGATATTGATGATATCCAGATAAAAAGTTGGGATGAATATCATTAAAAGAAAAAGTCACTTTAACAAAAAGTAGAAAAATAAAAGGCTGTGANTANTCACAGCCTTTTATTTTTCTACTTTGCAGCNTCGATGGAAACTTTNCTGAATTCCTTCAATAATTTTTCCAACTCTAAGGATGCTTTACGGGCACGTGTGCCTGCAGCCTTGTTACCATTCTCAACTTGTTTGTCTGCATTTTCTGAGAAAGCAGCAATCTCACCTTTGATTTTAGTCAATAAATCCTTCATAGTATTTTCTGATATTTGAATTTGTGCCAAAAATATCTTGTTTTTATGAAACTGCAAAGAAAAATTCAATAAAAAGATAGGAAAAGTTGAAAAAAAATTATTAAAAGAACTTTTTGGGCAAGAATTAGGAAAAAACAGTGCTGAGATAGCTAGAGTCAATATATAGGATCTTAATGGAGCAATGAGGCACAAAACTATTATAACAAATATTTAATTACAGGTGTGGAGAGTCTGTTCGATGAGATTAACCAACCCGGAAAAATTCTTGTCATAGTCCATTTGATTCTTTACTGTTTTGCATGCGTGTAAGACCGTAGCATGGTCTTTTTTTCCCAATACCTCGCCAATCCGTGACAGCGAATATTCAGTGTGTTTCTTGGCGAGATACATTGCAATTTGTCTGGCTTGTACAATTTCGCGTTTGCGCGATTTTGAAAATAGTAACTTACGTTCCAACTTCAATTGACTACATACTACTTCCTGAATATCATCAATCGATATTTTGGTTTCGGCCATCAGTACACATTTGCTGAGTTCTTTTTTGGCAAGCTCAAGCGTAATTTCCTTGTTCTGAAAAGTACTGTGTGCCATTAAAGAAACAATAACACCTTCAAGATCGCGTACATTATCCTTTACACTACGGGCAATATATTCAACAACTTCAGCAGGGAAATCCAAACCGTCTTTCTGTATCTTTTGAATGAGAATTGCTTTGTTCAGAAGATAGTCCGGTCTTTCCATTTCAGCAGTCAAACCCCACTTGAAACGAGTGAGTAACCGGTCTTCAAGTCCTTGTATCTGAATAGGAGGCTTATCGGCAGAAAGAATGATTTGTTTTCCGTTTTGCTGAAGGTGATTGAAGATGTGAAAGAATGTGTTTTGTGTTGCAGTAACGCCGGAAAGTTCCTGTATATCATCCATGATCAATAAGTCGATGGTTTGATAGAAATTCATAAAGTCGTTAAAACGGTTTTGACGAATGGAGTCGGTATACTGAACTTTAAAAAGCTGAGCGGATAAATAGAGTACCCTTGTGCGAGGATCTTTGCGTTTGGCTTGTATACCGATTGCATTCATCAAGTGCGTCTTTCCAACGCCTGAAGGTCCATAAATAAAGAGTGGGTTAAATGCCGTCTTTCCGGGATTCTCTGCAACAGCTTTTCCTGCAGTTCGCGCCAATGCATTGCTTCTCCCTTCCAGAAAATTATCAAAAGTGTAATTAGGATTGAGTTGAGGGTCCAGATTGGAAAGATACTTCCTTGTTTCAAAAGGAGTCTCATATTTCTTCATCTCTTGATTAAGATTCGGGCGAGGCAGAGCTGTAGTATGAGCAGTACCTTCCAACTCCATATCGGATTTTGAGGTATTGTCCATGCGAACCTTATATTTAAGTCGCAAGCCTTCTCCTCCTTCCCGGTGAAGAGCACTGTGCAGTAAATCGACGTAATGCTCTTCCAGGAACTCGTATATAAACATACTTGGCACTTGGATAAGCAGTTCATTGTTTTTCAACTGTATCGGGATTATGGGTTCGAAGAATGTCTTAAATGCATCAGCTGCGATATTATCGCGGATAATGCTAAGACATCTTTGCCATAAATTTTGGTGCTCTGTTTCCATTCTTTTTCTTAAACTCTCTAATTTCTTTGTTTGGGAATGCAAATATTCAACTTACTTTTCAATAAAACAAATCTATTTTTTCTTGCAAAAATCGAAACTGTTATATCCTCTTTGTTATCAGTATGTTATTGGTAAACATCTGATTGTTAATTGATAATGACTTTCCAAATTACGTAAACACTTTACTGACAACGTCTTATTAATTGAACCTGTTTTTCTGTATTTTTCCGAACAAACGTATTTTTTACTGCTAAGACAAGTATTTAGCTTCCCTTTTAACAGTTTGCGAAAAAAGGTTGTTATATGGAATTAATTCAGATAAGAAATTACTTATCTTTTCTTCCGAAGATTGAGAAGTGTACATATCTTTTAGGGTTCTCTTGTAAGTCAATCAACAATGTCCCGGCTTTCTCCGTTGTTAAAGTAAGATTCCGGTAGAGCTGATCATCATTAAGTAGCAGTCCAAGAGAATTGTCATTCCTATTCATTTTATCAGAAGTGGTGCGGATTGAGACAAGTAAGTCATCAACGTCATTCATGGTTTTATTGAAATCAATCAGTTTCAAGTTTCCTGTAGTTTCTTCCAGATTTGTAGCAAGGTTGTTGATATGGCCCAATGCCTGAGGCAGGTCTTTACGCATGAGAAGGTTGAGTTGCGTGGATGCAAGTTCTAGTTGCTTGCTTGTCTGTTCAACAGACTCCAGAGAACGAACTATAGTTGGATTTTCCAGGACTCTTTGAAGGGAAGTGAGCACGGAGTCCATCCTTGCTATTGTAACTTCAATTTTTGGCAGGACATTAGATGTCGCTTTTTCTGTAAGAGAACTCTCTCGAATAGCCAGAATGGTATCTCCGGGATTTAAATAGGTTCTTTGCATGTCATCAATCTCAAGATTTACATAAGCCGTACCCATCAGTTCGGTAAATATATATGCCGTAGTCCCGGCAGGGAGTTTAAAATCAGAATTCAGGTTCAGCCCCAAAATCAGCTCTGAAGGATTTTCAGAATTGAACTCAATGTCACGGATTAATCCGACATTATAACCGTGTACCAAGACTGGCGTTGAGACTGACAGTCCGGTCACATTACTTATTTTGGCATAATAGTAATTGGAAGGTTTCATCATATTGAATCCCTTCAGAAAATTGAATCCGAAGAAAAGCAGGAGTAGCGCAACGATAGTACTTAATCCGATTTTTCCTTCTTTTGAAAACATATTCTTATCCATAATTATACTCTTAAATGGTTCAGTTGTTAGTTTAATATTTCCCCATCTTTAAATGAGATGATAAAAGCATTCTTAAATTTCTTGTCTATCATCTTTTTCTTTAATGTTTTAATCTCATTGTAGCTAGATGAAGTTCCATAGGTATATTTATACCATCCCTTGTCCTTAAATAATTCAACATTTCTTAATCCTTTAAACTCAGATGAGTTGCTTTTGAGTGGTTTTGCAGAAGCAAGAATCTGTATTTTGTAGATTATCTCGCTTTTCTTCTTTTCTGAAGAAGGCGACTCCTCGAGTGCTGTTACTNCCTCTTTAGTTACAATTGGNTCTTCCACTACTTCNGTTTCTTCCTNNTTTTCCACAGCAATCATTTCTGCCCGTTGTACGATCTTNCCGTTTTGTTTCTTTTCGAAATCNTCNTTNTANTGAGCAAAAGCATTATATATNGCCGTGGACATAGCCTTCTTTCCACTTTCAGTATTTAAATAGCGTTCTTCAGCTCTATTCGAAATATATCCAGTCTCCACCAAAATACTCGGCATGCTTGTATTGCGTAACACCAGGAACCCCGCCTGTTTTACACCGCGGTTAATCCGATTGCATTGTTTGGCAAAGTTACGTTGAACGTAGCTTGCCAGATTAATACTCTGTTCCATATACTTCCCTTGCATCATTTCAAAAATGATATATGATTCAGTCGAGTTCGGATCAAATCCTTCATACCGGGTAGAGTAATTGTCTTCGAGTAAGATTACAGAGTTTTCCCTTTTCGCAACCGCAAGGTTTTCTTCTGAACGTGCAAGTCCCAAAGAGTAAGTCTCAGCACCGGAATAGCTTTTGCTCTTAAGTGCATTGGTATGAATGGAAATGAACAGATTTGCTTTGACCCGGTTCGCAATTTCTGCACGTTCCGTAAGATCAACAAATACGTCACTCTTCCTGGTATAAATTACTTTTGCATCCGTGTGGTCAGTTATCAATTTTCCTAACCTCAGAGCTATATCCAGATTGATGGCTTTCTCTTGTGAGAACGAACCAATTGCACCAGGGTCTTTTCCACCATGCCCGGCATCTATTACAATGACAAAAGGAGTATTACTCTGGCTTTTTACCACTGATGGTGCGAAAACCAGCATGAATACTGTTAGAAATACACCTTTAAAAAAGAGACGAAACTTCATTTATACTCGATATTTAGACAAAAGTACATTATTTTTTGAAATGTAATTCATATAGGTCTACAAATAATGTCTGCAGACATATTTGAACTATGAGACAATAAGCCTGTTTTCTATTCTTAATCATTTTTCTTTATCAGCAAAGTCTTCCCCTTTTGGCTGTACCATGCAACCATTATTTTACGGAAACTCTGGTACTCCTCAGGTGTTATTTGTTGTTTAGAAAGATCAATCTCGCGGGTGACAGTCACTGTGTTTCCCTTTTGAGAGACAGACAGACGTAGTGATCCTACAGAAGACTTGATTACTGTTTCATTTGTCGCACTTTCTAACGTCATGCCGGGAGCAAGTACGATGTTCCATGTTCGCTTCTCTTTTGTAGGATAGGGCAGCTCCAAAGTCTCTTTTCGGCTACTGTTCAAGCGACTCATATCCCAACCTGATACTCCTTCATTAGCACCGGAAAGTGTATAAACGCAGTAGCCTTCTTTTGAAGGATATTTTTCAGTCAGGGTATCATTAACTGTTTGCTCAACGGCTTCAATACCTCCATCAACACTGATTTTGACCGGAGTCCCAGAAGATGCAGTAAAGCTGTAGTAGGTATCCAAAGAACCTCTTCTCAGGAAAGTCGGTACTGAAAGTGAAAGCAGCGAATAATAGCGGCTTCCAGTTTGAAGATAGATTGCTTTTATTGGTTTTAGTCCACATTCTTTAGAAGAAAGAGTCCCCGGATATACGACGACAACTTGAGATGAAAGTCCGATAACTTCCATTAGAGATGCCAAAAGCCGGATCTTTTCTCCTTGAGTTCCGTAAGCACTTTGGACAACTTGTTCAGGCGTCCGTAAAGAATAATTGGTTTGAAGCAAAGAGAGGGGGGAGTAGCCAATCTGTGAAACAACATACTTATGCAGTGCATCACACTTCTCTTCGCCCGTTTTTGCCTTCTCTGTCAACTTTTGCGCCAGTTCTTTCAGTGCCGTTGTCGTTGGAGAAGAGAAACACTTACCCAAAAACAGAAAAGCATCCTGCAATGAAGGACAAGTAGTCGCGGTAAGACGAGGTACATTGTTATTATTCTCTGGAAGGAATGGCGCATGAGAAGCAGCAGGAATCTGTTTGAGTTCCCATTGATAGGTTGTATTACCAGCTTCTGAACTAACAGTGCATTTTGCCTTGGCACCTGTGAACTGATACTTAAGTTTGACACCTTCAGGTACACGAATGGTTGCAGTGTATTCTTCAACCGGTGTAATCTCCTGAAGCAATTCGTCCACGTCCAGCCATGGAAAACTACTGACCTTACTTGTAAGTGTATAGTCCAGAATTATTGTAGCACTAATCTCCACACCGGTGTGAGTCACGACCATCTCTTTCAAATGATTATATGCGGGTGCATTGGCTGCTTCAGAAGGAAGCACTTCGTTGAAGGCATTTTCAGGTGTTTTGATGATTGTGCCATCCGCCTGTATTGTATAGGATTCGTTGATCTTCAGACTTTGAAAAGTCGGATCATAAACGATGAAAGTCTCTCCATACAGCTTGTTGAATGACATCGGAGAGAGAAGTTTCAACTCTTTTCTGACACGTGTCTCCTGACTACCGTCAGCGTGCAGTGTGTAGTACTTCTCCAGTTTATTGAATACAGCCTCTTCTCCGGCACTGACGCGGGTCAATGAGAGAATAAAAGCAGTGACGAATAAGATGATATATATTTTCTTTTTCATTGTAATACGTATGAATAGTTACTTTTTGAGAATCAAATAATCCTGACCGAATGATTTGTGCGCATTGACCGCAGCACGAAAGCCCTGCCATTCTGCAGCTTGATAGACACGTTTTTTCAATGTCAGACGTTGGTGCATGACAATGCTGTTACCCTGTTGACTGAGAGTTCCTGCAAAATCAGCAGCGTTGCTCTGCATATTTTTCTCCAATGTAGGTTGAAGCATCTTGAAACCTTTTGGAACTATAATTTCCTCGTCTAGTTCAACCAGTCTCGAACAAGCATCTTTGAATGCATAATTACGTTCTTCCAGATCCGTGTTTATCCGAAGAAAACTACGCACACTACTATATATTCCGGACATCGTTACCGGTTTGAAGAGAAGCTCTTCCGAGCCACACAGTGCATAGTCCGGTATCTCATATCGAAAAGTAATCTTTATAGGTGCTTTGATGTAGTCTTGTGGCTCCTTTCCGAAATCCACGCTCAGAAGTCTTGCTGAAGGAGATATATTTAATAATTCCCGTTCAACACCATTTCTCCATTCACTTTGAAATCCACTGGTGAAGATATTTCGAACGCTCTTGTCTGATTGTCCTTCGGCAGATACGGTCAATTCACCCTTCAAAGTACCATCGGCACGAAGCGTCGATGCTGCTTTGATACGAAAATAGTGATTCTCGGGAGCTGAGACGGGAGTGATCAGCAGATCCGATCCTTCAGGTATTCCGGGCAAGTAATTCTGTTGCTGTTCAGCACTGCTCCAGAGTTCGCGGAGAAACGGTACCCAGGTCGGATCTATCGGCATATAGGTCCCGTTGCTCAACTTGACTACAGCGACACAATGGTTGAAGTGGTCAGCAGGGATAGATTCAATTCGGGAAGTGCTCATTGTCATTGCCGGATATGCTTCCAGTCCGGCCATCCGAAGCATAGAGATTGCCAGACCGGCTTTGTCTTTGCAGACACCACACCGATCCGTGAAATTCATCTTCGTATTGTGCAACGTATATCCTTCTCCTTTTCCCATGCTAATACCCGAATAGCGCATATTGTCTGCTACCCAATGTGTGATTACAGAAATCTTTTCCATCTCCGACTTGCACCCTTTAATCA
>JGI24146J20443_1002264_pt1 | contig 10641 bp, 6 predicted proteins | sample BarGraIncub1131A_FD_20443 | JGI IMG/M metagenome (IMG submission 20443) | reverse complement strand
GTTTTCAATGTTTCCAAGCCGGGCATTCCATTAAGTGCCTATCAAGATCTTTCTGCCTTCAAAGTGTACGCTTTCGACTGTGGTTTATTGAGACGTTTGGCCAAACTCTCACCCGAAGTTATTCTATCAGGCAATGCCGGATATATTGAGTTCAAAGGAGCTTTAGCCGAAAATGCCATTTTGCAGGCACTCGTTCCTCAAACGGATGGATTGCCCTATTATTGGAGTTCTCAGAACAGAGCCGAAGTCGATTTTCTCCTGCAACAGGGGGCAATTGTTATTCCTGTGGAGGTAAAGGCCGAAAATCGAATCAGTGGAAAAAGTCTGTCCGTTTATACGTCCAAATTTGAGCCTTCACTAAAAATACGCTACTCAATGAACAACCTGAAAAAAAACGATGGATTGCTAAGTCTACCCTCCTTTCTTGCCGATTGGACATACAAAATAACACGGTGGATCATACAGTAGCAGTAATTACGCTTTAAGGCGTTACGCTTCTAAGCGTAATTTTCAATGTATCGTCTAAAAAACGGATCGCTTATAAAATAGCTATTTCTTCAATTAACAACAATGCATTTTCCCGGTCAATAGTTATTCCGGAAGTGCTAAATTGACGATGTAAATAACTGATCGATTCTTCTCTTTGTAGTTTATTCAACTGAATATGTGAAGCTGAATTGTAAAAAGCCCACTTCTTATTATTAAACATATCGTTTAATAAATGCGTACGACTCCCCAAAAACAAATAGTTTACGTTTTCTGTAGATTTTACTTGAAACTGAAATTTACAAATTATTTAACCTTGTCAGCTTTTTTTCATTATCATTTGCTATCATGGGCATTAACTCCGACTTCGAGAATATATGGCCAAGAAAGTACAGAATAATGCCGGAACACAACAACAATCGGAAGTTATACAAGATAGGATCTTACAGATTGGGAACGTTTGTGGTTAAGCATGCAAAAAAAAATAAATGAACAACGAAAAAATAAAAAAATTCCTGGAAGATGACGATGTCTTTTTTTGAATGAGCGAACGTTTTAATATGTGAAATATGTAACTCTTATATAACATTATATAAAAGTAGGATTAACCAAGGTATCTACCTTTGTCTCAATAAATAAGAAGATCTATTTACTGAATAACTCCCAAGGAGTCGTCCGTAACATGAAAATCCGATTTTAAAAAAAAACGAACTTAAAAACAAAAAAAATGATGAGATCTTTTTTACTAAGCTTAACGTTTATGACTGTGGCGGTTGGTTATACCACCGCTCAGGAAGTCATTACAACGGTTCCTGCGCAAGAACTTGTAACAATCGACCCTGCGCAAATAGCAATTGTCAACACTCCGTCTCCTTGTGATTTCACTCCTGTATCACACTGGTCATTTGGAATTAAGGGTGGTGGAAACTATTTTCGTGTAGCTCCCGGAGCTCTGACACGTACTTATCAAATGCATTTTATCGGTGGAGGTACGCTGGAATACACCATCAACCCTCTTGTNGGTCTTGGTTTAGAATACATGTACAATCCTTATGGGCATTCTTATCAATTAAATGCTACTCAAACAGGAGAATTAGAAGGCCGTACACACGATGCAGTCATGTATGCCTCAATAAATCTGGCAAACTTATTAATTCCTTACAGAACAGATTGCTGGAGTAAATTGAATATTTACGGAGATGCCGGTGCAGGTATTGGTTTCTACCAGTTTAAATTGTCGGATGCCAATGACAATTTAATTGTCGATTCACGTGATTTTGGTGATGGTGTCCCGGAAACTGTAATGGCAAAAGTCGGTTTAAATCTGGAATATAATATAAGCAGAACAATTGCCTTGGGCGGAGAAGTTCAATATCGTTATTACGATAGAGCAAATCTTGGTGGTTATACGATATCAAAAGGCAATAGTGAAGCATTAACTGCAACCATCGGCCTACGATTCAAACTTGGTGCTACCGGCAACAAACAACATGCCCGCAATATCAGTATGTGCGAATATTATCCCAAACCAGCTCCGGTTATCATTGAAAAAATCGTGAAAGACAATACCATCGAAACACTAAAAAGATTGGATGCACTGGAAGCCAAGAATGATTCGCTTAACGCAAAAATAAACAGAATCAATGACAATAGAATTGTTATTTTGGCCAAAGATTCAGCTGAAGAGATCACCTCTTTCCCAAATATAGAATTTGAATTTGCTTCAGATAGAATTACAGAAGATTCCTATTCAAGCTTAGATCAAATTGCTGTTCTTTTAAAAGACAACACCAGTTCAGTCAGACTAAATGTAGCCGGTTATACCGATTATATCGGAACCGAGGAATATAATCAAACACTGTCCGTAAAAAGAGCAAACGCAGTAAAAACGTATATGTTGAAAAAGGGAGTTCCTGCTTCAAGTATTGATATTATCGGTTATGGAGAAGAACGCCCCATTGCAACAAACGAATCAGATGCAGGTCGTCAAAAAAATCGTCGTGTTGAGTTCGAAGTAACGAAGTAAAACATAATAACAGATATTCTGCTTTTCAATGAAATAAATCAACAATAGTCACATAAAAACTGATGTATCTCATTGGTATGTAAATTACAACTGAAAAGTGATGAAGAATCTGCTATTTATTCATTATATTCATTGATAATGCAACATAGTAACGTCCAGATGGAGTCGTGAAATTGTCACTACTCTTGATGGACGTTATTTGATTGAAGAATTCTTTCTTTTGAGAGATCCAATACGATGTCATCCCTTTAGGGATATTATCCCTTCATATAATCATCTCACTTTGTTCGCTTTTTTTCATTATGTAAAAGCACTATTGAAGTGGAAGAATAACACCCAGCGTAGTCGCAATTTCACTACTCAGCATTTTTGCATTACTTCCGGTAACATATACCCTATAGCCCTGATCAGCAAGACGACGCGCAAGCTTTTCCCAATACTCTACAATCTGAATCTCATCCAAACATTTCTTCATAACAAACCTTGATCAAATCCAAATCAAAATTTTAATCAAATCTTTCTCCATTTCAAATCATCGATTATATTCGACAAATATGGACTATTTTATCTAATATGCAAGATAAATTATTAAAAATAGTACAACGAAATTAACACTCATTTATATGCTGGTCTGCCTGTCAATGAGTTAAAAAATAAACGTGTTGAATATTGCGGATTATCGATGATAGAATGGGCGTAGGAGATTTGAATTTCAACTGCCATTGAAGATGGACGGTTACGGAGTGATTGAGATCATCCAGAAATGGATACATTCAGCGTACCCTAATTAAGTAAAAAATATAGTAATAAAAATGAAAGAAGCAACCGGACTGATTTTAATCCGGTCGCTTCTATCACTGAACTTTTAGTTGTTAATTACTTTTAATGTTGAAACAGCATTACTTTTTTCAACAATGCTAACTAAATAAACACCTTTTGATGGGAGTTTAATAACTGCATCATCTGCAACAGATTGAAGTTGTGCCACCAATGCTCCGCTAAAGTTATAAACTTTCACAGTAGCATCTTTTACTCCATTAATGTGTAATTCACTATCAATAATATAAGCGTTAAAGTTATTCGTTTTATTATTGACATTAGAGACTGATGTAATAATATCAATTCCTACACCTCTTAAAGTTGGAAAATTATTGGCGTTGATCTTCCATATAGTTGTAAAATCCCAGCTTAAATCAGTGTAAGTGTTTTGTAATTGTAAATCACTTAATGATTTTGTTGCTAGAGGGTCTAAAACAGTACCACCATTAACAGCAATGGTGAGAGGATCGATAACCATATCAGAACGGTAAAAACAATCCGTAATAGTTGCGGCATTTCTGGCAACAAACGGGTGAGTTGTACCACCAACTATACTGGTTGCAGCTGAGACAGAATTAATAAGACTTACACTGCCATCTTCTGTAATTGAAACAAGTCCACCTGCATTATTTGTCCAACCTGTTGTTGGTGCTAATACTGTTCCTGCAAAATAACAGTTTGTCATCGTCAAGCTGCTTACTGCACCTGCAAGTCCACCAGCTTGTGAACTTCTTGTTGAAACATCAGCATTTGCATAACAATTAGTTATAGTTGTCAGTGTTCCTCCGGTTGTACCACCTATGATCGCTCCAACATGGTCATTCCCTTCAATTCTTCCGGTTACAAAATCCTGAGAAACAGTTGTTCCACTTGCTTTACCAATTAATCCACCTACATCAGAACTTCCTATTACACTGACTTGTGTCAAAGCCAGCTTCTTAACATTTGCATTGGATGTTACACCAAAAAGTCCTAAACGACTTGACCCTGACTGATTTATTTTCAAATTGGAGATGGTAAAACCTGCTCCATCAAATATACCCGTAAAAGGCGCTGCATCTGTACCAATAGGTGCCCAATCGGCTATTGATGAAAGATCCAAATCATTCTTGAGAATATAATTTCGTGCAAGATTATTTTTTATGTTCACCAAATCGTCAACTGTACTAATTTCTAATGTTGCATTGGGATCAAATACTTCTATTGCAAATGTAAGATCAGCTTGTGCTAAAGCGGCACTGGCTGCTGAGGAAATAGTCACATTTACCGTTCCTGCTGCACTGCCGGTAAAGGTATAACCCAAACCAGAAGGTGTTGAAGTAAAAAAGGTATTAGTTGGAATAGTGAATGATACTGCCTGTCCCAAAGAACCATATCCTTTTACAGTTGTAGCATTTCCAATGCTTATAGTCTTTTTATCAGTTGTCACACCAAGAATCGAAGCTGTAACAGGTGCAGTTTGCCATCTGAGTATTGGATAAATTTTACCCTCATCGGCAACTGTCCATACCGTTGTCATATCCCATCCCAATGTTGTACCATAAAAAGCGGCAGTCTGAGCATCTGCTTTTGTTACATTTGCTCCGTGAAGTTTTGTGGTTGCAATGTTTGCATCATCAATAGGCATTAGCGCCAATGATGTTACATTATTTCCTTTTAAGAACTCATCCAGACCATAATTATTTGTTAAAGTAGGATTCTGTCCGTTAAAACTTCCAACAATACGTCCAATTGCTCCTCCAATGATAAAAGGAGACAAACATACACTATTAGAAATTGTTGTAGCACCTTCTAGTAAACTGATAAAACCACCAGTATTTGAATTACTTGTAATTACCAAACCTGAGAAGAAACATTTATCGATGGTTGCGTTATTATCAACACCGACAAATCCGCCAGCTTGTGAAGAACGCGAAACCACATTCGCCGTTGAATAACAATTGCGAATAACAGAACCTGAATTCAAATTGCCTACAAACGCACCAACGTGGTCACTACCTTCTATATAACTATTCGTTACATAACATTCTGTGATCGTTGTATTGTTTGCATTTCCTACCAAACCGGACACATCCGAATTTCCAACAAACCGTGCATTTTCAATACCCAATTTGGTAATAATTGCTCCACTCAAAGTGGTAGAAAAAAGTCCTATTGTATTCGTTGTTGAATTGAAAGTCAATCCTTTAATAATATGACCGTTTCCATTCAGGGTGCCGCTAAATCCTGCTATTGGAGCCCATGGTGCAATGGAAGACACGTCAATATCATTCATAAGAATATATTTACGTGCGGGATTACTTTTGATATTCACAAGATCAGCAGGAGTTGTAATCTGAATTTCAACAGCAGGATCATAAACTTCCAGGTTGAACGATAGACTTGCTGCTGTCAGATAAGATTGTGAAGCTGATACTGCAGTTACAGTTTCTGTTCCTGCAAGGGCAGCTGTGTAGGTTATTATGTTACCAGTTGTTACTGAGGTAAAAAACGTTGTTGCAGGGTTAGATATGCTTACTGCCTGACCAATCGATCCAAAAGGAATTGCTGAATAGGTAGCTCCCAGAGCAATACTTTTTTTAGAAGTCGAAAGACCAAGAATAGAAGCAGTAATTGGACTTTGTTGCCATTTAAGCGTAGGATAGATTTGTCCTTCACCAAGCATAATCCATGTATTGGTCATATCCCAACCTAAAGTTGTACCGTAAAATGCAGCTGTCAGAGCATCTGCTTTTGTTACATTTGCTCCGTGTAATTTATCAGTACCAACATTTGCATCCGTAGGAGCTATCACAGACAATGAAGATGGATTGCCTCCTTTTAATAATGCATCCAACGCAAAGTTATTAGTAAGTACATTTGGTTTACCATTTGGATTTGCCAAAATACGACAAACGGTGCCACCAAAAATATAAGGTGTTAAAACGACACTGTTCTTAATCACATTTACTGTTCCACCGTCAATCAGTGGAGCTATTCCTCCAACATTCGAACCTCCGTTAGTAGTATAAACCAGACCTGAGAAGTAACAGTTTTCTACAGTTCCATCCAACAAAAGACCGGCTATACCGGCAACCTGATACGACCTCGAAGCAACTACTGCCGTAGCATACGAGTTTTTGATTAAACTGGTTGCTTTCAAAGCTCCTGTTATTCCACCCACATGGTCACGTCCTTCAATATAACTGTTGGCTACATAACACTCGGTGATGGTTGCTCCAGTGGCTACACCAACGATGCCACCCACATCGGCATTTCCAACAAAGTTTGCATTTTCGATTCCTAATTTAGTAATAGTAGCACCTGCATTGGTCGATGCAAAAAGACCAACTGAATTTGTGTTGGCATTACTAAATGAAAGTCCGTAAATAACGTGACCGTTTCCATTTAAAGTTCCGCTAAAACCTGAAATAGGTGTCCAGCCACTGGTCATTGTAATATCAGCAGTGAGTCTGTAAGAATCTGCCGTATTTAAAGCAATGTCTCTTAATCCCTGCTCTGTCGAAATATCTGTTTGAGCAAGTGCCTTCGTTGAGAAGCCACACATTAACACTACAGACAAAACAAGAAATGTTTGTCGGAATAAATAAGGAAGTGAAGTGAATTTTTTCATGATTGTTACTAGATTAGTTAAGTAAATTATTTATTAAGTGTGTTTTTTTAAAGCTCTAAGATAAATGATAATTTTGCAATTGTCAAAATAGTTGCATCTTTTTTTTATAACCAAGGTCAATTAAAACCCTTATACGGCATATTGCCGAGTATTACGACTTATTTTTTAATAATCTTCTTCACAACACTACTTCCATTATTAAAATGCACTTTCAATAAGTAAATAGCAGGTGCTAATGGCTCAATATGGATGGTATTTGAAGAAACATTATTTTCAAATTTAACGGTATGTCCCATCAAATCCGTAATCTCATAGGATTCTATCGGAACACCGGTACCACCGATCGTAATAATGGTTTGTGCAGGAACCGGAAAAACGATCACTCTATTTTCAGATAAAATGGAATTGATACCCACTGCTATATCCGATTTTTTCCAGTTGGATGCCTCATTATTATCAGAGTTCAAATCAATTAATTCCAAATAACAGCCTTTTCCATCTGCTTCTTTCGGCCAAGGTGAACTGTCAGAATAATCTACCTGATCAATCACATTTCCAAAGGCATCAGCGAGTACCAATCTTTGAGATTTATTGGAAAGGTTTCTTGTAAATTGTCCGAATGGAATAATGCCATAATAAGCTTCAAAAAAAGAGGCATCACTTGCCAAAAACAGTTTCTGGTTTGCCCCTATTTTTGAATTTACTGGAAATTGATAAGTAATGCCTAATTCACTAAAATAAAATCCGGTTAAATTTACATTCTCAGTACTGTTATTCGTTATTTCAATAAATTCCAGACTATCGCATACCGCTGTGTCGGAGCATAAAGGATTGTAATTGATTTTAGAAATCACCAATGCCGGGAGCGAGATGTTTGAACAAGCCTGACAGTTGTTTAATTTTGAATTTAACCAGTCTGTTCGCGTTTGCAGCCACTTTTTAAACGAGCTGATATTATCAGCATGTTGGCTAATAGTACTCCAACGGTTTTGCTCTCTTACAGCAGCCTCAGAGAGAAGACCATCCAGTTGATCTATCCTGTTTGAAATTACGGTATAATTGAGTGGTTGGTCTTCCGCTGTAAGTTCAATCCATCTTTTTGTCAAATAACATTTGAATGTTGAATTACTGAATAAACTTTTCCAAAATGCGGCACCTTCATTGTCTCCATTACTAAATTGCCAAACATCAGTATGACTTCTGTCATACCCTGGAAACAAGTCATTTCCATAAGTTAAATCATAATCCCAGATTGGTCCGGCTCTTAATTTTCCATTCCTGTCTTTGTGAAAATAGGTGCTAAACTGATATCCATCTGAATTCGAGGCAAATTCAATCATAATCATAAAATCCACAAAACTCGGGATATCAATGATGGAGGGATATCCATTTGATATAGAGCTGTTTTGAGCCGATGTAGTATGACTCAAGGAAAGAAACTGATTGTATATATACGCATTTTGTTGAGCAGTAACATCTACAGGTTTTGGGCTATCGTGTATAAAACCCGTTCCTTCAAATGTCCAGGCTACAGGATCTCCACCGGTGGTTTTATCACATTTTGTAACATATCCTCCGGTAATATCGGGGGGCATATTATCCTTCGCGTCCATTTTAACGATATTGATTCTGCCTTCGTCTATTTTTAGCTTTTCCATGAAAATGTACAACCCTTTGTAATCACCATTAATCATTACTTCGCAATATTTTTCTCTAGTTGAATAATCACCCATATTTCTGGATAATTCGTACGACAGGAAATTTCTGACTAAAGAAGGATCATAAGCAATAGAGTTTAATACCCAGTCGTTTTCTTTAGGCATGTCGAAAATGCTCACATTATTTTTTGAGGCATTGTCCGCTTTTAAGGTAGTTAAGCCATAAGGTTTCTTAGGAAGACCCTGAGAAGATGAACCTCGTGATTCAATGCCAATTCTTCCGTTATAGTTTAAATAATCTGGATTGTTTTGATCCGTCAAATAATTTCTTGTTCCATCAGGTCGATAGATAATTTTCATGTTGGCTAAAACCTTAGGCTCATCCTGAATAGTAAGTAGTTTCCCTGTAGAAGGGTCTCTGTCGGTAGTAATTATGACGATGGGAAGATTGCTGTCTGTAAAAGCCTGTGCTACTGTTGTATAGAAAAGTATAAAAAGAACCATTAGAATAAGCGACTTCTTCATCTTAGCATATTTGGATTATGGGCACAGAAACGATCAAAGAATTGTGTTTTCACAAAAGTAATATAATCTAATAGAATACATTCAAAATCACTTGTAGCTGCGCAAGAATGGACAACTTGTACTTTCTTCGTTTTTATCGACCGTCTTTTTTTGTTCATCATACCTTGCGTTTACAAAACAAACCTGTTGTCCCAATCAAAAGCCTCCACTCCTACCAATCGGACCAGCGTGCCAAAATCAGGATGCAGTGTGTGAATCAAATAATTATATTCCTGAGGAATCAGAACGGATGGAACCCTTAGCACTAACGATTCTACTCGTCTGTACCAATCCGCCCCAAAATCCTGCAACCTTCCGTAGCCCGAAAACCGCCGCCAATCGGAGGACAACATCTCCGGACTGATTGCACGAAATGAATGGATACTATCAGGTACTTCAATAATCATTATCGAGTAAGGAACATTTAATATCAATCCACTACGGTTGGCAAGCTGCTCCAGAGCCGCCAACGAACGCGTAGCACTGGCATACAATACCCTTTGACCGTCGTAGTTCCACCTACTAGCCAAGCCCGATGCATCCAACGCTGTGGCAAATTCAGCACGGCAAATACGGTATATCAGCATAACTCACGCATTATCACCGTATTCAATACCATACAGTCGACTCTCAATCAATCGAATACCAGAAACAGACCCCAACAGGTCGACAGGCTTCAGTCCATCAAGCATACCATTTTCCCTGTTTAGCCAGACTTCAAAAGCCTTAGCTGAACCAAAAACAACGACTCCAAGTCTGAACAAAGAAGTTAGAAGTAACACCTGCTCACCAACAGTTTCGGGAAGGCTGACTTTTCTTGTCAAATAACTCCTTAATGTCTTGGAGGTCATATGCAACCACCCAGAAAGCAGTTCGCCACTAATGCCCGCTTCCTCTTTCAAAGCCAATACGCAACGGCTGTCCACCGTTTTATTAATCAGTGCATATGCCACATCCGATTCATTCAACCGGGATGAGTCCTCTTTTTCCGAATCTTTTATCTTGTACTCGTTCATTATATCCATTTTACTTCAACAAATATAGAACATTTTACCGTGTTACAAAAGAAATATTACCTTATTTTCTAACTATTAATAAAAAAAAATGCCAGCATAAAACTGACATTCATTTATTTGATCAGGAAACGATCATCGATCCACTTTGCATTCCAGGCGTATACAGCACCCTTAAATGAACCAGATAGTCTCTTCCCTTGACAAGTGGTAAGGTAATTTTTGAGTTTTTATCAAATCCACTGTCGTCATCGCCCGACATGTAATAGTTCTCATTTTCAGCTATTTCAGAAACAACCATCACCGTATCAAGTTGTCCAACTGTTTGAAACGTGTATTTTTTGGTGGAAGGTGCCGTAAAAATGAAATCATCCTGCCCCCCTGAGTCAGACTTGATGACGGCCGATTTATTGAGCTGTAATTTCACCCTATTTTTTGGCGCGACTACCGGATAGAACGATT
>JGI24146J20443_1002248_pt1 | contig 10727 bp, 11 predicted proteins | sample BarGraIncub1131A_FD_20443 | JGI IMG/M metagenome (IMG submission 20443) | reverse complement strand
GTTGAGGAAATGCGGCTTTTGCAGGGGAAGGACATAGGCGTAATATTTCAGGAGCCTATGACGAGCCTTGATCCGCTTATGAAAATCGGGCGTCAAATTGAGGAGACAGTAAAGCTGCACTGTAAGTTCACCGCCGAAGAAAGACATAGTATGGCGCTTGAGGTGATGAAGCTTGTAGGTCTGCCCGATCCAGACTTAACATATAAAAAATACCCGCATCAGCTCTCCGGCGGACAGCGGCAGAGGGCTATGATAGCCGCGGCGTTTATAACCCATCCGAAGCTGCTGATTCTGGATGAGCCGACAACAGCGCTTGACGTAACGGTTCAGGCACAGATAATTGACTTGCTCAAGCGACTGAATGAAAAATGCGGTGTAAGCCTGCTTTTTATCTCACACGATCTGCGTGTCATCAAGCGCGTCTGTAAAAAGGTCGCCGTTATGTACAACGGTGAAATCGTGGAAATGGGCGACACAGAACAAGTCTTTAATGACCCGCAGCACGAATACACAAAAGAACTTGTTGCCGCCGTATCTGCGAGGAGAAAAGTTAATGCCTGAGACTGTTTTGGAGGTCAAAAACCTTAACGCCTATTATGTTAATCATGGCTTTCTGGGCAAAAAAACAATAAAACAAATACTATATGACATAAACTTCAGTGTAAGTCAGGGAGAGATTTTGGGGCTTGTGGGTGAGTCCGGCTGCGGGAAATCCACGCTTTCAAAGACGATTCTGGGACTTCATACCGATTATACCGGCGAGATTATCCATTACACTGAAAGACCCCAAATGGTCTTTCAAGATCCCAAAGGCTCACTGAACCCGGCAAAAACAATCGAGTGGATTGTCGAAGAGCCGCTCCGAGCCTACGGAAAGTATGGTAAAGCAGAGCGCAAAGACCGCGTTATCGATATGCTCAAAAAAGTGGGATTAGGGCCGGAATATGCTGACAGAAAGCCCAGAGAGCTTTCCGGAGGTCAGCGCCAGCGTGTTGGAATCGCGATTGCCCTCATTCAAAGACCGAGGTTTATCATTGCTGACGAGCCCGTTTCCGCACTCGACGTTACGATTCAAGCGCAGATTCTGGAGCTTCTGCTGGACCTTCGCCACGAATTTGACCTGAGTTATCTTTTCATTTCGCACGATTTGAATGTGATACGCCAGATGAGTGACCGCGTTATCATCATGAATGAAGGGTATATTGTTGAAGAGGGAACGCCTGAAGAGGTGTTCATTTTCCCGAAAACTGACTATACAAAGAAGCTTATTGCAGCCTCTCTGATATAAATGAAAAAATAAAATGCTTTCGGTTATTACTTAACCGAAAGCATTTTTTGTATATATTCAGGTCAAATTACTGTTTGCTATTACCCTTGTCCTGCGACCAATTAGAAAAGCGGCACATAGCCTCAAAGCTTTTGTCGCTTAGGTCGTGCTCCATTTTGCAGGCATCCTCACGGGCGGTTTCCTCATCAATTCCTATTGAAACGAGAAAATCGGTGAGCATTTTGTGGCGGTTGTACATACGAAAGGCAATTTCAAAGCCGCTCTGCGTTAAAGTTATCAGACCGTCGGTGTCCATAGTAATATAGCCGTTTTCGCGCAATCGCTTGGTGGCATAGCTGACGCTGGGCTTTGTGACGCATAGCTGCGTTGCAATGTCGATTGAACGGGCAAAGCCCTTTATTTCCTGTAGCATGAGAATCATCTCAAGGTAATCCTCGCTCGATTTTTGGATTTTCATCACGACACTCCCCGACTTCTTAATAAATGTATGTTATCACTGTGCAAACAAATTATCAAGAGAAAGGAACAGGGAAGAAAAAAGATTAAAGGGTTNCAAGCTGCTTTAGCCACAGATCAGAGGCAGCGTCCGAGGGCATCTTAAGGTCGCCGCGCGGACTGAGCGATAGAGTTCCGACTTTCGGACCGTCGGGCAGGCAGTTGCGCTTGAACTGCTGTGCAAAGAAGCGTCGGATAAAGATACGCAGCCACTTCAAAATGGTTTCATGGTCATACGAACCTTCAAAGGCGTAGTCAGCCAGACGGAGAACCTTTTTCGGCTCACAGCCGCGGCGAATCATGTGATATAGGAAAAAGTCGTGAAGCTCATAAGGCCCCACAAGCTCCTCGGTCTTCTGACTGATATCGCCATCCTCGGCGGGAAGAAGTTCCGGCGAAACGGGAGTTGCCAGAATGTCGAGCAGAACGGAGGCAAGCTCTCTTGTTTCAGAAATGTCAGCACAGTAATCGACAAGATAACGTACCAGAGTTTTCGGAATTCCGGAGTTTACGCCGTAATTGGACATGTGATCGCCGTTATAGGTTGCCCAGCCAAGCGCAAGCTCGGACATGTCGCCTGTGCCGACCACAAGCCCACCACAGCCGTTTGAAATGTCCATCAGCACCTGCGTGCGCTCACGGGCTTGAGAGTTCTCATAAACGACGGAAAGGTCCTTTTCGTCGTGACCGATGTCGGAAAAGTGTTGTCTGACGGCGGAAGCGATATTGATGGTTCTGCGTGAAGCGTGGAGCTCATCGGCAAGAATCTCAGAATTTCCCTTTGTGCGCTCCGTTGTTCCAAAGCACGGCATACTCACGGCGATAATGCTCTCGCGAGGGAGATTCAGCATGTCCACCGCTCTTGCGGCAATCAGCATCGCAAGGGTGGAATCGAGTCCACCGGAAATTCCTATGACAAGGCTTTTCGCGCCCGTATGCTGCATTCGCTTTTTAAGCCCCAAGGCGGCAATTCGGAAGATTTCCTCACAGCGAAGCTTGCGCTCGGTCAAGTCATGCGGCACAAAAGGCGTGGAGGAAATGTTTTTGGTGAGCTTTGTGGTCTGGGAAACCAACGAGAATTCTAGGGTTACAAATTGGTTGTCGTTTATGGGACGGAAGGTGGAAATTCTCATGCGCTCGTAGCATAGATAACTTATATCCATCTCGGAAACGACAAGACCTGATTCAAAGCGGCTCTCCTTAAGCAAAACGCCGTTTTCGGCAATCAAATCGTGTCCCGCAAAAACCATGTCTGTTGTGCTTTCGCCCTCACCTGCGTCCGCATAGATGTAGCCGCAGATAAGTCTTCCTGACTGACCTGTGACGAGACTGCGGCGGTATGAGTCCTTCGAGGCAATTTCGTCGCTTGCGGAAAGATTTAAAATGACGGTTGCGCCTGCCTGTGCAAGAGAGGAAGAGGGGGGCGTGACAGCCCACAAATCTTCGCATATCTCGACTCCGACGCAAAGTCCGGGCATAGAGCGGCAGCGGAAAAGAACATCCGAACCAAAGTGAGTTTCGCGCCCAGCAAAAGTCAGGGGCTGAACTTCATTACTGCCCTCGGCGAACCAGCGCTTTTCGTAAAACTCGCCGTAGTTGGGCAGATACATTTTCGGAACCAGTCCAAGAAGCTCGCCCTTACAGCACACGGCGGCGCAGTTATAGAGCTTTGCCCCGAAAAGAACAGGCAAGCCGACGGTGAATAGCATGTCAATTTCAGAGGTGCTTGCCAGAATGTGCGCAAGAGAATCTTCCGCACTTAAAGTCAGCGCGCGCTGTAAAAAAAGGTCGCTGCAGGTGTACCCTGTAATACACATTTCGGGCAGAACCAGAATTTTGACTTCCTGTTTTTCCGCTTCCTTGATGATATTCAGAATGGAATCCCTATTGTATTCGCAGTCTGCCACGCGGACGAGAGGTGTTCCGGCCGCGACTTTAATAAAACCGTCTTTCATGTTGACCTCCTGTGTGAAATGGAGCGAAATTACGGCGACTTGCTACTTCTAAGAGTCTGCGTTGATAAACTCAAACAGGCTCTTGTCGTAAAACTTCAAAATAGCGGAGCGGCTTTTTGTATAGCTGCCATTATCTATTGTAATCTCAAGCTTTCCGTTTGAAAGAGTGCAGTCTTCAATTCCGTTGATTTTGGGAAACACATTCGTTTCAAGCTCGGTTTTCAGCTCCGAAAGGGTTGTCGTGTTCTGGGAATAATAAGATGAGTCGTGCGGAGCCTCGTACCCGGGAATCGGGTTTGTACCTGCCGTGAAGCAGTAAACAAGAAAAACCACAAACAGCAGCAGAAAAAACGCACTGCCTATGGGACCTATTTTTTTTGCAAAATCCTGACCTGCTGACATATAGTTCTCCTTCTGCATTGATAAATAAACGGAGTTTGCGCAGTTTGATGACTGCGCAACTGTGTTAAAACTCCAAACGCTGTGCGATATAAGTGCTTAGCTCGGTTATTTTTACGCGCTCCTGTGCCATCGTATCGCGCTCGCGAACAGTGACACAGCCGTCTTCCAGACTGTCAAAATCAAAGGTCACGCAGTAAGGCGTGCCGATTTCGTCCTGACGGCGATAGCGCTTGCCGATGGAGCCGGACTCGTCGTATTCAACCATAAAGTGCTTTTGCAATGAGCGGAAAAGCTCTTCGGCAGGCTCGCCAAGCTTCTTTGAAAGAGGCAATATGGCGCACTTAACGGGTGCAAGAGCAGGGTGCAGGTGCAGAACAACGCGGACATCGTTCTTTTCCGCATCGACAATTTCCTCGTCATAGGCTTCAACGAGGAAAGCAAGTGTAGCGCGATCCGCGCCCAGAGACGGTTCAATGACATAGGGGACATAGTGCTCGTTGCGTTCCTGATCGAAATAATCCAAATCCTGACCGGATACTTTCTGGTGCTGAGTGAGGTCATAGTCAGTACGGTCGGCAACGCCCCAAAGCTCGCCCCAACCGAAGGGGAAAAAATACTCAAAGTCTGTAGTTGCCTTTGAATAGAAGCAAAGCTCCTCTTTATCGTGGTCGCGCAGACGAAGGTTCTCGTCCGTCATGCCGAGATTCAAAAGCCACTCGTGGCAATATGTGCGCCAGTATTCAAACCACTTAAGGTCGGTTCCGGGCTCGCAGAAGAACTCGAGTTCCATCTGCTCAAATTCGCGTATACGGAAAATGAAGTTGCCCGGGGTAATCTCGTTGCGGAAGCTCTTTCCTATCTGGCAAACGCCGAAAGGTATCTTGCGGCGTGTGGTACGCTGGATGTTCTTGAAGTTAACAAAAATGCCCTGAGCGGTTTCGGGACGGAGATAGACCTCGGTGAAATTGTCCTCTGTGACGCCCTGATGGGTTTTGAACATAAGGTTGAACTTGCGAATGTCGGTAAAATCGGACTTTCCGCAGCCGGGGCAGGTGATGCCGTTGTCGCGGATAAAAGCAATCATCTGTTCGTTGGTCATGGCTTCCACATTGACATCACGGGGGTTGGTTTTGAGCCAATCCTCAATGAGCTTGTCGGCGCGATGACGCATTTTGCAGGACTTGCAGTCGATAAGCGGATCGTTAAAGGTGGTGACGTGTCCGGAGGCAACCCATACCTGCGGATTCATAAGGATTGCGGAGTCAAGCCCTACATTGTAGGGGCTTTCCTGCACAAATTTCTTCCACCAAGCGCGTTTGATGTTGTTTTTCAGTTCAACACCTAGAGGACCGAAGTCCCAGCTGTTGGCAAGTCCGCCGTAAATCTCGGAACCGGAATATACTATGCCGCGGTTCTTGCAGAGGGCTACAATTTTGTCCATGGTTTTTTCTGTGTTTTTAAGCATTATTTGTTTTCTCCCGTACCCATGGCTGGCGACCATGGGAAAATTTATTCGTAAGCGGGTTTCCGCTACTTTTACTTTGTAAGTTTGAGCTCTTTGCCATTCTCATCGAGGATATAAACCCTGTCAAGAGTTGCTTTTGTGCCAGTACGCCAATCGACGAGGTATTCCTCGCGGAGTGTCTGGCGCTCCGAACATTCCTCCACTGTCAGTTCACGGCATCTTGACAGACGCGTAAGCTCGTTTATGCGGTCAATTTTACATTGCTCCATTGCTTAATCTCCTTGGCTTCAAGTCGGACGAAGCCGGTTGACGATATGAAAACTCCGAGGCTATATCCGACGAAACTTTAGTTTTTCAGACTGTGAAGAGGTGCTGGAATACGTCCTCCGCGCATGACAAATTCCGCGGCCGAGCAGGTGTTCACCGGCATAATCGGAGCGCTTCCCAATAGTCCGCCGAATTCGACCATATCGCCGATCTTTTTCCCGTATGCGGGGATCAGGCGGACAGCCGTTGTCTTATTGTTCACCATGCCGATTGCCGCCTCGTCCGCTATGATAGCGGAGATTGTTTCGGCTGTTGTGTCGCCAGGAATTGCAATCATGTCAAGCCCCACGGAACAGACGCAGGTCATCGCCTCCAGTTTTTCTATGGTAAGGTAGCCTGCCTTAGCCGCGGCAATCATGCCCGCATCCTCGCTGACGGGGATGAACGCGCCGGATAGTCCGCCGACATTGGATGACGCCATAACGCCGCCCTTTTTGACTGCGTCGTTTAAAAGAGCAAGCGCCGCCGTCGTGCCCGGCGCACCGACGGAAGCAAGTCCCATTTCCTCCAGAATGTCGGCAACACTGTCGCCGATTGCCGGAGTGGGCGCGAGTGAGAGGTCAACAACTCCGAAAGGAACACCAAGACGTAAAGAGGCTTCCTGAGCAACGAGCTGTCCCACGCGGGTAATGTGGAAAGCGGTCTTCTTAATTGTTTCCGCAACGACATCCAGAGGCTGACCTTTTGCGGCTTTTAAAGCCTCATAAACAACGCCCGGACCCGAAACGCCGACATTGATTTCGCATTCCGGCTCGCCTATGCCGTGGAAGGCGCCTGCCATAAAGGGGTTATCCTCAACTGCGTTGCAGAAAACAACAAGCTTAGCGCAGCCGAGGCTGCACTTATCTCTTGTCAGGTAGGCTGTTTGTTTAATTATTTCGCCCATAGTGCGCACGGCGTTCATGTTAATTCCGGCACGGGTCGTACCTACATTGACGCTGGCACAGACGAGGTCTGTTTCCGCCAGTGCCTGCGGAATGCTGCGGATAAGCCTTGAGTCGCCTATGGTGCAGCCCTTGTGCACAAGCGCGGTGTAGCCACCGAGAAAATCCACGCCGACCTCTTTTGCCGCACGGTCAAGAGCAATAGCAAAGGGTACATAGTCCTCGCAATCACAGCTTTCCGCGACGAGTGCAATCGGTGTGACCGAAATGCGCTTATTTACGATGGGAATACCGAATTCAGCTTCAATCTGTTCACCCGTTCTCACGAGATTCCCTGCGTAACGGCAGATTTTGTCATATATCTTGTCGCAGCTTATTTTAATGTCCGAATGAGAGCAGTCGCGCAGCGAAATGCCCATTGTTATCGTCCGAACGTCAAGATGCTGTTGGTCTATCATTTTTATAGTGCGCAGAATTTCGCTCTGATTTATCATAGTAACCTCTTATATTCTGTGCATGGCGTTGAAGATTTCCTCGCGCTGGATGCGGATTGTGAGTTCCATTTTTTTGCCAAGCTCCGAAAGACTCTCGCTTAGCTTGTCAAATCCAACGCTGCAAACAGACGCGTCCACAAGCATTACCATTGTAAAGCTGTCGTGAAGAATAGTCTGGCTGATGTCCAGAATGTTGACATTTTTCTCCGCGAGGAGAATGCAGATGGCGGCGATAATGCCGACCTTGTCTTTCCCGATAACAGTAACGAAAGCGTGCATATTAAAGTAACCTCCCGTGCGATTTCACACACAAATTTTATGAAAGCTCCGGTTGCCGGAGACTAGAGTATAGCGTCTGATAGAGCAATAAACCCCATAAGATTAGTTCATCGCACCCAACTCATCAAGCGTAAGCTCGAAGGAGGGGATAAAGTTTTTTATAAAGTAATCGACTTCGGGAAGAGAATTTGCTTTCAGCACTTTCAGAATTTGAGCTTCGGCGGAGATAAACTCGTTGTTTCCAGCTTTTCGCTCCTCAATGCACTTGATGTAAGCTGAGAGCTTGTCCGCAGCCTTGACATATGCACAAACATCGGGGTCTTCATCAATCAGCAGTGGCTCATATGAGCTTTTCAGCTCGTTCGGCAGAAAAGTCAGAAGCCTAATACAGGCATTGCGTTCGATTTCCTTGTAGGAGTTTTTGATTGCCTCATTGTGGTATTTGATGGGCGTGGGCATATCCCCTGTAAGTATCTCCGATGCGTCATGGAAAAGCGCGGTTGTGGCGCATTTTTCGGGGTTGCTGTTCTTACCGAAAACATCACGGCCTATAACGGCAAGACTGTGAGCGATAACGGCCACCATGTGACTGTGCTCCTGAATGTTCTCGGGAAGGCTGTTGCGCATTAGCCCCCAGCGCCCTATGTAGCGCATACGCGAAATGAGCGCGAAAAAGCTGTGTTTCATAAGGACCTCCTTAGATAAGTTGAGGTTTTGTGGGGAAATTCCGTAATGTGCGGACATTCGATACGGTAAACTGTATTCTAACACAAATACACGAAAATGTAAATTGATACTTGTGCAATAAATCGATTCGCGCCAAGCGAAAGTTTGTTCGAAAATAACTGATTTTCCGCGTGACAATTGACATTCGCACAGTATGTAAATATAATAACTGGATATGGCGTTATTTTCACGGGGGGTAAAGAAAGATGCACAGATTTGAATGTGACTATACCGAGGGCGCGCACCCAAAGATACTCGATGCCTTTATAAAAACGAATAGGGAACAGACTCCCGGCTACGGCGAAGACGATTATTGTGAGACTGCGCGAAAAATTATTTGCTTAGCCTGCGGAAAAGAAGACATGAACGTACATTTTCTTGTCGGGGGTACTCAGGCAAACGCAACAATCATAGGTTCGGCACTGAGACCGCATCAGGCAGTTATATGTGCGCAGCAAGGTCATATTGCGGGACACGAATCGGGCGCGATTGAAGCGACAGGGCACAAGGTAATAACGCTTCCCTCTGAAAACGGAAAGATAACTGCGGCGCAGGTGCGCAAGCTTATCGAGGAACATTGGAGCGACCCCACTCGCGTTCATTGTCCCCAACCTGCGATGGTCTATATCTCTCACCCGACGGAAACGGGACTTATTTATACAAAACGCGAACTAACCGAATTGAGGCGCGTCTGTGACGAAAAGAAAATACCGCTTTTTCTCGATGGAGCAAGGTTGGGATATGCTTTGGGGGCCGCTGAAAACGATGTTTTTATGGCAGATCTCGCTAAGCTTTGCGACGTGTTCTATATCGGCGGAACAAAGGTTGGCGCAATGTTCGGGGAAGCTGTCTGCATCTGCAATGACAGCCTTAATACGGACTTTCGCTATCATATCAAGCAGCACGGCGGAATGCTGGCAAAGGGCAGATTTTTGGGAATACAGTTTGAAACGCTTTTCAAAGATGGTCTGTATCTGGAGCTAGGAAAAAATGCCGTTACTCAGGCAATCCGTATTAAAGATGCATTTCGGAGTGTCGGCTACGAGTTCCTTTTCGATTCGCCGACAAACCAGCAGTTCCCTATTATAAACGGCGCAATTCTTCAGGAGCTGCAGCAAAACTATTCGTTCTCAATCTGGAAAGAGCTTTCGGGAGATAGAACGGCGGTGCGTTTTGTAACAAGTTGGGCGACAAAGCCCGAGACGGTTGATGTGCTCGTAAACGACATTAAGAGAGCCTGCCGGATTTACGGTGAAAAAACGCCGTCGTGGTCGGCCGAAATGCCCGAATAAAAGTAACTACGCGGCGCTTCATTAGAAGCGCCGCGTAGTGTTAGCTTAAATTTACAGAGCCTTGCCGCATTTGGGGCAGAACTTTACGCTGCCTTCAATGGGAGCACCGCAGCCCGGACAGAATTTCGGACCGCTTGGAGCCGCTGTCTGCTGATAGTAGTAGTCGGGGTTTTGAGCGCTCGGCTGCGGCTGAGGAGGAGCCTGATATGCGTTCTGCTGGGGAGGAGGGGCCTGATAGCCCTGCTGCTGATAGCCATTAGGCTGCTGATAGCCCTGATAGCCATTAGGCTGCTGATAACCCTGATAGCCGGGCTGACCATAGCCCGCTCCGTTTTGAGCAGGATTTCCGGGAACGCCGACATAGACGATGTCATTGCTGAAGGCCATGATAGGCAGGAAGACTTCGCCGAGGAAGATGATACCGCAGGCCCAACCGCCGCCTTTTCCAAATGCCTTTGCCAGTTTAACCATTGTGATAATCATTATGACAATGTTTGCAATAGGAATGAGAAGGAGCAGAAATTTGATGCCACTGCCCCAAGTGATTTTGAAAAGAATATAGAGATTGTAGAATGGAACGATGGCCGCCCAGCCCTCTTCACCGGCTTTTTTGAATAGGAACCAGAGCGAAACAATGACAAGAGCCGAAAGTAGCAGAGAAATGAAAGAACTTCCCGCGGACATGTGCCATAGGCCATTGGTCATGTCGTAATTGTAACCATAATCGTAAGAATACATAATATACCTCCCTGTTAAATTAATTCTCTCTCAATAGCAGAAATATTCTACTAAGCACAGTCTACAATAAAGTTTAATACGTTACAAGAGTATTTTCTCTTTTTTAACCAGATTTTAACTATTATTATATCGTATTGGGGTTGTTCGACAATTACTTACACAAAAGAAAGCACACTGATTGCTTTCTTTGTGTTAATTTATAAGATAAGCAAGAACACCCGTGACTTCAGTCGTGGGATGAATTGCCGACATATGTTAATATAAAACAAAACTAAACCCACTGCAAATACTTGACTTTTAAATATACATATGTTAATATAAATGCAGGTGATAATATATGAAAATTAAGTCAGGTAGAGGATATGTATACTCAATTCAATAT
>JGI24146J20443_1002239_pt1 | contig 10770 bp, 10 predicted proteins | sample BarGraIncub1131A_FD_20443 | JGI IMG/M metagenome (IMG submission 20443) | reverse complement strand
CCCAATTGCTGACCCTCTTTTACTTTATTGATTAAAACTAAAGGTTATGTTGTACGATAATGTTGGTGATACAGGGCGGCCCCTACATTTTCTTACAACATAACCAAACTAAATTATGCCCCTATGGCAAAACTGCGACAGCTTGTCGCAGTTTTGGGCTGTGGAATAATGGGGTCAGCACAATTCTTTTAAAATCGTGGCTGACCCCATTAACCCCACTACATATCACCATCGTATTCATTGTATGGTGGTGATACGGTCTTCCCATGGACCTCCAATGGACCAGTTACTGAAGCGATGGCAGTTATATCCCTAATTAAGTCCTGGTTATATGGCTGTTTTCCTTAGGATTATCCGAAATTATATTGAATTTAAGTTTATGCTTGAACATAAAAAAAGCACTGAATAATTTATTTTGATTACCAGTGCTTATAATATGTGAGTGACGTTTGAAAAAGATCAGGGTCGTGCTGCAAGCTTGATTTGATAAGCGGACGTGCCGCAATGAAATATTGATTTTTAAAATTATTAATTATTATTCACAATTAAATTTAAAAAAATAAAAGCAGTCAACGACCCTGATGAGATTAAAGGTACAACCATTTTAGCCGTTTTCGTCATTCAGAATAAAATATATTTTCAAAAAATATTTGACAATTTATTGCTTTCATAAGACATTATTTCAGTATGCTTTATGAAATAATGCCCTGTTTTTATAAAATATAATTTTTCAATTTACTTTGACTTTGCCTGAAACAATCTTTTGTATTGTGATTTTTGAAACATAAAATAGCTCCTTTTTTCATTAAACGTCAACATTTTATTATTCTTCGTAAAAATTATCTGTCAACCTATAGTCGTTTCAATGGCTGATAGTGCATTCCGGAATCTCTCATCACCTAATCCTTTTACTACCTGATAATTGGAGCCATAGTTTTCGAGCTGTTGCCGATAAATTTCAAAGAGTTCTTCACGGATATCGGGGTTTTCACGCAAGGGATCGTACACCCAGGGGATGTCAAAATAAGTCAGCAGATACAGATCGTAATGATGATCCTGCAGTCGATCCAGAATCCATTGATGACAAGTATGCCATTTGTGCTCACACCACACCTTATTGATGATCAGCTCTGTGTCAACAAACAAGTAGTTTTCGGCAAACAAAGCCAACCGATTTTCATTACCCAGTTGCCCTTGAGCGATATTCAATACATCGTCGTAATTGTATTCCCGGTCAAAAGTTGCAAGATATTCCCTGGAATATTCAGGAACCCATGTTGTATTGAAGTGATTGGCCAGATCCTGAGCCAGTGTGCTTTTACCTGTTGATTCAGGGCCTATGATTGCGATTCTTTTAAGCAAGGCTTTGTGTATTTTTAATTTTTTTATTCCATTCTATCCATCCCGATATAGCCAGTCCAAAGAAAACAAGATATTGAATACTGGTGAATGCAAGATGCTGAGAGATCGAAAGGGGGATCAGTATCAGATCACCAACGATCCATCCAATCCAGTTTTCAACCTTCTTAATCGCCATCAGCCACATCGTTACAAAAAAGATCGCGGTGGTGAAACTATCCAGGAAAGGCACCTGGCTGTCGGTATATTTACTCAGTGCAAAGTAGAGAATGAATGTTCCGATGATTGTTAATCCGATTGCCATCAGCCATCCCTTCTTATCCAGCCGCGTTATAGAAGTACTCCCCTCTTCAGAGGGATGATGGACCCAGTTATACCATCCATAGATGCTGATGACCAGATAATAGACCTGAACCAGTGACTGGGCATATAACTTTGCAGTGATAAACAAATAGACATACAAAGCAACGTTGATGATTCCTGTCGGATAGACCCAGATATTCTCGCGGCTTGCATACCAGACACTTAGTATTCCAAATATTACAGCAAAATACTCAAGAAGAGTTGTTGCAGCCAGATCGTGCCATAGGGTTTGAAGAAATTCTTGCATAAAATTTGATTAACAGGATTTTTAAGGTGGTGCAAAAATAATCAGAATTGGTATTACCTTTGGCTTATCAATGCAATGATTTATGAAAAGATTGAGAATCCACCACTTGCTTATCATTTTATTGGCTCTAGTGATGAGTAGTTGTTTGACTACGGAGAAAAAAGAATACGTATTTAAGTTTACCGGAAAGAACTCGGGAACACTGACAATCCGATATATAAACCTGATGTCGGCGAGTGAAGACAGTACAGATCGCTCAAAAGGAGACTTTCAGGAACTGCTGAATAAATATATCAATGGTGATCTGATTAAGAAAGAATATCCCACTGCAACCAACATCAGAAAGCAGATGTACGAGTTAAACGGACAGTTATATGCTGAAGTCGTCATGGATTTTCCAAATCTGGAGGCTGCAAAACTCTATCAATACGATGCAAACAGTCCTTTCATGCTTTGCCTGACTTCTGAGACGGATACTGAGCATTTTGTAGAGTCAAACGGGATTTATGGAGGTGTTTCTATGCCGGTAGTGCTTTGGAATAAGGAGATGAAGGAATTGCATGTCACTACTTCTATCACTCAACCTGACCAGTCGACACATAGTCTGGCGGATGCATATAAGGAATGGAAGAAGAAATAAAATAAATCCTAAAGTTCATTATTAAAAAAATTAGAGCCCTGAAAGGGCGTAATATATTAGCACAGGGCAAAGCCCTGTGAATATGATGATAAAAAAAATCAAGCCCTGTAAGGGCGCAAGATATCAGCACAGGGTGAAGCCCTGTGAATTAGATAATAAAAATTCAAGCCCTGTAAGGGCGCAAGATTTGAACATGAGCATGTTGTGTTTATGTCTTGCGCCCTTTCAGGGCTTGTTTTTAAATACGCCTATTGACACAGGGCTTTGCCCTGTGCTAATATATTACGCCCTTTCAAGACTTGTTCGAAACAATGTTAAAAAATTAAATAACTATTTTCCAAGGACTGCTTTTGCCAATTGAACGAAATCGATTCCATGAAAGTTTCCGGAACTCATCATCAACAGATTGGCCTTGTGCCAATCCATCCCCAGCAAATCACGGTATAGAACATCAGAATCGGTATACACTCTGATGTTTTTATTCCCGAATGCCTCCAAAACCATCTCCTCTGTGATTGCCGGCAACCGCTTCATTTCAATGGCATGCGGACTGAAGAAGACAATCGGAACATCGGCTTCATCCATCGCCCCTTTATACTGCATCAGAAATTCTTTGGTCAGGCTGCTGAAAGTATGCAGCTCCATACAGGCTACCAGTTTCCGTTCAGGAAATTGTTCCTTTACTGCTCTGGTTGTCGCCATGAGCTTTGAAGGTGAATGTGCAAAGTCCTTATAAACAGCTGTCGACCCATTACGATCTACCAACTCCAATCGCTTAGCGGCTCCTTTGAAGTCCTGAATGGCAGAATAAAACTGATCATCTGTAATGCCCAATTCTTTACAAACAAGACGGGATCCATTCATATTCTGAAGGTTATGTTTGCCAAAAACCATTAAAGGGGTCTTCTTCCCATCATGAAAAACGGTTGTATTGCCATTTTCCACACTGAACTCCGGAAGCGCATAAGGAACGATCCTAACTTTATCAGCAACAGACTCGGCCACTTTCTTCACTTCAACATCTTCTGCACAATAGATCAACACCCCTGTCGATGGAACCATTGCTGCAAATATCCTAAACTGCTCAACATAATTATCATAGGTTGGAAAGACATTGATGTGATCCCATGCAATGCCACTGATCAATGCAATGTCTGGCTTGTAAAGATGAAATTTTGGCCTGCGATCGATGGGTGATGTCAGATACTCGTCTCCTTCAATCACCATGATCTTTGCGGATTCACTCAGTTTGACCATAATCTCAAAACCTTCAAGCTGTGCGCCAACCATATAGTCACAATCAACATTATGAAATTGAAGCACATGCAAGATCATAGCCGTAATGGTAGTCTTACCATGACTACCTCCAATGACGACACGCTTTTTGTCTTTAGCCTGTTCGTACAGATACTCAGGATAGGAAAAAATCTTCAGTCCCAGTTCCTGTGCCCGCAACAATTCAGGGTTATCGGCCCGTGCGTGCATACCTAGAATCACTGCATCGAGGCTCAGATCTAATTTCTCAGGATGCCAACCCTCTTCGGCCGGCAGTATACCATATCGTTTCAACCGTTCTTTTGCAGGATCAAAGATCTCATCATCAGACCCCGTTACCAAAACTCCTTTTTTATGTAAGGCAATGGCCAGATTATGCATGGCACTTCCGCCAATGGCAATAAAATGAACTTTCATACGCTATGGTTTTATATCAAATAGAAAGCAAAATTAACAAATTCGCCGTAGTTATTGGTGAATGAAGTACCTTTGTTTCGGATTAAAATGAGTCTTTATAAATCTTGCTTAAAATCAAGAAACTGTTAAAATAAGTTGCTGGAGGATGTATTATAAGTAAGTTATCATGTAGAGACGCAATATTTTGCGTCTCAGGTTAGGATGATCTTCAATCATTGAGACGCAAAATATTGCGTCTCAACATGTGCAGTTGCATACGTTCAGATATAAAGACCGCAATTAAATAAAGTTTAAACAATTTTTAAATTTAAAAGATTTATTTTATTCAATATTTTTCACATTGAACAGCATATCATGAACTTAAAGTTACAAAATCAGATCAAAGAATGGAATGACCGCTTCCGCGATGCAGCTCCGGAGGAAGTAATCAGATTTTTTCTTTCACATTATGGGAAAAAGATAGCATTTTCATCCAGCCTTGGCGCCGAAGATCAGGTCATCTCTCACATGATTGCCAGCATAGATCGGTCGACTACTATCTTCACCCTCGATACCGGAAGACTTTTTCCTGAAACCTATGATCTGATCCATGCAACCTCGAGTCGTTACAATATCAATATCCAGATCTATTTTCCCGATGCCGGGTTGGTCCAGCAAATGGTCAACAAGAAAGGGATCAACCTTTTCTATGAAAGCGTTGAAAACCGCAAGCTTTGTTGCTCAGTCAGGAAAATGGAACCATTGAAAAGAGCCTTCGCAGGACTGGATGCCTGGATCTGCGGACTTCGAAGAGATCAGAGTGTTACCCGTCATGATATGCAAATGATTGAATGGGATGAATCAAATAAACTGGTTAAAATCAATCCCCTCATCAACTGGACAGAAGAAGAGGTCTGGGCATTTATACGTGCCAACAGCGTTCCCTTCAACCGTTTACACGACAAAGGATTTCCAAGTATTGGCTGTCAACCCTGTACCCGTGCCATATTACCCGGCGAAGACGTCAGGGCAGGTCGTTGGTGGTGGGAAAACCCCGACACCAAAGAATGTGGCCTTCATGCCAGAAAGAAATAACCATTTAAAAGCATTAGTTTATGCGCATCTCCCCTTTTCTCATATTCTTCAGTATCGTACTGACGATTTATGGATTCTTAAACTATTATATCTTTCGGCATGCCATTCATGCATTCCCTTCTCCTTCAAAATATTCGGGATTATTTACAACCCTGTTTGTATTTGTGGTCCTTTCTTATCCCGTTGGGAGAATTCTCGAACGGGTCTGGCAATCATGGCTCAGTGATCTTTTCACATGGGTAGGTGCCTTTTGGTTAGCGGCGATGCTCTATTTCTTCCTGATTGTATTGGTAGTGGATCTCATCAGTCTGATTGGCTGGATGATTCCATCGCTTCCCTCCTTCCTCATTCACCCCACGGCTGAACTCAAAGCAATCTATTTATATACCTCGATGGGGCTGGTTGGATTGACATTAATACTGGGACACATCAATGCCCTCACTCCACGCATCCGAACCATCGATATCGAGACTGGAAAAAAAGCTGTTGGACAGAAGGAGGTCACGATTGTGATGGCTTCCGACATTCACCTTGGCACTATCTTTGGCCCGCGCAGAGTGGCCAAACTGGTCAATACGATCAATAGCCTGAAACCTGATATCGTTTTGCTTGCCGGAGATGTGGTTGACGAAGATCTCAAGCCCGTCATCCGTCAGAATCTTGGTGAGTCACTCCGCAAGATTTCTGCACCTCTGGGCGTTTATGGCATCATGGGAAACCATGAATACATCGGAGGAGCCGAGGCCGCAGCAAAATATCTTGGGGAACATGGCATCACGATGCTTCGCGATAAAGTTGTCGATATCAAGGGCATGTTCTATCTGGCCGGAAGAGAGGACCGCTCGAGTAACAACGTTGCCGGAAGAAAGAGATTAACGCTGGATTCATTATTAAGCGGGCTTGATCGCTCAAGACCAATCGTATTGATGGATCATCAGCCATTTAAACTGGAGGAGGCTGAAAAACAACATGTCACGCTTCAGCTTTCAGGACACACCCATAACGGACAATTATGGCCTCTCAACTACATCATAGATGCCATCTATGAAGTGGGAATGGGCTATAAAAAGATCGGCGACACCCATTTTTATGTCTCTCCGGGTTATGGTTCATGGGGACCGCCAGTCAGAACAGGTCACCGCCCTGAAATAGCTTTAATAAAATTGAAATTTGATTAACACGACATCCTTATTCCCACCGGATTGCCTTGACAGGAGTGATCCGCGCGATAATATAAGATGGCACAACAAGCATCACGGTACAAATCAACAGCGTTCCTGCATTGATAAGCAATACATGAATCGGATTCAGATTAATGGGAACAAAAGCCATATAATAGGTCTCTTGTGGTAGCGTCAGAAAATGTAGTTTCATCTGAAGAATACAAATGGTGAGGGCTATCACATTTCCCCAAAACATACCTTTTAGCGTTAGCCAGGCAGCCTTCATCAGGAAGATGCGCCTGATGCTCCAGTTTGGCGCTCCCATTGCTTTAAGCAGCCCAATTAATGTTGTTTGTTCAAGGATGAGGATCAGCAATGTTGAGATCATTGTGATGACCGCCACGATAACCATTAGCACGATGATAATCAATACATTCATATCCATCAATTCAAGCCAGTCGAAGATCTGTGGATAGAGCTGTTTGATGGTTCGGGCATTCAGATTGTAACTTACAAGATTGAAGACCTTGTGCCCCATGTTATCTATGTCGTTGAAATCGGAAACCAGAATCTCGAACCCTGCAATCTGATTCGTAGTCCAGCCATTCAGTTTTTGAATATGACGGATATCACCAATGATGTAGATTTTGTCGAACTCTGCAAGTTCAGTTTCATAGATACCGCAGATGTTAAATCTCCGGGCCCTGACTTCTCCGCTGTTGATGAAAAACACTCTTAATGGTCCGCCAACTTTCAGTCCAAGCAGCATTGAAAGTGTATGACTAACCAGAATATCCTGAGAAGTAGCAGTATCCTTTAAAATTGGCATTCGACCCTTGATGAGTCGTTGAGCAAAAAAGGCTGTATCAAAGTCACGGTCAATACCCTTCATGACAACCCCCTGGATTTGCTTTCCGGTAGAGATGATACCTGCTTTGATGCCAAAGACCTGAATGTGTTTTATCCCCGGTAATGCTTTGAGTTTAGCCATAAAAGGCTGGTTTCTGTCTACGGGAGGATATTCATAAGAGGAGTTCGTGTTGTATTCGGTGATTTGAATATGACCTCCAAAGCCGACTACTTTTTCGCGAATCTGTTTCTGAAAACCGGTCACAATAGCCACAGCGATGATCATCACCGACAGACCAAGTGCTATACTAATCACAGCAACCCGGGCGATTGGACGGGCCAATCCCTCGGGTTTTAATGTTTTGATTGCTATAAATCTTTCAAAATTCACTTGTTCTGCTCTTTGAAGCAAAGTTACAGAAATAAGTTCAGAAACAGTTTAAATTTGCCCGTAGGGGGCAGTATTGCCAAATAGGTAATTTGAAAAAGATTTTAAACGGTTTCGAAGTGCAACAAGATGATTACTTGTCCCAATCATCGGTTCTGAACGAAGAAGCAGGCAATCCCTCTATATTGAAAAGATTTGGCGTTGCGGTATTGCTCCATCCATAACGAACAGCAACAGGGTTTCCGATTTTCAAACTACTGACTACGATGGTGTTATTCTCGATAACAGCCATTGCAGGGACAAAAATCCGGTCTCTTCCGGCTATTTCAAAATTGGTTAGCTCACCCCCTCTTGCTTCGAGTCCATTTTTTGCATTATCAAAAGAAATTCTTATTTCATCCTCTTCGATCATCATTGACTTGTACAATGGTCCGCTGAATGCAACATCTTTAATGCTGTAATTCTTCGCTAAAGCCCAAAAGGCTAATCTTTTACCTACATCTTCTTTATCGGGGGGATGGATATTTTTAATGGTGGCAATATCCATGGTGACGGCCATTCCACTGTTGGGAATCGTCTTGAGAGAATGTAATTGAGCCTCACGCAACAATTCTGATTTAGAACCTGAACCGTAATCATATGGCGCTATCTGGACGAAATAGAAGGGGAAGTCACCCTGGTTCCAATAAGTCCTCCAACATTTTACCATCTCGGGAAAGATCTGTGCATAAAGCTTTGCATCATATACATTGCTTTCGCCCTGGTACCAGATAGCTCCTTTAATTGCAAAAGGAATCAGAGGATTGATCATGCCATTGAACAATGAAGAGGGGTAATTGGCGTTAAAACCAGTCACGCTTTTAGTATTCGCTAGCATTTTAACAATATTGGAATCATTCTTATATTCCGGCTTTGTGATCTTTTCTATCTGCTGTTTAAATTTCTCGTATTTACCAATGTATTCTGCAGATGTCCATGCCTCTGAAGGCGTACCACCCCAGGCAGCCATGATCAGACCAACAGGAATATTTAATCGTTTGTATAATTCGAGACCAAAAAAGTATCCTGTAGCACTGAAAGTTGCAACTGTTTCAGGGGAACTGGTGACCCATTGACCTTTGCAATCTGCTTCCGGGCTTTCGGAGATCTTTTTTTGTAGATTAAACAACCGGATATTGGGATAATTGGAAGCTTCCTTAATGGTTGATTCTGATTTAAATACAGGCGTATTTGGCCATCCGGTCATGGGCATTTCCATGTTGGACTGGCCGGAACATACCCAGACCTCCCCTATCATTACATTTTGAAACGTTACGGTCTTTTCCCCTTTGATCGTTAGCGTGTAAGGTCCTCCTGCCGCAGGTGTTGAAAGCTTCAACATCCATTTTCCGGATTTATCGGTTACGGCACTATTTGTTCTGTTATTCCAGCTTCCGGTAACCTGAACAGCCTGTCCGGGTTTAGCCCATCCCCATACCGGTGCAGAAGATTTTTGTTGAAGCACCATGTTATCAGAAAAGATGGCAGGAACTTTTAATTCCTGGGCAATGCTAAACTGAGTAACGAAAAGAAAAAGTATTACGAGTAGTCTACTTTGAATCCTATTCATAGTTTGATGAGTTTGAAATGGAATATATAATCAATTCAATATTGTTTCTAGTCAAAAGTTAAAGATTTCAATAAATTCAGAATAAAGATTCCAAGCAATACAAATTAACGGTAAACTTTTGTTCTGAAGTCCTAAATAGTTGTTAATGTTTTAAAAGCATTGAAAGAAATTGATTTACCGATAAATAATTCTTAATTAATGACTTTGCTGATGGCTTTTCCCCAGAAAACACCTAATGTTGCCGCACCTTTTCGGTTAGGATGGAGATAAAAAGTCCCCTCTTGTCCCTGTTCAGGAATCAACTCAGTCTGAAAGTTTTTCTTGAAGTATGCAAATGCCAATTTATCACCTACGAAAACATGTCCCTTGTTGGTTATTGCATAACCGGCAACCAAGGCATCGATTTGTGGAAAATAGGATTGTAGCCTGTCGAGGCCTTCCTGGAGATACTTTGAAGTATTATAGGTAGTTGGGCTATACCAAACTGGATAATTAAAGATGATTTTGCATTCAGGATAAGCTGCCAGAAGAGAATCGGCAATGGTTTTCAGGTTTGCCTGATAATCTGATGGGGAAACCGGAGCACCATGCGGTCCTTTAATGGCGCTATCATTGGTGCCCAACATGATTGAAAACACGAGGGTTCCTTCTTTATCTTTATAAAACAGATCGGCAGCTTTGGTGACATTACTGAAATATTTACCTGTTACAGGAAGAAAATCCAGCGTTGTTTTTCCACTCAGCCCCTGGTTAGAAATTTCTACATCCCGGTATTTAGCCTGTTGCAAGAGAAAAGAACATTCATGAACCGGTGGGGCATAAGAAACGGGAGTACCCAAACCTGAGCCGAAAGTAATGCTGTCGCCAATAAATATAATATTTAGTTTGGTTTTAGGTGGCAATGAAAAGGAACTCAGCAACAAAATCAGCAATAAACTGATTGGGAATTTTTTCTTTTTAAACATTATTCTTCTTGTTTCTAATTGGTTGCCCAAAGATATATTTTTTGAACCTATTTTAAAAACCTATTTTCAGAAATCCACTCATGATTCTTTCCGGTTTTGAAACAAAATAATCCCCCGGGATTTCAGGAGGTTGAAAGAGGAAAGAATCAGAAAAGACAAAAAAAAGTCTTTTAAGCATGGTAGAGTTAGAAACTGTTTAAAATTACCTGTTGGGCAGTAATGTGAAAAATGTAGGGAGGCCCTTGTGGGTCTCCAAAACAATAACATAAAGAATCATCATTTCCGAAATGGAGAACCACAAGGATTCTCAATCATTTCCATTGTTCGTATTGTTGGTTTTCCATTTTAACTGCTCTGGAGACCCACAAGGGGCCTCCCTACATTTTTCACATTACTGCTCTACTGGCAAAAGAAAAGATAA